>JADMIO011020001.1_pt1 | contig 59404 bp, 45 predicted proteins | sample 8958161 | NCBI WGS metagenome assembly JADMIO01 (sample SAMN16585339, study PRJNA669376) | soil metagenome | isolation source: Crop rotation soil | place: USA: Cullars Rotation, Alabama | collected 2011 | reverse complement strand
GCCGCGACTTCAAGTCACGTGAATTCCAAGCTTCGGATCCCACTGTGCTGGAAAGCGGCTTACCGTCGCGGTACTTGATGGAGAGAATCGCCACCGCGCCCAGCAGCGCCACCACAGTGATCAAGGCGAAGCCGTTCGCATAGCTCCCCGTCGTCTCGCGAATATTGGCAACCAACGTCGGCATCACGGCCTCGCCCACTGCGTCGCTCATAATGATGATGCCAAGCACACGACTCAACGCAGCCAGCCCGAAACACTCCGCCGCCATCAACGGGATCAACATATAATCCGCGCCCAAGCCAAAGCCAAACGTCACCGCGAAGACGTAGAGCAAGGCTGGATAGTCCTTGGCAAAGATCAGCAGCGGGATCGAAAGCCCTACAATCAAATAGGTGATGAGCATCACGTATTTCTTGGTAAACCGATCCGCCAACAAACCCATTATGATGCGCCCGGCGATGCTTGAAGCCAGCGTGATGCTGGCGATGGTTGTTTTCGTCAGGTCAACTTCTGCTTTTGGTTTGATGTCGGCGATGTAGAGCGCCAGGTTCTGCATCACGCCGCCAATCGCGCTGATGCTCAACACGCTGCCCGCCGCGAGCAGCCAGAAAGCAGGCGTTTTGACGATGCTCCCCAGCTTGACGGTCAACATGGCTTTGTTTTGTTCCGCCGGTTTTTCATCGCCATCGGGGAACAAGCCCAAATCCGCCGGACGCCGCTTGACGATAGTGAGCGCCGCGAGCATCACGACCGCGAACAACACAGCCAGAGCTTTCATCGAGCCGCGCCAGCCAAACTCGCGATTGAAATAGCGCACAATCCACGGCACCAACATCCCGCCGACGCCGATGCCAACGTAAGCAATACCCATCACGCGCCCGCGCAACCGCGCGAACCAATGCGACAGCAAAACCTGATTTGGCAGCGGCCCTGCGCACAAATAACCGAGCGCGTTGAAGAAATAGAAACTGTAGAGCATCGGCAGTGAACTCATCACGCCGAAGCCCAGCATCGCGCCCGCCGCACACAACGCGCCGAACAACATCACCACCTTCGGCCCGAATTTCTCCATCGCCCAACCAGCCGCAAAGCCCAGCACCGGCCCGACAATCAGCTTGCTGAGCGTGTTGCCAAAGGTGATCTGATCGCGCCGCCAGCCAAACTCACTGACCCAGAGCGGGAAGAAGAGCGGCAGGCCGTAGGTGGCAAAGCCGACGATCAACATCATAAAGAGGAAGGCCGTGCTGACGATGAACCAGCCGTAGAAGGTTTTGGGTTGTTTGCTCAAAGTGTGTGTCTCCGTGATGGAAGTGGAGAAAAGCGTGTTCGCGCAGGCGAATGAAAGTTGTTGTGATGAAGGTGACGAGCTAGTTACAAATTCCCGCGCCGCAACTCATCAGCCAAATGCTCGCTCGCCCGCCACGACACCGCCGCAATCGAGAGCGTGCAATTCTTCTCCGGGCACGAGACGAACGACGCGCCGTCTACGACATAAAGATTTTTGACTTCGTGCGCTTGATTGAATTTGTTGACGACTGAAGTCTTCGGATTCTCGCCCATGCGCGCGGTGCCGACTTCGTGTGTCGCATCGCCGGGTGGCGGCGGCAAGGTGCGTGTGTAGGGAATTACTTCGGCTCCAGCAGCGCGCAGCAATTCCTCAGCGGTGTCGTACATCAACTCGGCCATCTTCAACTCGTTGTCGTGCCACTTCGCGTTGAAGCGCAGTTGCGGAATGCCGTAGCGATCCTTCAAGCCGTTGGGATCAATCTCGCAGTAGTTGTCGAAGTAGGGCAGACATTCGCCAAAGCCCGCCAGCGACACGCGCGTCGGATTGAGGCCGCGCACTTCTTGCTTAAAGCTTGGGCCAAAACCTTCGACGCGTTTGGCAAAGCCAGGGAAGGCGGCAGAGCCGCTGTTGGGTTGATATTGCCAGCCGCGCATCACCGAAACTTTGCGCCCGCCTTTTATGTTGGTGTGACGCGGAATGTAGATGTGGCCACCACCCGCGCCATCATCGTTGAAGACTTCGCCGCCTTTCATGTCAGTCAGCCAGCCGCCGATCATCCCGGCTTTGAAATTGTCCATGATGTAATGACCGAGCACGCCGGACGCATTGGCCAAACCATTTTCGTGATGGCGTGTTTTGGAGTTGAGCAGAATACGTGTGGACTCCATCGCGCCCGCGCCGAGCAGGACGACTTTGGCGTGTGCTTCGTAGGTCAGCTTGTTGCGCGTGTCAACGAACTCAACGCCGCGCGCCTTGCCCGTCTTCGGGTCGAGCAACACGCGATGTACGGCGGCGTGCGTGCGCAGCGTGAAATTACGTTTGCCGGTCAGCTTTGGAATGATCGTGTCGAGCGAACTGAAGCGCGAGGCCGTGCCGCAACCGTAATCACAGTTGCCGCAGAAGTGACAGGCCGCACGGTTGTCGCGGTTCTTGAGCAGGATCGCTTTGCGAATCGGGATGATGGGAATGCCAACCTTTTTGCCGCCTTTGACCAAATGCGCTTCACCGCATCGTGGTGGTGGCGTGGGAGCGTGGTAGTTGCCGTCAGGCGTAACTTCCAAGCCTTCGCGCGTGCCGAAGACGCCCATCAAATCTTCGGCCTTGTCGTAGTAAGGCGCGAGGTCTCCGTAAGAAATCGGCCAGTCTTCACCCGCACCGTCCTGCAAGGATTTCGGTTTCATGTCGAACTCGGACATGCGCAAACTGACGCGTGCCCAGGTATTGGTGCGTCCGCCGACGGCGTGAATGCGCGTCCAGTGAAAGTCTGTGCCGGGCGCAGTCGCGTAACGATCAATGCGTGGGTGCACGTAGAGGTGCTCGGTGTAGGCGCTTACTTTCCACAAGCCGTCATACTGTCCGGGCTTGCCCAAACCGCGAAAGGGCATTTCGTAGGGCCAACTGTGTTCGGTGTGAAAGATCGTGTTGCGATCCCACTTCGGCCCGATTTCGAGCAACAGGACGTTCAGACCTTTGTTGACCAGCACGTGCGCGGCGATGCCGCCTGCCGCGCCGGAACCGACGATGATTGCGTCGTAGATGATTCGCTTTTGTGCCATCTCTTTGTTGTGCGCCTATTCAGTTGTGATGTTTGAAAGTAAAAAGGACAGACAGAATAGCACAGCCGTTCTGTCTGTCCCAGATTGCTTGGCGATTAAGCCGTGCGATTAAAAGGTCAGCTTGAGACCGAGTTGGATATTCCGCCCCGGCGCTGCGCCATTGATGGTTCCGTAGGAGGCGTTATTCGCATCCACATTCGGATTATTTAGATTGACCATATTCCAGGCATTGAAGAAATCACCCTGGAATTGCAAGCCGAATTTCTCGGTGAGAACAAAACGCTTGCGCAGGGAAAGGTCCCACAAATGACGGCCTGGGCCTTCGATCACGCCTACTCCGGCAGTGCCCCGGCGGTCGTTGGGTGGATTCACAAAGGCCGCTTTGTTGAACCACTCAGCCAACGTTTGAGGTCCGCTGACATCCTGGCCGGTTGCGTCTGCGCGACGGCTGCCGATGGAACTGTTGCCGACTGGCGTCAAGTTCTGACCTGTTTGCCAGCGCGTGATGCCGCTGGCTTCCCAACCGCCCAAGGTGTTCTTGAGCAAGCCATTCGACTTGCGGAAGAAGGGCAGGCGGTAGGTGTACGTGGTCACGAAAATGTGCCGCCGGTCAAAGCTCGTCGGGCCGTAGCTGAAGCTACGATTGAACGGATCTTCAAGGTTGTCGCCGTTGCCGCTGGTGTCGGCCAACGCTTTCGACCAGGTGTAGCTGACCGTTGCGGTCAGATCGCCTTTGCGTTTGGCCGCGTAGACCTGCAGGGCGTTGTAATTCGAGGTCGAATCGCTCAAGCGCATACGAATGGCGGCAAAGCCTTTGTATGGACGCAAGGTGTTGGTCGAAGCGCGTTGTGCCGTCGGCAAGGCCGCATTGGCGCGCAACGCATCAAAAGTCGCCTGGTTGATGTCCGGCTGCCGCAGCAAGTGGCGGCCTTGGTTGCCGACATAGGCAATTTCACCAAAGACGCCCCACGGCAATTCACGTTGCACGCTGAGGCTGTAGCTCATGGTGTAAGGAAGTTGCAGGTTGGGATCAATCGTGAAAATGTCGGCGAACGGTGCGGCTGCCGAAGCGGCACCGCCACGGATATTCGACAGGTTGCCGTTTTCGAACTGCGCGCTGTCGGTGAAAGGCGGAATGTTGACTGACGAGAAGATAATGTTACCTTCCGGTTTGTCGTAGAAGATGCCGAAGCCGCCGCGAATCGCCATCTTGTTATCTGCATTAGGTGAATAGGCAAACCCAATGCGGGGCATGAAGACATGCTGGTCTTCGTACAAACCGCGTGGCGCACCCGTCGGCACCGCAAGCACCGCCGCAGATTTGGCGTTAGATACGCGCCCCAGTTCGTCTTGCGGCACGCCATTGCCAGCAATGATCAAGCCGTTGTAACGATTGCCGCCCTTGCTGGTGTCAATCGTCCCATTCAGATTGAGTGTTACTGCTTTAGTCGGATCGTACAACTTCGGATCGAAGTTGACGATGTTGTTGGCTTGCGTGTAGGTCGGGTTGCTGTGCGCGTAACGCACACCGAGATCGAGATTCAATTTACGAGTGACGCGCCAGCTATCATTGACGAAAGCCTCGACCTGACTGAAGCGGAAGAACCCAATCGGATCAATAGATTCTTCACTGTAGGTGCGATAGTTGCCCAACAGCGCATCGGCAAAACCATTGCCTGTTGAGTTCGGATTGCCGCTCGGGTTGTAGCTGACATTGCCAGCGTAGAGCGAACGTCCATTCTGATCCTTGCGGTTGCGGATGTACTGGATACCCGTCTTGATCGTATGCCCGCCATTTACCCAGGAAAGGTTGTCGCTAAACGAGATGTCGGTCGTGGGTGAGAGCAACGAAGCTGCCGCACCGCTGTAGGTGGCAAAGCCAGCGACGTTCGTGTTCGGAATACTATCTTCAAAACGCCCGCCATTGGTGAACAATTGCGGGTAGACATAGCCATAGGTCGAACGCTTCCACGCGTCACCGACCGGCGGAATACGCTGGCCGTTCCAGGAAGCGTTGATCTTGGCGTCATTGATCAGATTCGACTTCAACATCCAGGTGTAGCCAAGCTGGTAACTGGGGCTGGGACGATTGCGCAGCGTCGGAATCGTCGGCAGTTGCGAATCAATGAAAGTGCCGAAAGGCGCGATCAAAACGTAATCGTCGTGCAGATAGCGCCCAAAAACCGAATGCCGCTCGTTGAAGCGATAGTCGAGGCGCAGAATGTCCTGACGGACGTTGAAGGGATTGGGTTCCTGATAAACCGCATTGTTCGCGGTCGGCGTGTCTACGTAAGAGACGGCGCGGCCTTCCATCGCCGTGAAGACGTTGGCGACGGCTTTGCCATCGGCGGTAATCAGATTCGCCGGGATGATGTTGCCGGCAAAGCAACCTGTGCGGACAGCCTGAGTCGTGACCACACCATTGGTAATCACCGGCGCCACGCAGGTATTGGACGCATTGGCCGGGTTGCGGATCACACCGTCATCGGCTGTACCGACGATGCCGTCGTTACCGCGCAGCCGGAAAGAGAAGTCACCGTTGCGTTCTGCGCGCGTCGGGATCGTGCGTCCGGTTGAAGCCGTGAAGCGGCGGATTTTTTTCCATTCCTGGCCGCCAAAGAAGAAGAATTTGTCTTTGAAGATCGGCCCGCCGAAGCTCCAGCCGAAATCGTTATAGCGTAAGGCTGGTTTGGCAATTTCGACCGCACGCGCTTTATTGAAAAAGTTGTTGGCATCCAGTTTGTCATTGCGCAGAAACTCGAAGGCGCTGCCGTGGAAACGGTTGGTGCCACTGCGCGTCACGACGTTGATCGAAGCGCCCGAATTGCGCCCCACATCGGACGAGAAATTTGATGTCCGGACGCTGACTTCTTGAATGAAGTCAATGCCGACGTTGTTGATCTGGCTGTTATTGCTACCCGAATCCAGGTTGAAGCCGCCGTCCACCGTCAGTAAGTTGGTGTTGCCGCGATTGCCGTTGATCGGCTGGTTAACGCCCAGGTCAGTCATCAAGGCTAAAGGGTCGTCGGTCAGCAGCGGAGCGCCCGGAATCAGTGTGGTCAATTGCAGGTAGTTGCGCCCATTGAGCGCCAGATCCTGCACCTGCGCCTGGTCAATCACGCGCGACATTTCGCCGGTAGTGGAATTGACTGTTTCGCCGCTCGACGCGACGACTTCGACAGTCTCGCTAACCGCACCGGCTTCCAGCGCGATGTCTACAGTCAGGCGCCCGTCGGCCACTAGATTGTGGCCGGATTTGTTGGTTTTCTTAAAGCCCGTGTGCTCAACCGACACCGTGTAATTGCCGATGGGCAAATTGGTGGCGACATAAAACCCATTGGGATCAGTCATCACCGTACGGGTTTGTTGAGTAGCCACGTGCGTGACTTTCACCGCCGCGCCCGGAATCGCCGCGCCGTTGGCGTCGGTGACTGTGCCGGAGATATTGCCCGTGATGTTTTGTGCGAGCGCCGTGTTGCTACACCAGACGAGTGCCAACAAGAGCGCCGCAAGAGAGAAGGCTCTACGGTACATAATTTTCCTCCAAATATGGAATTGCGCCGAAGCCGCCGAACGGCGCTCCGGTTGAAGCGAACAAAAGTTCCCAGCAAAGGCTAGCGGTTGTCGCTTCATAGGAAGGCGCAACCTCGATCAGTATTTATAAAATTCAAGCCGAAGCGAGCGCCGCCCGCGCGGCGCGCTGCTGTTCCAATTCACGCCCAGCATTTACAGTCAATTCAGCGCGGTGCGCCGCCGCTAGCACAGCAATCCAGCCGACCGCTTGCCAGCCCAGCGTCAATGCGTAACCCAGCAAAATCTGATTCCAGCGCGTAGCCGGGCTGAGCCGCAGCAAAGCTCCGAGCAGCACCAGCACGCTGCGCGTCAGCACATAGACCGTCAGCCATTGCAAGGCCAACGCCAATTTGCCCCCGCCCATCTGGACGGCCAACCGATAGAGCACGACGCTCATCGCGGCAGTCAACGACAACAGCACCAAGCCTACTTGTTGCAAGGAGCGACTGGACTGATAAGGCGATTGCGCTTGCGTCAATCCTTCGCGAAAGACCAACAGCGCCCCCATCAAACCGAGAATGCCCGCGATCAACACTACATCGCGCCCTTGCAACACCACGCCCAACTCAATCTCGTGATAGGCCCACCACATTGCCAGCAGGCCGATCAACAAAAAACAATTGGCTGGCACGATGGCCAGGTGTTGCAGCCAACCGGCCAGCGGGTGATCCGGGTTGCCTCCCCAAATCAGCTTGTTCTCGACGATCATGCGCACGATTGACAGCGCCGCATTCGCCGCCAGCGCCAGCCACGCGACACGCAACCAACGCGCGTTCCGGTATTCCGCCGCAATCTCCAAATTGAGCGCCAGCGCCAGCGCGTAGGCCAGACACGTCAACAACGTCTTCGCCACGCTATGTACTGCGTCCAATTCCCGCACCGGGCCAAAGCGAAAAGGCAGCCACATGCCTAGCAGCAGCGCCAAATGCAGCGCCAGGCAGAGCTGGATCGTTTTGGGGGTAATGCGTGATGCAAGCATAGCGAGTGTATGTGGCGGAAACCGGATCAGAGCCGCCCGCTCTCACGGATCAAATGCGCGCCTGTTTCGCCACACATCACGGTGGCAATCGAGGTCAAACCAGTCAGGAACGAATCCCAATTATGTGGCGCGACAGCTTCGAGCGTTTGCGCGGCGGAGCGTTTGGCGGCCATGCGGAAGGCTTTGGCGGTGGTCGCCGTTCCACACATCGTTGCCATAATGCCCGTGAGCGCGTTGAGCCGCTGTTGAATGACAGTTGTGCTGGCCGCACGTTCTTCAGCGCGCAACTTGCTCATCGCGCGCTGCAAACCTGCGTGCAATTGTTCGTCGCGCAAGGGCCAGCTATAGCGCGCCGCTGCGCCCGCCGCGCGCAACTGTTCGGTGACAAATTGCAACTGCTCGTAGCGCTCCCAACAGACAAAACAGCCGGTCAAATGCGCCTCAATGCGGTCGCGTTCAACCTCGGCAAGGCCGCCTTCCACGTAGGCTTCCCATTGTTCTTCATTGATTCCGTGCATTGTTTTCATCCCAGCTTGTAAAGTTGCCTGGCAGACATTCCGGCGTTTTCTCACGGATGATTTGCGCCAGCTTCTGCTTAGCCTTGAAGAGCCGCCATTTCACGGTGCCGAGCGGAATCGAGAGCGCCAGCGCCAGCTCTTCGTAACTCAACTCGGCGACAAACCGCAGCACGATCAGATCGCGCTCCGCTGGTTCCAAATAGCTCAGCCAATCCTGCAAGCGCAGGTTTTGCAGCCCTTCCGGTTCATCAACAAACTTTTCCGCCAATTCAGCGCCGAGCGGTTCGTACTCGACCGTTTCCACTTGCCGCCGCGCTTCGCGCAAATGACGCATCAACTCGTTGCGCGCCACCGCATAAAGCCAGCCCAGAAACAGTTCCGGTTCGCGGATGTCATCTGCGCGGCGGTAAACGATGACCAACACGTTCTGCGCTAAGTCTTCGGCTGTCATCACATCCAGCCCGCGCAGCAGAAAATAGCGGCGCAAACGGACGTAGACCGACTCAAAGAGCGCGCAGAACGCCTCTTCCGTGCGTTGCGACAGAAATTCAACCAAATACTTTTTTTCTTCCACGTCGGATTGTTTTTTCCCAGCAGCAGCCCGACAACGGTAGGAACTAGCGCGAACTTAAGTCAGTGGAACGCGGCCAGCGTCTGTGAAGATGCTTTTCCGGGAGAACTTTGTTTGCAGTGAAGGGAATTTTTTTTGAAGAACGGCAGTGTCGTCTCTAAATACCTATTTTAATTCCTGTTTGACGGTTTTCAAGGCCTCTGCCTGCGGGTGTGTTTTGTAGAAAGGATCAAGCGGATAACAGCCCGACACCAAACCGTTGCGCGGCCCCGTCGTGCAATCGCTAAACGTCCGGCAGATGCGCTTGGTTTGCAGCGGTCGCCCGTTGACCACGTCGTAAGGCAGGTCGTGATAAGAGAGCACCAGCCTGCCCAAGCCGACAAAATCCACCAAGCCATTGCGCACCTGATATTGTCCTGTATGCGGCAGCCATTCCTGTAAATAGGTGTAGCCCGAACCGACCACACACATCTGTGGATAGCGCGCTTTCAATTCCGCCGTGACTTTGATTTGCCGCGCTACGCCAACCAACGGGTCTTCCGGTGGCAGATAGCCGTCTGAAGGTGGGAACATTGCCGGGCGCTGAATATGCGGGTTGTAGTAAGGACTGCCCGCCGAAATGCAGACCAACTTGATGCCTAGTTCGCCCAGCAAATCGAAGAACCGGAATGTCTCGCTCAAATCAATCTGCAACGGGTCTTCCACGTTGCCGCCAAAGGCGAACGGATAATTGCCATCGTGAATTTCCGGCACGCCGCGCTTGTCCGCGCCCATCTTGAAAGGCAGCAGATCAAAGGCGCTCAGCCGCACGCCGATTAACAAACTGGGCGCATCGCGGCGCACACCTGCAACTAACTCGCGCAAGAAGCGCGTGCGGTTCTCAAGACTGCCGCCATAACGCCCCTCGCGCGCCGTTGCGCTCAAAAACTCGTGACCCAAATAGCCGTGACAATGTTTCAGATCAACGAATGTATAGCCAGCTTGCTCGGCGCGCACCGCCGCTTTGACAAAATCGCCGATCAAATCGCCAATCTCGCCATCGGTGAAAACAGCGTCATCAGAACTAATACCAAACTTGCGATCCAGAATCGGATGGCGATACAGGATGCGCGGCTCGAGTTTCTTCTTGTCGTTCGGGCGCGCGAACCGGCCCGAATGCGTGAGCTGCAAGCCGACCAGCAAATCATCGCTGCGCCCACATTTCGCTTCGTGGGCTTCAACCAACAGCTTGCGCAGGTCTTCCACCTCGCGCGCCGTCGCATCATTCGACAACAACTGATTCGGATTGGCGCGCCCATCATGACGCACGGCCACCGCTTCGCCGCCCCAGATCAGCTTTGCACCGCTCTCGCCAAAATGCTGCCAGCGACGCTTGGTCAAATCCGTAGGCAAGCCGTCTTCGGTGCCGTCCCAGCCTTCCATCGGCAGAATGCAGAAGCGGTTGCCAATAGTGATGTCGCCGAGTTGATAGGGTTGCGCCAGCACTGACTCTGCGCCCGTTTGCAGCTCACGATCAAATTGCAAATCCGCGCCGACCTCGCGCAAGTACGCGGCAAAATCATCCGCCGTTTTGAGCGAGGCGACACGGCGATAATTCGGGTTGGTTACTTCAGCCATTCTTCAATCTCAAATCTTAAATTTATTTCCCATCCACACTAAACGCATAAAGCTTGTTGTTCGCTTTACCGATGCGCAGGAACGTGTAGCCGGAGCCGACATAAGCCACTCCATCCACCACCGTCACGCCGCCACCGACCGATGCGCCCGTGTCGAACTCCCAAACAATTTTGCCGTCACGCGCATCATAGGCGCGCACGAAGCCGCCCTGCGAACCGGCCCAGACCAATCGGCTGTCGCCTTTGCCCGTGACGGTCACCGGGCCGAAGTTGGCCTTGTTGTCCGGGCTTTTCGTCTGCCAGAGGATTTTGCCCGTCACGCCGTCGAGCGCGCTGACCGAGCCTTGTTTGGGATGGTTGGAAATCGCCGCATAAACGCGCTCGCCATCGCTCGCCAAACCGAACTCGATGCCGCCGAGCTTGCCGCCGGGGCCGACTTCAGTGCTCCATTCCAACTTGCCATCGAGCGACAGAGCGTAGGCCCAGCCGCTCTTTTGTCCTGCCGCGACGAGCCGCTTGCCGCCTTTACCCTTCAGGAAAACCGGCGCGGTGCCGAAATCAAAGTCCAGGTCATCGCAGTCGGGATTATCACGACAGCCAAATGTCCAAATATCTCTTGGCGTAGCCTGATATGACCAGACGGCTTTGCCGGTGTCTATGTCGAGCGCGATGATCGCGTTGCAGAACTTTGAGACTGGTTGCGTGTACTGGTTGCCGGTCGTGAGATACACGCGCTTCGTAGCTGGATCAATGCTGACCGTAGACCAAACTGCGCCGCCTGCCGGGCCGACAATCGTGCGGCCTCGCTTGTCTTTGCCCTGTTCTTTCGGTTCTTCGGGAATCACGAAGAAGCGCCAGACCTCGTTGCCCGTCTTCGCGTCGTAGGCCACCACGTTGCCGCGAAAGTTGCAGCAGGGATAGTTGGGATTCTTCAAAATCCAGCCCTCTTCGTGCGAGGCGACGCCGACGTAGATGCGGCCTTGATAATAGACGGGCGAACTGGTGCCGACCGTGTCGCCGTGCTTGTCAATCTTCTTCTTCCATTTCAGCGTGCCCGTCTTAGCATCGAGCGCGTGCAGCAACCCGGCCATATCGGTGAAGAAGAGCGTACCGCCGTCAACATCGCGCGCATAGGCGGCTGCGCCGCGCGAGGATTGGCCGCAATCGTAAGCCCAAATCTTCTCGCCCGTCTTGGCATTGACCGCATATTCGTGACCGTCCCACGAGCCGAAGTAGAGCACGCCGTCAATCGCCAGCGGCTGGCTCGACACATCGCCTTCGGTGGTGAAAACCCATTTCGGTTTGAGCTGGGCAACATTGGCGGGCGTGATTTTGGTTTCATCAGCGTTGTAATGCGAACCGCTCACGTCGCGCCCGAAGGCTTCCCAGTTGGCGCTGTCATTTTTGCCAGCGGGTTTTTTGCCTTGCCCAAAACTGGTGAAGGGAATGCTGGCGACGCCCGCCAACAGCGCAATGGTGATAGCAAAGGCGGTGGCGGACAATTTGAATTGTTGGCGTGCAGGGAACTCGCTCATTGGTGCTTGACCTCTTTGTTCAGTAGATTGATGGAACGAAAATCGCGGAAAGCGCGCGGAGTATAGCCCAGCCGATTTGGCAAGACAAAGCCCCTGGGAGCGCACGCGGCTCGCGTGCGGGTGTTGGAGGTTCTACCTCCACTTCAACTTATCTTTTCCGCAAGCTCCGCACGCGAGCCGCGTGCGCTCCCAGGCTTTGCCTTTTTCCACACTTCAGCCCATAATCGCGCCGCTTTTTCACCGCACTCCGACGGACATCCCGTCACAAACATTAACAACTTGACACCGTCAGTAAGCACGGAAGGATAAATCTCTATGAACCAGCGCAGGCTCTTTATTGCCAGTTGTCTCTCACTCGTTGTCACGGCGATGATCTTTGTCATCCGCGGCGACATCGCCCCACAAGTCGAAGGCGCTTTCCAGTTGACGCACGAACAGTACGCCTTTGTCTCGACGATGGCTTTCTTCGGCTTCGCCGCTTCAATCCTGGTTGCCTCACCAATGCTGGACGCGCTGGGGATGCGGAATCTGCTCTATCTGGCGGCGGCCCTGCACATCGGCGGCGTCCTAGCCTTCATCGGCGCGCAGAATTACACAATGCTTTATATGGCAATGCTCTTCGCGGGCTTTGGTAACGGCCTGGTCGAAGCCGTCATCAACCCGCTGGCGGCGACGGTCTATCCTAATGAAAAGGTGCATAAGCTGAATGTGCTGCATTCGTGGTGGCCGGGTGGGCTGATCATCGGTGGCGTGATTGCCTACTTGATGGGTCTGCTGAACGTCTCATGGCAAGTGAAGATGGGCATCGTCATCATCCCGACGATAATTTACGCCTTCTTGATCTTCGGTCAGAAGTTCCCACAGACGGAACGCGCGGCGGCGGGCATCTCGACCGGCGAGATGTTCAAGACAGTTGCGAAACCGGCGTTCCTGCTGTTGCTGTTTTGCATGATGCTGACGGCTTCGATTGAGCTAGGGCCGGGGCAGTTGCTGGAATCGGTCTTACGCAACACGGCACACATGTCAGGCACGATGGTCTTTGTTTACGGCAGCGCGTTGATGTTCGTCTTGCGTTACTTCGCTGGGCCGATTGCGCACAAGCTCTCGCCGATTGGGATGATGTGCGTCTCGGTGCTGCTCGCCGGGATTGGCTTATTCATGCTGGCTGGCGTGAGTACGCCCGCCGCAGCCTATGTTGCGGCGACGATCTTTTACGTCGGCGTCTGCTTTATGTGGCCGACGATGTTGGGCATCACGTCGGAACGCTTTCCGGAAGGCGGCGCGTTGACGATGGGCCTGATGGGCTTTGCCGGGCAGTTTGCGCTGGGTGTGATCATCTTAAAGATGGGCTCGGTCTATGATTCGTGGGGCGCTTCAGAAGTCTTCAAGTTTGTCGCGAAGCTGGCGCTCATTCCGCTGGTCGTCTTTGGCATCTGGTGGCTCAAGGATCGCGCGGCAGGTGGTTATAAGGCGGTGAAGCTGAGCCAATCGTGAATCTGATCAGTTTGTGGGACAAGCTGGTGAGCTTGTCCCACAAACTTGCCGAGGAGCAAAAAAGCATGAGCTTACGAAGAATTGTTGCAATCGTTGCTTTCTTTTGTTTGGGGCTGGCGCTCCACCTCAGCACCCAGCAAAGATTGGCAGGTTATCTTCCTGCAACTCAGGCAGCGGCCCAGTTTGGCGGTCCCCGCTTCGATCAAGCCGCCGTGGAGCGTGGACAACAGATTTTTGTCGCGCAATGCGGTTTCTGCCACGGCAGCAACGCGACCGGTGGCCAGTCCGGCCCTGATCTGATTCGTTCAGTCTTGGTGATGGACGACGAGAATGGCAAGGAGTTGGGCGAATTTCTCAAGGCCGGTCGTCCCGACAAGGGCATGCCTAAATTCGAGTTGAGCGAGGCGCAGAACCGCGACATCGCGACCTTCTTGCACCAACGGGTTGCGGCGGCGGCCAACCGTGGCAGTTACAAAGTGCTCAACATTCTGGTCGGTGATGCAAAGGCGGGCGAAGCCTTCTTCAACGGCCCAGGGAAGTGCAGCACCTGCCACTCGCCGACCGGTGATTTGAAAGGCATCGGCGGCAGATACGATCCGGTCACGCTGCAAGGCCGCATCGTGATGCCGCGCGGGCGTGGCGGTTTTGGCGGTGGTCGAGGACGCGGTGGGCCAGAGTCTCAACGCTCACTGCCAACCGTGACTGTAACGCTGCCTTCGGGGCAATCCTTCTCCGGCATTTTGGTGCGGATCACCGACTTTGATGTCACGCTGCGCGACGCCGCTGGTCTATCCCGTTCCTTCACGCGCGACGGCGATACGCCCAAGGTGGAGACCAAAGACCCGCTGCAAGCGCACGTTGATCTGCTGGCACGGTGGAAAGACTCCGACATCCACAACATGACTGCTTACTTGGTGACACTGAAATGAAGCTCAAAAAATTTTGGCTGATCGCTAGTCTCGCTCTACTGTTTGCGCCTTGCGCGCTCTTTGCCCAAGGGCCGCTCGATCCGGCGCTGCTGCTCAAGCCCGCGACCGATGCGTGGCCGACCTATCACGGCGATTACTCTGGGCGGCATTACAGCACGCTCAAGCAGATCAACGCCTCGAACGTTAAGAGCCTGACGTTGGCCTGGGTGCATCGCGTCAATCTCAATCCTTTCGGTGCCATCGTTGGTGGCGAAGGGCCGGAATCGGCGCTTACCGCTGGCGGCGGCAATGAATTTGGCGGCCCCAGCATCAAGGCCATGCCGCTGATGGTCAATGGCGTGCTCTACTTCGCCATGCCGGATCACGCTTATGCTGTGGATGCGCGTACGGGCCGACAGCTTTGGCATTACGTCTGGAAGACGCGCGGCGGCATTCACATCGGCAATCGCGGTATGGGGATGTACGGCAACTGGCTCTACTTCGAGACGCCGGACAACTATGTCGTCTCGCTCGACGCCACGACCGGCAAGGAGCGCTGGCACAAGTTGATCGCCGACGTGAAGCAGGAGTACTTCTCGACACCCGCGCCGCTCGTCATCCGCAATCACGTGATCATCGGCATGGGCGGGGACTCGCTGGACGTGCCGGGCTGGCTCGAATCGCGCGACCCGGAGACGGGCGAGCTTCAGTGGAAGTGGTACACGACGCCGCGCAAAGGCGAGCCAGGTTTTGAGACCTGGCCGGATGAGTATTCGGCGGCGCACGGCGGCGGCATGCCCTGGCAACCGCCGACCTATGATCCCGAATTGAATCTGCTTTACGTGCCGACTGGCAACCCGAACCCGGTGATGGCGGGTCAGAGCCGCAACGGCGATAACTTGTGGACGGCCTCAATCGTGGCGTTGAACCCGGACACGGGGAAGCTGGTCTGGTACTTCCAATGTTCGCCGCACGACACGCACGATTGGGACGCGACACAAGTGCCGATAGTCTTTGACGGCGTGTTTAACGGGCAGCCGCGCAAGCTGTTGGCGCAAGCCTGTCGCAACGGCTTCTTCTTTTTACTTGACCGTACCAACGGCAAGAACCTCCTCTCGAAGGAGTTCATCGAATCGTTGAATTGGCACAAGGGCGTTGACGCGAAGGGGCAGCCGATCCGCGACCCAGAGAAAGACCCCAAGATAGAAGGCGTGTTGGTCTCGCCTTCTTCGGACGGCGCTACGAATTGGCCTGCGCCTGCCTTCAGCCCTGCCACCGGCCTCTTTTACGTGGGCACGTCGCAGTCTTACGCGATGTTCTACCTGACTGACACAGACCCGCATCCGCAAGGCTACGGCGCTGCCGAGCGTGGCGTCGGTGGCGTTGGAAATTATCTGAGGGCGATTGACTACAAGACGGGCAAGGTCGTGTGGAAGCATTCGACGTTAAACGGGGCGCAAGGTCTGCTGAGCACGGCGGGCGGATTGCTCTTCGGCAGTGACGGCGCGGGCAATTTCATCGCCTTTGACCCGCTGAACGGCAAGCCGCTCTGGCACGCGGGCTTGACGGCGAACCCCAGCAACGCGCCGCAGACGTATATGCTGGATGGCCGCCAATACGTTGTAGTGGGGGCAGGCGACAGTCTATATGCGTTCGTACTCCAGTTAAATGGCCATGAGCGTCGCCCTTGACTGAAAATGTAGGAAGTTGTCAGCTCGACAATGAAAAGGTGAAAGAAGGATAACCTCTTTCACCTTTTCATTCCCTTCATCCGCCAATAATCCCTGCCACTCCACACTGCAAACAGCGATACAGCGTCCCGGCGCGTTCCGGGAAGACCTGCACGTGCGCCTGCCCGCAGACGTGTTCGACTTCAATCTCCATCAGCGTGTAGTAATCGTCATCGCTGATGTTGAGCAGCGCGTCAAAAATCGCCTGCTCCGCCGCCGTGTTGCGATCAATCGCCGCAAAAAACTCGCGCTCTTGCTCGTTCAAGCCAGCGCCTTGTGCAGTCCCGTCACTCAGGCCATTGCCTTTTTCATCACTCATTCGATTAGCCTCCGTCTTGAAGTTAAGTTGTTGAGCAGCACGATAGCCGAATGTTCGACAAGCTGCCAGCTTGTCGTTGGCTCCGGAATGCGTCAAACCGCAGGCCCGCGACAAGCTGGCAGGCAATGGTATCTACATAAATTCTGAGGGCTCGGTTTTTTGCGGCTTTGCCGCCTGATGTGCGGTAAGTCTCTGACTTACCGGCAGCCGCTACTTCTTATCTGGGTCTGCGACCCTGCTTGGGTCCCAGACCCAAGCAAAGCGGGGAAGCGCATAACGGAAAGGCACAGCCTTTCCGCACATCAGGCGGCAAAGCCGCAAAAACACCCTGGCGAAATATATGGAGATATCATTAGCTGCGAGCTTGTGGTGGCCTTCTGGATGCGTCTACAACAAGCTGGCAGCTTGTCGAACATCTGACTGAATCCGGCCTGACAGCCAGTGGTTGATGTGCTAGCATCCCGGCTTGCGAGCACGACCGATTTCAAAATAACCAACCAAGAATGGAGAAGTGATGGCAATCGCACCCTTGCAGGCCTTGAAAGTTGGCACCTACATTTTCAAACAGAAGTTCAAAGGAAATAAGCGCTACCCGCTCGTCCTGATGCTTGAACCGCTCTTCCGCTGCAACCTGGCTTGTGTCGGTTGCGGCAAGATTCAATACCCTGGCGAAATCTTGAAGAAAAATATGACGCCGGAGCAAGCCTTCAAAGCTGCCGAGGAATGCGGCGCGCCCATCGTTACCATCGCGGGCGGCGAGCCGTTGATGCATCCCGAAATTGAGGTGATTGCCAAAGGGATGATCGAACGCAAGAAGTTTGTTTACCTCTGCACTAACGCCATCCTGCTCGAAAAGAATCTGCACCGCTTCGAGCCGTCAACCTATCTGACCTTCAACGTCCACCTCGATGGCTTGCGCGAGACGCACGACAAGTCGGTTGACCGCAAGGGCATCTTCGATGTCGCCGTCAACGCGATCAAAGCGGCCAAGGCGCGCGGCTTTCGCGTCAATACCAACTCGACCCTGTTCGACGGCGAAGACCCGGCGGAGTTTCACCAGATGTTCGATATGCTGATGGAACTCGGCGTGGACGGGATGACGATCTCGCCCGGCTACAGCTACGCCTGGGCGCCCGATCAGGACCATTTCCTCAAACGCGAACAGACCAAGGCGCTATTCAAAGAAGTGCTCGCGCCGATGTATACGAAGCGCGGTCAGAAATGGGTGTTCAACCATTCGCCCTTCTACCTGAAGTTCCTGATGGGCGAGATTGATTACGACTGCACGCCCTGGGGCAATCCGAACTACAACATCTTCGGCTGGCAGAAGCCGTGCTACCTCTTGAACGAAGGCTACGCGCAGACCTTCAAGGAGTACATGGAAACGACCGAATGGGAGAAGTACGGCCAACGTAGCGGCAACCCGCGCTGCCAGGATTGCATGGTGCATTGCGGCTACGAGCCGACGGCGGTGATTGATGCGACGAGCAGCTTGAAGAATATGCTCGTTTCGATCAAAGGGTTGGCTTGAGGCGCATTACAATCTTAAATCTCAAATTTGAAATCTCAGATTCCTCATTATTTAAGCAATACGATCTACTGGCCGAGCTATGTTGATTACCAGCCCTGCCAACGAACGGCTCAAACACGCGCGCCGCGTGCGCGAAGGGCGCGAGCCTGATTTGATCTTTGTCGAAGGCGAGCGACTGGCCGAAGAGTGTTTACAAGCCGAGTTACCGCTCCTCGTCTGCTTTCATTCGCCTGAGCCGAGCGAACGCGCGCAGGCGATTCTGGCGCAGTTGAAGTGCCCACTATTTCCCGTGACCGACGCGGTGCTTGCGACGATCAGCGATACTGTGCATACGCAGGGTTTGATTTTGCTGGCACAACGTCCGCAAGCGGACTTGGGCAAAACTTTGGCGGCCAATCAACCGTTGCTCGTGGGATTGGATGCAGTGCAAGACCCTGGCAATTTCGGCACGATTGTGCGGACGGCGGAAGCCGCGGGCGCGCAGGGTGTGCTAGCGCTGCAAGGCTCGGTAGACGCTTTTGCGCCGAAGACCTTGCGTAGCGCGATGGGGTCGGCTTTCCGCCTACCTGTCGTGCCGGAGTTGACTGGCGAAGAACTGCTCACTGCCTGCCGCCAAGCCAGCGTTCGCGTCGTGGCAGCGGATGCCGAGGCGGAGTTGAACTATACCGAATTCGATTGGCGGCAATCGGCCTTGTTGTTGCTGGGCAATGAGGGACGTGGGGTGAATGAAGTCTTACTATCCGGCTGCGACGCTAGCGTTCGCATCCCGTTGCATCCGCCGGTCGAATCATTAAATGTTGCGGCCTCTGCGGCGGTGATTCTGTTTGAGGCTGCGCGACAGCGACGAGAGCCTGGGAGCGGGTGAGTGTGGGAGCGGGTGAGGATGCCTCACCCGCTCCCACAACTGCCGCAAAACCCGGCAACTAAAGCCCGGCTGAGGTCGTATAATGCCGCGTGAATATGAGCGTGCCCGATAAATCAGAAGCCAAATCCGAATTTACCAATCGCTTTGAATACTACCTGCGCCGTTTCTTCGAGCGCGTCGGCGGGGCACTGGATTTTGCCTTGCGCCGCCCGCTCAATCCGCAGGCGCGCACTGATCTGACCGCGCTCCTGCCGCAAGTCGAACAGGCCATCGAGGCTAAGCTGCGCCGCGAAGACGCGAAGATCATTGCGCCGAACCTGATCGAGTTGCGCTACGACTACGAAACCTACGGCCAAATGACTCAGGCGCGCGTGGACTTTTTGCAGCGTGAGTTGCAGGCCAGCCTTTACGAGTATGTCGTCAATCATCGCTACGCCACGCTGGACAAAATTCGGGTCAAGCTGACTTTCGATGTCTTCACGCGCAAACTGATGATCAAGGCGGAATTTCCTGATGAAGCGCAGACCCCAGACGAAGCTAAAAACAAAGCCGCGCTACAGGTCGGGCAATCCGGACAATCCATCGCGCAGTCACAATCCAAAACTTGCACAGTCATTTTGCGCGCAGTTGACCGGCAACTGTTCGGGGATCTGCGCGCCCAATTGACCAGTGGCGGCGCGCGCGTCGGCGTCGGGCGCAGTCACGACAACCCGCTCTGCTTGAGTGACTCGACCGTCTCCAGCTTTCACGCAGCGTTCACGCTTGCGCCCAACGCCGCGCTCTGGCTGACTGATCTTGGCAGCAGCAACGGCACCTTCGTCAACGAAGTGCGTCTAACCGAAGGCGATAAGGCGATTGTGCGCGATGGCGATAAACTGGGGTTTGGCGAGGTCGAGCTAAAATTGGAAATTCAGTCGTGAATGTGATGAGCCTAACGGTCGAAAGCGCACAACGTGCGCCTGTGGGAAGTGATAGGCGAATTCTGCTGACGGTAATTTTGGCGAGCAGCTTCGTCTTTTTCGCTGGCTTGCTGATCTCTTCGGCTTTTTTTTATGCGGGAAGAAAGTTTGTCTGGACAGAGGCTATTATCTCCGACCTGCAATCACCTGAAGAGAACCCCAAGGGGTATTTAGCTGCCTCGACTACGACAGCCATTTGCGGCCTGTTTCTGTTTCCCTTGATCTGGATCTTTCACCAGCGGCTGCGGCAATTCTCTAAGGGAATTACCGGGACCGGCTCGTTTGTCTTTGGCCTGGGAGCTTTGGGAGCCGTCTCCATCGGGTGTTTAGCCCCCTTTCCTGTTTCTTATGAGTCAGTGCATGTGCCACTCGCCTTTGCTACGTTCATTGGCATTATAGCTGGCATTGTCATCTACTTGCAGTTGCTGGCTTGGTCGGTTTTTCAAAGAAACAGAAGCCAGGGTTATTTCCTGCTGGCCTGCTTAGCATTGAAATTGGCCGCGTTGGGAGCACTGATTTACATCTATTTCATCCCGAATTTCTTTGACGGCAAGAGTTTGCTGACGACGCTGGCACTGTGGGAGTGGGCACTTTGCGTGGGCATCGTAAGCTATTTGCTATTATTGACTATGGTGCTCGATAAACATCATTCCAGGACACCTGCAAGCTTATGAGCTTTCCTTTTGTTGCCACTCTCATTTTTCTAGCTGGCTTAGCCTACCTGATTTGGTCGCTCTTGCTTTCGATCTGGCGTTACCGCGCGAAGACGGTTGAGAGTGAAGAGGGCGGATTGCCGGAAGACTTTGGCCCGCGTTTGACGAGCGCGCGTCTGCGCTACGTACGCTGGGCCTTTGCGCTGCTGGTGCTTGCAGCCTTTGGTTTCCACATTTACTGGGGGCTGTTTGCGACGGGGCCGCTCAGTGAGAACGAGGCTTTTGCGGCGCTGAAAAATAAGCGCGATCAGCGCAACCGGCGTGATGAGGAGGCCAATCTGCGCGGCTGGATCTTCGACCGGCATCGCGATTACAAGCGCACGCTGGCGAAGTACCGTTTCTTGAACGGCCAGATCGTGCGCGACTATCCGTTGGGACAGGCGGCGGCGCATCTGATCGGCTACGCCGGATTGTTGCGCGGCGACGCGGCGATGGAACGCGCCGTGGTGGCGCAACCACCGCGCGAGGAAGAAAAAGGCTGGTGGCAGAAGCTGAGCACTTTTGGGGGCGAAGAACAGCGTGTAGCAGTTGGCCCCGATTTGGTGCTGACGATTGATTTTGATTTGCAGAAAGAGGCCTTCGCACAATTGCAAGGCAAGCACGGCGCAGTGGTAATGCTCAATCCGCAGACTGGCGAAATCCTGGCGCTAGCCACCGCTCCGAGCTTCGATCCCGACGATGTCAACAACGACCCAACTTGGGCGAAGATTTCCGGCGACGCGAAGAACAGGCCGCTCTTGAATCGCGCCATGCACGAGTACTACTTACCTGGCTCAACACTGAAGGTCATCACGGCGGCGGAGGCCATCGAAGCGCGCAAAGATAATTTGTTTTTTGTCAGCCAAGGCGGAGGCTGGACACCACCCGGTTCAGGACGCGCGATTCACGATGATGAAGGCGAGGCGCTCGGACGATTGAATCTGACCGAAGCCTTCGTACATTCGTCGAACCAGTATTTCGCGCAACTGGGCGTCGAACTGGAACGCCAGCGGATGGGCGAGGCGGCGACGCGTTTCGGCCTGAAGGTTTTCAAAACGCCAGGAGAGTCTATCGGCACGGGCGTCGAGCGCGGATTGTGGAACACCCAGAACAAAGTTTTGTCAGACGTTTTTGCGCCGCTCAATTCGACCTTTGTTGACGGTAACAAGATCAGCAAGTACGATATCGCGCTCGAATCCATCGGCCAGGGCTACGTGCAATTGACGCCCTTCCAGATGGCCTTGGTCGCGGCGGGCGTAGCTAACAAGCAAGGCATGGTGATGCGCCCAAAAATAGAAATTGAACCCACACCTGTAACCCTGAGCCAGGCTATGTCACCGCAAACAGCAGCGCGCATGCGCGAGTTGATGGCATTGGTCGTGCAACGCGGCACAGCCGCTGGTGCCTTCAAACAACTCATCAGCGCGAAAGGTCTTACGGCTGGCGGCAAGACCGGCACGGCGCAGCGCGAGGTACAGGTGATTGACCCGAAGACCGAAAAGCCCGTGATGATCCGCGATGCGCGCGGGCGCGAACGCGTGAAAAGAGAGTTCCGTATTGATTCCTGGTTTATCGGTTTTGCGCCCGTGAACGACCCGCAGATCGCTTTTGCGGTTGTGGTGGAAGGTGGTGGATATGGCTCGAAGTCGGCGGCGCCAATTGCAGGGCGGTTGTTAGTGAAGGCGGCTGAATTGGATTTGTTGAAAGCGGCGCCAACCGCGCCAGAAGGAACTCAGGCAAAAGCTGGGCAGCGGTGAAAGTGTAGCGTAGGCTGTTAGCCTGCGCATGACTCCGAAATACGTCCATCGCGGAGTCATGCGCAGGCTAACAGCCTACGCTACTTTGTTTATTACTGTGTCGCCATCTTCAGTTGGTTGATGCGTAGCCGCAATGCTGAAGTAAAGCAAGGAATCTCGTCGGGCGCAGCGCCGCTCGCTTTCAGTGCCTCGCCAATTTGCGCATCACTGACACGGCCCAAGTAACCGAGCAACCACTTCACGTCGGCGGGCGTGATGCCTTTGGTGAAATCGCTGGTGTGTTGGCCAGAAAAGCCGAAGACGACCTCGCCGTTCTTGACGCCTTTGATGAAGTCTTTAGACTGCCCGGTGAAGCCTTTGCAATCCCATTTCTCACGGCTCAGCACGCCGCCCCATTTACCCATTGCGCCGCCCCAATCGGTCACCAAGTAGCGCGCTTCGTTGGGGTATTGAAAGATAGAGGTGTTGGAGCCGCGCCCGGCGTCGCGCGCATCCTTATTATCCCAATTGGAGACGAGCATCAGCATGACTTTCAGCCCTTTCAATTCTTTCGTGCCGACGAAGGGATTTTGCTCCCAATACCAACTTTGCTCGTCCTCAAACTTGGTCACGCCTTTATCTTTCTGGCGCTCGAAGCGGGCTTCGGCAAATTGGCCGGTCTTCGGGTCGAGGTGCTCGCGTTTGACGCGTTTGAAGGAAGCCCCTGCCACGCCTTCGACTTTGCCGCTCGGCACGAAATAGGCTGGCTCAACGAAATAGCCGACGGCCCAGACCAGCCGCGAAGCAAAAGTTTCGGCGTTGACCTCCGAACCGAACTTCATCGTCCATTGCACGCCAGCGGCATCTTTGATTTTGACTTTAGGATTGGTGCCAGAGAGTGACTCTTCGATGAAGGTGAAAGGCGCTTTGGGAGCGCCCTGACGGCCCGCGGCGCCGCCCACTAGGTCAAGCCGTTCGACTGCGCCAGGGTCACGCCAAAGCACAGGCTTGCCGCTGGGTGCGGCCAGTTTCCTCTCTTGCAGCGAATTGGCATAAGTCAGCTTGGTTGCAGCGGACTGTGCAAAAGCATTGCCGGCCAGCAACGCGATAAAGAGCAACGTAAAACTTTTGCGGAAAGTCTTGATCATCAGTTTGTCTCCTTGTCCTCAAATCTCAAAAAAAACAGTGCTAAAAACTTGTCAGCCTTAGCGTCCGACGCGGGGGCAATCTTAACACGGAAATCGGCCTGACAGCAGCGTCTTGCAAGCTGCGCGCTTGACTATCGTTCTTCAAACGCTACCATAGGCGGCACGCGACTGCCTGACGTCGCGCGACACCCCTTCAAGGAGATTACAGTGAAGTACAATCATCCCCTGTGCATTTTGCGGAACCGCCCGTTACTTTATATCTTTGTCATCGGTCTGTGTGTTGTCTTGCCGATACTCAAGCCGCAGGCAACCACCGAGGAACGTGTCGCGCGCGAGCGGCTCAATCGCCACTATGTGCAGAGCATGGAATTGATCCGCGAGAACTTCTACGACACGCCCGATTACCGGCAGCTTACCAAAGCCGCCGTTAGCGGGATGTTGCGCGTGCTCGACCCGCACTCGAACTTTTTCGACAAGAAGGCTTTTGAAGAGACGCGCAACGATCAACGCAGTCAGTATTACGGCATCGGCGCTTCGATTCAGCAACGGTTCGGCGGCGTCTACATCATGGAGCCGTTCAAGGATACTCCCGCGGCACGCGCGGGACTGCGCTACGGCGATTTGATCGTCGCGATTGATGGCAAAAACACTGAGCAATGGAACTCCGATCAGGTGCGCGACAACTTGCGCGGCGAATTGGGCACTGAGCTAAAAGTCACCGTCAAACGCGCGGGCGTCGAAAAGCCTATTACCGTGACGCTGGAACGTGGCACGGTGGATTTGCCCGCCATCTCCGGTTTCTTCATGATCAAGCCGGGAATTGGCTACATCGCCTTGTCGCGCGGCTTTCATTCGACGACGAGTGATGAGTTGACGGCGGCGCTCGCCGTGCTGAAAGAGCAGGGAATGCAGCAACTCGTGTTCGATCTGCGCGGGAATCCGGGCGGCTTCCTCGACCAGGCGATTCGCGTGGCCGACAAATTTTTGCAGCGCGGCCAAAATATCGTTTCGGTGCGCCAGCGCGAAGGACGTTCGAGCCAGGAAGAGCGGCCTTACTCTGCCGAAACCGGCTCGCCCGAAATCATGCCGATAACGGTCTTGATTGATGAAGGCACAGCGTCGGCTTCGGAGATTGTCGCGGGCGCAATGCAGGATCACGACCGCGCGCTGATCATCGGGGAGAACAGCTTTGGCAAGGGCCTCGTGCAGACGATCTTCAATCTGCCCGAAGGCTGCGGTTTGACGCTCACCACCGCGCGTTACTACACGCCGAGCGGACGTTTGATTCAGCGCGACTATTCCAACGGTTCGATCTACGAATACCACTTCCACCGCTCGGCGAACGGCGAGCCGGTGAAGGACAACCGCGATTTGCGCAAGACCGATTTGGGGCGCACCGTCTACGGCGGCGGCGGCATTGAGCCGGACATTCAAGTCGCTAGCCCGACTATCACCCAGGCGCAATTTCAGACCTGGACGACAGGGCTGTTTCTCTTCGTGCGTGAGTTGATGGCCGGGCGTGTGGCAGGTTTGGAGCAATTCAAACGCGACGCCACTCAGTTCGATCATCAACCGCTACCGAACGAGTTCGCTATCACCGATGATGTGTTGAAAGCCTACCAGACGTTTATGACCGACTTCATCGCCAAAGCGCCAGAGGCCGGATTGACACGCGAAATAGTCGAACAGAATCTGGCATTCGCGCGCCTCAAGATTCGCGAGGAGGCTCTGACGGCGGCCTATGGCATAGATACGATGCGGCGCATACTCATCCTCGACGATCCACAAGTGCAGCGCGGGTTGGCCGAATTGCCTAAAGCGGCGGAATTGTCGGAGAAGGCTCGGCGGATGGCGAAAGCAGCGAGCAAGTGAGAACAGCGAAGCTCGATTATAGTTGAAGAGTTGGGGCGGCTTACGCAGGTGAGCCGCCTTTTTGCTAATGAGATGGTTAGCAGTTGGCGAAGGAAAAAACTTGTTCGGTACTTGCTGGTTGCGCCTTGCGCGTTGATCGCGTCGTTTTGGTTGGCGGGGACGGTGCTGAGCTGGCCTGCGCATCGCGTGGTCGGCGAGCTGCCGAAAGATTTGCGTGGCGAGGCCGTCATGTTCGCCAGCACATCGGGCGCGACAATCAAAGGCTGGCTGCTCAGTGGCGAGCCGGGCAAAGGTGCAGTGATTTTGCTGCACGGCGTGCGAGGCAATAGGTTGCAAACCTTAGAACGCGCGCGCTTCCTCAACCGGCTTGGCTACGCGGTGTTACTCTTCGATTTTCAAGCGCACGGCGAGAGCACGGGCGCGCACATCACTTTCGGCTATCTGGAAAGCCGCGACGCACAGACGGCAGTGCAGTTCATCAAAACACGTTTACCCAACGAGAAGCTCGGCGTCATCGGTATTTCGCTTGGCGGTGCAGCAGCGGCCTTGGCAGAACCACCGCTGCCGGTTGATGCGTTAGTGCTGGAGATGGTCTATCCTGACATTCATCGCGCGATTGAAAATCGCTTGGCGCGTTTCTTGGGTGGCTGGGCGCGCGGGTTGACGCCACTGCTGGAATGGCAGTTGCAGCCGCGTCTGGGCATTGGTCCTGAGGCCTTGCGTCCGCTTGAATGTGTCGGTGCTATGAAAGTGCCTAAATTGTTCATTGCGGGCGAGCGAGATCGGCACACGCCGCTGATTGAATCGCAGGAGCTTTTCAATGCAGCGTGCGAGCCGAAGGCGTTATGGGTTGTCGCTGGCGCGCGGCACGAAGATTTGCTGAAGGTGGCCGAAGTGGCATACGAAGAACATGTGATGGCATTTTTCAACCAATATTTGCGGCAGTAATTTTAATGCTTGGTCTTTCTCGTAAAACAACAGCGTTAGTGGTTTTAGGTCTAGTCTTGCTGGCATTGCTAGTCTGGTTTTACACACAGCGCGTCAAGCCTGTGCAGATGGCTCAGTATGTGCCGGAGCCGGCACTCGGCTATCTCGAAATCAACAGCGTGCCGCAAATCCTCAAGCAGTTGACGGCGACGACCGCCTGGAAGCAGCTTGCCCCAGCCTACGGTCTAACAGATAAACTAAATTACGCGGGCGCGTTCGGCGGCCTGGCGCAATTCGCAGGCGCGTTGGGTGGCGAAACGACATTGTTGGCGCGGGCGCAGTTGGCCGTCGTCGTGACTGCGTTAGAAGTGCGCGGCGAGCAGGTGAAACCGCGTTGGGCATTGCTGGCGGAGACGCACGCGGGCCCACGCGAATTGCAAAAGGTGATTGAGAAACGTTTGCCGGAATTGGCGCGCAGCGCATTCGGCGAGGCGGCGCGGAGCAATAGCGAATATGCAGGCGTGCCAGTCATCAGCTACAAAGCCAGCGGACGCGAAGGCGAAGAGAAACAATTGCTCTCCGCGCAGATCGAGGGTGAGTGGTTGTTGGCGAACCATCCCGAAGCTTTGCGCATGTGTATTGAGACGCGTTTGGGTCGCGCACCGTCAATGACGAACAATTTCTACTTGCAGCAAGCGCGTCCGGCGGTGGAACGCACCGGCGAGGTCTTCGGTTTTATCACAGGCGATGGTGTGACGCGCCTCTTGCGCTTCGGTGTGTACCTGTTAGCGGGCGGCGCGGTGGGCACTGTCGGCAAAGCGGCGCTGTCTGGGGTAGTGGGCGATATTTTTACGGACTTTTCGGCCAAAGCGACCGATGGCATAGCTTATGGCGTGAGCTTTGAAGGTGGCGGCGTAGTGGATCGCTACGTGATGTTGATGAAGCCGGATTTGTTGGAGAATTTGCGCGCGGCGGTCAAACTCAACGAGAACGCGCCTCAGGCATTGCAACTGATCCCGGCCAACGTGCGAGAGGTGACGCTGCTCAATGTCGAAAATCCGGGACAAGTCTTCGGCACGCTCGAAACAATAATCTCTGCGCGGGTGGGCGTCGGACAGAGTTTTATTCTCCGCCATTTCCTGGCGGGGATGCAGGAGGCCTTCCTGGGCTTGCGGGCGGATGAGTTGGCGGCGCGCGCGATTGGCAACGAGGTGGCGAACTTGAATTTCGGTGATGATGTCGAGACGCGCGTTTGGCTCTTGCAGTTGCGCGACCGGGCGTTGTTTCAACAGTTGATTGCCAAGGTGCTGACAGCGGGCGGGGTGAATATAGAACGCGAACAGCGCGGGCAGGCGGAGTTGTTGAACTCGGCTGGAGGCAGGCGCGGCTCAGCGGTCTTTTTCGATAACTATGTGGGTTTGGGCAAACGCGCGGAGTTGTTGAAATTGCTGGATGCGCGACGCGGGCCTAAGCTAATGGAGGCGCCGCAATTGACTCAGGCGAGTAGACCATCACAGCCCGGCGTGAGCTTGGGCCTGACAGCGACGGGCGCAAGCAGCGCCGAGATGATGGCGGCTTTGGCGCGTTGGTTGGGCGCGCGTGGAGTTGAAACGACGCCGGAAGCCGCCAAGCAATTGCCGATGGCCGTGAGTGTGATGTCATTCAATCAGCAAGGACTGTATGTTGAATCGCACGCGCCGTTGGGCAACTTCCCGTCGTTTGTGACGATTGCTGGTGGCGCGTTGACGGATAATCAATGAACCAACCAGCCGTGCAAAATTCGTCTGTGCCTAAGGCCCCGCACGCCGTGCTGCTACGCGCAGTCAATCTGACTAAGATTTATCAAGGCCGCGTCGAAGAAGTCTTGGTCTTCCGCAACCTACAACTCGAAGTTGAGCAGGGCGAGATGGTGGCCATCGTGGGCGCGTCTGGTGCGGGCAAATCTACGCTGCTGCACTTGCTAGGCGGCCTCGACCAACCCACCTCAGGCAGCGTGATTTTGGGCGAATTTGACAGTGCAAAAATCGCTGAAGTAGACTGGGCGCGCTTTCGCAACCGGGCGGTCGGTTTCGTCTTTCAATTTCATCATTTGCTCCCTGAATTCAGTGCCTTAGAGAATGTGATGATGCCGCTGTTGATCAGCGGCGTGGCGAAACGAGAAGCAATGGCGCGCGCCCGACGGTTGTTGGAACGGGTCGGATTGGCCAAGCGGGCGGCGCATCGCCCCGGCGAGCTTTCGGGCGGCGAACAACAGCGTGTTGCGCTGGCACGGGCGCTGGTCAACGCGCCGCAGCTTCTGTTGGCGGATGAGCCGACAGGCAACTTGGATGAGCGCACCGGCGAAGCATTGCATGCGCTGCTACGAGAGTTGCAAAAGGCAGATGGATTAACCGCGATCATTGCTACGCACAACATGCAGCTAGCCGCGCAATGCGACCGCGTGTTGAGGTTGGAAAACGGAAGCTTGGAGGAAGTTCCAGGTTCAAAGCTCTGAGCTTTAGCACTCGGAGCAGGGAGTAGTTCAGGATGTTCGAGCGTTATACAGAGAAGGCCCGGCGCGTCATCTTTTTCGCGCGTTACGAGGCCAGCCAGTTTGGCGCGACGCAGATCGAAGCCGAACACATTTTGCTTGGGCTGGTACGTGAAGATAAATCCCTCAATCACCGTTTCTTTCAGCGCACACACATTAGCTTTGAATTTGTCCGCCGCGAGATCGAGGATCGCTCGGTGCGGCGCGAGCGTCATCTGACACAACCCGATCTGCCTTTATCAATGGCCGCCAAACATGTGCTGGCCTATTCGGCAGAGGAATCGGAGCGGTTGGGACACCGTCACATCGGAACAGAGCATCTGCTGCTGGGGCTGTTGCGCGAGGAGAATTCGCCAGCGGCAGAGATTCTTTACGAACGCGGCCTGCGCTTGTCAGATGTGCGCAACGAGTTGATGCGCCAGTCCAACCTGGAACGCAACGCGCACGCAAAGAAGGACACGCCGCACCTGTACGAATTTAGCCGCGACCTGACTGACGCAGCGCTCGAAGGCAAGCTTGATCCGCTGGTCGGGCGCGAACAAGAAGTCGAGCGTGTGGTCGAAATCCTGTGCCGCCGCACCAAGAACAATCCCGTGCTGATCGGCGAGCCGGGCGTTGGCAAGACCGCCATTGTCGAGGGTTTGGCGCAGCGAATTATTTCCGGTGATGTGCCGTCGTTTCTGTTTGACAAGCGGGTATTGGCGCTTGATCTGAGCTTGATAGTTGCTGGCACGAAGTATCGTGGGCAGTTTGAAGAGCGCCTGAAGACGATCATGCGCGAGTTGATGGACAACCCGCAGTACATCGTCTTCATTGACGAGCTGCACACCCTGGTAGGCGCTGGCTCGGCGGAAGGCTCGCTCGACGCGGCGAATATTTTGAAGCCCGCTTTGTCACGTGGCGAAATCCAGTGCATTGGCGCGACGACGCCCGCTGAATACCGCAAGTCTATCGAGCGTGACCGCTCGCTCGAACGCCGCTTCCAATCCGTTAAGGTTGCGCCGCCTTCTGAAGAAGAGGCATTGGAAGTGCTCAACGGCATCCGGGATCGCTACGAATCGTTCCACAACGTACGTTACAGCGACGAGGCGATTGAGGCGGCGATTTATCAATCGAACCGCTACTTGCCGGATCGTTTCCTGCCCGATAAGGCGATTGACATTCTGGACGAAGCCGGTGCGCGTGTGAAGCTGCGCGCGCAGCGCGAGAGCGGCTATGTGCCGCCACCGCCACGCTGGCAGCGTGAACCGCGTGAGTTTCGTGGCTCGCGCAATGAGTGGCGCGGTGATTATCGTGGTGATATGCGTGGTGAGTTCCGCGAACGTGAGCGCGACCGTAGTTACGCGAGTCCGTCGCGCCGTCCACCGCACTACTTCGAACCTCAGGAGTTTGAAGAAGTGGTTGCGCCGGTTGAAAAACGTGACATTGATGAGGTGATCGCGCGCTGGACAGGCATCCCGGTTACGTCATTGCGAGAGGAAGAAGCGGCCAAGCTGCTGCGCATCGAAGAAGAGTTGCAACAGCGCATCATCAGTCAGCAAGCGGCTATTTCGGCGCTGGCGCGGGCGATTCGCCGTTCACGCGCGGGGCTGAAGAACCCGCAACGCCCCGTTGGCTCGTTCCTCTTTTTAGGCCCGACCGGCGTAGGCAAGACCGAAGTGGCACGGACGCTGGCCGAATTCCTCTTCGGTTCTGAGCGCGCGATGATCCGCTTCGATATGTCCGAGTTTATGGAGAAACACTCGGTCTCGAAGCTGATCGGCTCGCCACCAGGCTACGTGGGCTACGAAGAGGGCGGGCAATTGACCGAGAAGGTGCGGCGCAATCCCTATTCAGTGCTGCTGCTCGATGAGATAGAGAAAGCGCACCCGGATGTTTTCAATATTCTGTTGCAGGTCTTTGAAGATGGCATTTTGAGTGACGCGTTGGGTAACACCGTAGATTTCAAACACGCCATCATTATTATGACCTCGAACCTGGGCGCGCGCTTCATCAACAAAGGCGGCCATCTGGGCTTCCATTCGTCCCGTAATGAAGCCATTGCCAAGAATGAAGACAGGGTGATGACGGCGGTGCGCGAGATCTTCAATCCTGAATTCATCAACCGGCTGGACGAGATAATTGTCTTCGAGCCGCTCAGTGATGACGACTTATTGCAGATCGTCGGCTTGTTGGAAGCGCAGCTCAATCGCACGTTGTTGCATCGCAAGCTGGCTGTGCGGCTGACGATGGAAGCGCGGCAGTGGATTGTGGCGCGCACTTGCACCGACCGCAGCTACGGTGCGCGTCCGTTGCGGCGGGCCTTGCAAAAATACATTGAAGATCCGCTTTCCGAGGCGCTGATTCAAGGGCAGCTTGGACAGGCATCGCTGGTCGAGGTTTATTTGGATGGCGAGGCGCTCAATTTCCGCCCGCTGGGAGGGGATTTGTTAAACGAGACAACGGAAGACGGCGTGGCGGAAGAGGACGGGGTATTGGTTTCGTGACCGCCGCGTGCCTTGGAACGATGCAGTACAGGGAGCGGTAGCGACCTGGCGTTCCTGGAGCGGGTACCCCGCGAGTCCGCTAGGTCGCTACCGCTCCCTGTATCGTTATTTGAGGATGTTGCTTTGTGCAGGTAAACGACTTGTCAGCGCGGCATCCAAAGAATCTTGAGTGAGGAGCCGGGGTTGACTATCCAACTCCCGGCTCATCGCGTATAATGCGCGACTTGTAATTTTGTCACTGCAATCTTCACAAGCTGCGACGTTCATGCGTTTGCGGCGCTGAAGCTGCCAACTCGGTCAGCGCGGCCTCGAAGACGTAACTCGGAGTTTTGCGCGCTGTCTAACCCCCAAATGTCATCCTCATTGTTTTTACTGGACATGGCATTCGAGCGGACGGTGCGTTTGCGCAGTGACCGAATCATTTACTGGGAGAGGGTTTCATGACCAAGCGCTTTAAGCTTTGGACGAGCGCATTCATCGCGACAGTATTACCGGCATTTATTTTAGCAGTTCTTTCGCTCGTTCTGGCGCGTCCCGCGCTGGCCCATCAACCTATGGTAGGAACTGGGCAGGACGTCTTAGTTGAAGACGTCGAAGTGCGTGGCAATCGCCGCATTCCAAAAGAGTCCATCCTTTATTACGTGCAGAGCAAGCCTGGCGACCGCTACAACCAGGCGCTGGCGCAGCGCGACCTGGAAGCGATCATCGGGCTGGGGTTTTTCGACCCGCTGCAAACCAAGCTGTTGGTTGACGACGGCCCGCGGGGCGGCAAGATCATCATCTTCCAAGTCAGGGAATATCCCATCATCCGCGATCTGCAATATCGCGGTTTGAAGTCTGCGACCGAAAGCGAAATCCTGACGCGCTTCAAAGAGCGCCGCACGCAAGTCACCAAGGAAAACCAACTCGATCCGGCCAAAGTCAATGCGGCGCGCATCGCCTTGCGTGAATTGCTGGCCGAGAAGGGCCATCCACAGGCCAAGGTTGACATCGAGGTCGAGGACATTTCGGCGACCGCCGTGGCGTTAATCTTCAACATTGACGAAGGGCCGCGCGTGCGCGTTAAAGAGATTGTCTTTACGGGCGACCGCGATGGTTTCTCGCAGCGCCGCTTGCGCGGGGCGATGAAACTGGTCAAGGAGTCCGGCCTAATTTCGACCTTCAAATCTGCCGACATCTATTTCAAAGAGAAGCTGCAAGATGATCTGGAGCGCGTGCGCTTCTTCCTGGGCCAGAAAGGTTATTTGCAAGCGAAGTACGGCGAGCCGACTATCGAAGATGCGGGCAAGGTGAGTGGTGGCCTGCCGCTGCCGATTCCTGGTTTGCACAAGACCGGGCCGGGTTTGCGCATCACTATCCCGATTGAGGTCGGACGCCGCTACAAGATTTCCAAAGTCGAAGAGAAGGGCGTGACGATCTTCCAGCCGGGCGTGATCTCGGCGCTTTCCGGCTTGCGCGCGGGCGAGTACGCCAACACGAAGAATATCCAGGAAAACGTCTACAAAGGTATCAAAGATTTATACGGCACACAGGGCTACATCCAAGCCGAGGTCGCCTTCAATCCGAAGTTCAATGACAAGACCGAGACTGAAGGCGAGGTCGAAGTGACGCTTGAAGTGGACGAAGGTCGCCAATTCACGATGCGCCGCCTGGAGTTCATCGGCAACACCAACACACGCGATGTGGTGCTGCGCCGCGAGGTGCTCATCAACGAAGGCGATCCCTACAACAAACGCTACTGGGACATCTCGGTGCTCAAGCTCAACCAGCTTGGTCTCTTCGACGAGATCAAAGATAAGGACGCGATCACGCGCACCAACGACCGCGACCAGACGGTGGACATTGATTTGCAGGTCAAAGAGAAAGGCCGCCAGCAAATCTCCGTCAACGGCGGCGTCTCGGGTTTCGCGGGCAGCTTCTTCGGTGTGCAGTACGACACGAACAACCTGCTCGGTTATGGCGAATCGTTGAGCCTTTCACTCTCCGGTGGCAATCGGCAAGTCGCCGCTAGCTTCGGTTTCACTGAGCCTTATCTGCTGGGCAAGCCGGTCAGTCTGGGTTTTCAACTCTTTGCGCAGAAATATCAATTCGTCGGCTCCGGCTTCAACTTCTCCAACGCAAGTGAGGTGTTGGCCGCAAGCTTCTTTGGTTTGTCGAGTCTGAATGCCGACACGCTTTTCACGCAGCGCACAGTGGGCGGCACGATCAGTTTGTCTACGCCGGCTTATTTGTTTGCCAACACCTTCCTGGGGAGGAAGGTGCGCAAATTCGCCGGATTGGCGCGGTTGGGACTGTCTTACTCCCTGACGGCTACCAGCACGCAAGACCCCAAAGTCAACCGCGACGCCGATCCGACTAACGACATTCCGGTGACGTTCGCGCAACCGCGCATCATCACCAGCCGTATTGTGCCGTCGCTCTTCTACAATTCGACCAACGCCTCGCTTGATCCGACGCGCGGCCAGAGCTTGTTTCTGGGCTTCTCGCTCGCCGGTGGTATTCTGGGCGGTGACGTGAGTACCTTCGCGCCGTCCATCGAATACAAGCGCTTCATGCCGGTCTTCCATCGGCGCTCGGAGCATCCGCACGTGCTGGCGATGCGCTTCCGCGCGGATCACATCCGCACTTTCGGCGCGCCGTTCAATAGTTGTTCCGGCGACATTTGCTCGCTTTCGTTCATCGGTGGCATCCCGATCTACGAACGTTTCTTCCTGGGTGGGGAGTACGACATTCGCGGTTACAACATCCGCTCAATCTCGCCCGTCGTGGCCAGCGATGCATTTCTCTCGACGAAAAACGTCGCAGCCAAGGTGGTTAACCCGAACGACCCAAGCCAGTTGATTGACGCGCCCGCCGGGCAGGTTGATCCGACGGTCATCCGCAACTACACGTTTGAAGCGCCGGAGAAAGGCTGTGGCGAGACGCCTTCGGCCAATTGCAACGTGGTCAACTCGCAGCGCTTCTTCACGCCGATTGGCGGTGACACACAGTTCATCTACAACCTCGAATACCGTGTGCCCATCATCAGCGTATTGTCGGTGGCGGCCTTTGCCGACATCGGTTCGGTCTTCAACGCGCGCAAGTACGAAGATCAAATCACCAACACCGGTTTCCTGCGCCAGACGATCACCCCGCTTGGCGTGACGCTCAATCCGGCGGGACGCGCGGCTACGGCAGAAGAATTGGCCAGCGCCCCGCGCGACGATCTGGGCAATGCTATCGGTTATCGCACAATCTTTCTGGAAGGCGACTCGCGTAGGTACGACATCCTGCGCAACTCGCAAGCAAATAAGAAACTCTTCTCCGACATCCGCTCTTCGTATGGCCTTGAGTTACGCGTGCAGATGCCGGTCATCAACGTTCCGTTCCGGCTGATCTTCGCTTACAACCCACAGGCGAAGACAGACATTACCGACCCGAGCGTCCTCTTTATCGAGCGCCGCACTGCGGTTCGTTTCAGCGTGGGACGCACCTTCTAATTGCCAGCGGTCGGCGCAGGCCGAGCGTGACTTTGACTGACCCCTGGACATTGATTACTGAAAAGACTGGAGAATTGGTTAGCAATGAAAATCAGATTATCTTTGGCCCTCGTCTTATTAGCGGGACTCTCGCTAAGTGCCCTGGCGCAGGATGCCAAAACGAAATTAGGGATTATCGAAATCGCCGCGTTCCGCACGGAGATTGGCGAACTCAAGGTGAAGTACGAAAAGCTGCAAACCGAGTTTGCCACTAAAGAACGCGAGTTGACGGCCATGCAGGATTCGATTGCAGCCAAGCAAAAAACCCTGCAAGAGACGCCGAACCTAACGCCGCAACAAGGCGCCAGACTGCAAGATGAGATTAAGCAACTGCAAACTGAAGGCCAGCGCAAACTCGAAGATACCCAAGCCGCGGTGCAGAAGCGCGAGCAGGAAGAGACTGGCGCGATCTACGACAAGATCAGCAAGTTCCTCGAACAGTATTGCGCCCAGAAAGGCATCACGCATGTATTGGAGGCCGGCCGGTTGCGCGAAGGTGGACTGGTCGTTTACGCCGCGCCCGCGTCGTTCATTACAGATGACTTTATTAAGGCGTACAATAAAGCCAATCCGGCTCCCGCAGCGAAGTAGAGCCGGTCAGCAAAGGTCAGTCGTCCGACCGTGATAGCAACGAGTTGTTTTAATTCCGATCCCTAAGGAGTATGACGAAAATGAAAAGACTATTTATTGCCATAGCAATGGTGAGCCTGCTCTCAATGGCCGCCTTTGCGCAAACCCCGACGCCGCCCTCGCGTACGGCTGCCGCCAACCCCGCTCCCGCCGCCACCGGTGGCACCGGCGCGGAAGGTAAAGTGGCCATTCTCAACACCGGCCTTTTCCGCCAAGGCATCAATGAACTCAAGATCAAGCTCGATGGGCTGAACACTGAGTTCGAGCCGAAGAAGAAAGAGTACGAGGCCCTGGAAAACAAGGTCAACGACCTGAAGAACAAAATCCAGACGCAGGGCAACACCGTGAGCGCCGCGGTGCGCAACGGCTGGGTTGAAGAGGGCACTGACAGCGAAAAGAAACTGAAACGCATGGGCGAAGATTTGCAAGCCCTGGCCGATAGGCGGTTGCAGGAAGTCTCGCAGCCGATCTACGACAAGATCGCCAAAGTGTTGGAAAGCTATTGCCAGCAGCGCGGCATCGTCATGGTGCTCGACGCGGGTGCAGCACAGCAGGCTGGCGTGTTGCTGTTTGCACAGGCTGCTACTGACATCACGCAAGACTTCGTAAACGAGTACAACAAGGCCAACCCGGCAGGCGCGGCTTCAGCAGCGGCGCCCAAGAAGCCTTAACGCGGTAAGCCAAAAAATCAAAAGGCAAAAGGCAAAAGGCCGGCACTTTTCTTTTATTTGAAAGACGAAGTTCCAGCCTTTTGCCATTTGATGTGCTTTTTGCCTTTTGCCTTTCACATGAAGCTGGCGGAATTAGCCGAACAGATCAAAGCCGAATGGCGCGGCGATGGCGCAGTGCAAATCACTGGTGTCGCACCGCTCGATAGCGCGCAGCCAGGCACGGTCACATTCATTGCCGAAGCGCCGCGTCTGGCGCAAGCCACTGCGTGTGCAGCCTCGGCCTTAATCATCCCGAAAAAACTGGCTGAGCATGAAAAGTTGACTGGGCGCAATCTGTTGATTGTGCCCAGTCCCAAACTCGCCTTTGCCCGCGCCATCAAGATTTTTTACGAAAAGCCTTACCAGCCGCGCGGCGTGAGTAATGATTTAGTGCTGGGCGCAGGCTCGCGCGTTGGCGCGGACTGTTCGATCCACCTGCGCGTGACCATCGGCGACAATTCCATCATCGGCGACCGGGTCACGCTGCATCCGGGCGTGGTGATTGGTGACGACTGTCGAGTCGGTGACGACACCGTGATCTTTGCCAACGTCTCGATTTACGACTTGACCGAGATCGGCGCGCGTTGTCGCATCCACAGCGGCACAGTCATCGGCGCGGACGGTTTCAGCTTCACGCCCGACGAGCAGGGTCACCAATTCAAACTCCTGCAAGTCGGGCGCGTCGTCATCGAAGATGAGGTTGAACTGGGCGCGAACTGTTGCGTAGACCGCGCGGGCTTTGGCGAAACGCGCATCCGGCGTGGCGCGAAGTTCGACAACCTGATCCAGATCGGCCACAACGTCGAGATCGGCGAAGAAACCGTCGTGGCCGCGCTCGCGGGCTTTTCCGGCGGAACCAAAATCGGCCAACGCTGCATCATCGCCGGGCAGATCGGCACTAATCAGCACATCACCGTCGGCGACGGCGCGATCATCATGGCGCGCACCGGCGTCACCAAAAGCGTTGAGGCAGGCAAGCTTATTGGTGGTATGATGCCCGCGATGGATTATCAAGCCTGGCGCAAGTCGCAGGTGCTTTACGCGCGCTTGCCCGAACTGTTCGAACGTCTGAAAAAACTGGAAAAAGAGATTGAAAAAAGTGGCGAATGATAAGCCACTGATCACCAATACCAATGGCACCAATGGACATCAACGAAATTCAAGCCATCATCCCGCATCGCTACCCGATGCTGCTGATTGACCGCGTCCTTGAACTGGAACCGCTCAAACGCATCGTGGCGATCAAGAACATCTCGATGAGCGATGCGGTCTTTCAGGGGCATTTCCCCGGCGCGCCCGTTTTCCCTGGCGTCTACATTATCGAAGCGATGGCGCAGACCGGCGCGGTACTGCTTTTCCGGGAAGTGCCCGACCGCGAAAACAAGCTGATGTATTTCACAGGAATTGACGAAGCGCGCTTTCGCCGTCCCGTCGTGCCGGGTGATCAATTGCGATTGGAATTGACTGTGCTCAAATACAAACTCGGCTTTGCCAAGCTACGCGGTGAAGCCTACGTCGGCGACCAACTTGTTGCCGAAGCCACCGTTACTTCAGCTTTGGCAGATAGGAATAAGAAATGAAATGCGGAATGCGGAATACGGAGTGCGGAATGACTGGGAGATAATTCCGAATTCCGAATTCCGAATTCCGAATTCCACTTTATGCTGCACCCAACCGCCATCATCAGCGCCCAAGCGCAACTCGGCGCGCACGTCAAAGTCGGCCCCTATTCGCTCATCGGCGATCACGTTACCTTGCACGATGGTGTCGAAGTCGCCGGGCACGTTGTCATCGAAGGCCCCTGCGAAATCGGCAGCGGCACAGTCATCTATCCCTTCGCTTCCATCGGTCAGCCGCCACAAGATTTGAAATACCAGGGCGAACAGACGCGGCTCGTCGTCGGGGAGCGCAACGTCATCCGCGAATACGTAACGCTGAATCGCGGCACAGCCGGTGGCGGTGGCTTGACGACCGTCGGCAACGACAACCTGTTTATGGCACAAGCGCATGTCGCCCACGATAGCCACGTCGGCTCGCATTGCATCTTCGCCAACGCAGGCACGCTGGCCGGGCACGTGACCGTCGCTGATCACGCGACGATTGGCGCTTACAGCGCGGTGCATCAATTCTGCCGCGTTGGGCGCTACGCTTTTATCGGCGGCTTTTCGGTCGTCGTGAAAGACGCTTTGCCTTACGCGCGCACCGTTGGCAATCACGCGCAATGTTACGGCGCAAATACCATCGGCCTGCGACGTCAGGGCTTCAGCAACGAAGCGATCCGACACATCCAGCGCGCGTTCCATTTGCTGCTGACCTCCAAGCTCAATACCACTCAGGCGCTCGAACGATTGAAAGCCGAGCTGGCGGGCATCTCTGAGATTGACTACCTGATCGAGTTTATCGAAACTTCGGAACGCGGAGTCACGAAATGAAAATGTACCGTAGGCGGTCCAGCCTGCGGCAGAACTAATACAGCATATGTTGAACGTGAAGGCCTTAAACTGAAACCAGCCACAGGCTGGACCGCCTACGGTACATTAGTTTGCCACGAGGTTTTTTATGGAATGGCAACGGCTCGAACAACTCAAAGAGAAGGTGCAGCACGAAGATGACTTTGGCGAAATCTGGAAATTCTTCTTCGACCATCTGGGCGAGAACGAGAAGTTCGTTCAGGCTGGCCAACTGGCCGGGCCAGCCATAGTCCAACTGTTGGAGCCGATCATTGAGAGCATCTGCAAGCGCATCGTCAACGACGAAGTCATGATTGCGCAAACCTTGCTGACCGAAATGCCGGGCCACCACTTTTATCACGGTCCGTGCGTGACTGATGCGGGGTTGTGCGTCGTGCTTTACTTCGACGATTTGAAGACGGGCATGATTTCTTTCACCCGCGGTATTGGTACGGGCTGGGTGCATTACGCGCGCTTCACGACTATCCCGGTGCCGGATAAACACACCATGCTGCTTCAGGCGAAGAACGAAACAGCGCATTAAGGGATTGCACCAAATGCTTGCCAAAAGCGCACAAGCCGAATTCCATCCACTGACGCCCGAACGCTGGGGTGACTTTGCTGCTGTCTGGACGGGCTTGGCCTCGTCGTTTCGCAAAGCAGGTTTCAACGAAGTAGCGCGGCGTTCGGAAACAAGGCCAATAATGCGCTACCAGATTCGGCGCAAATCATGATGTATATAAAAAGCCTACTCACCATCCTGTTAATTCTTGCCAGCCTAGCCAGGGCACAAGACAAAGCTCCTGTTTCAGCGCCACTCTTGAACGTTCCACAATCTGTCGTGCAGCTCTTCAAGACGAACAAACTTGATAAGCAATATGATTTTTCTTTCAAACTAAATCCGTTTTATTTGAGAGGTGATTTTGATGGGGATAACAAACCGGACATTGCCATTCTTGTTTCACAAAAGACCACCAACAAAATTGGGATTGCCATTTGTCATTCTACTAGCGGTAAGGTTTTCGTAGTTGGAGCAGGCCGCAGTTTGGGAAATGGCGGCGATGATTTTGGCTGGATAGATGTTTGGCAAGTTTTTCCAAAAGGGAGAGTCGGCCGCGGCGTTGGCGAAAAGTCTGTGCCTGGCTTGAAAGGGGAGGCATTGTTGGTGGAAAAGAGCGAGTCGGCGAGCGCATTGATTTATTGGAATGGCAATCGCTACGTTTGGTATCAACAAGGAGACTAATTCAAGACAGACAATGAAAGTTGGGCTAATAGCAGGCAACGGCAGGTTCCCCTTTCTCGTGCTCGAAGGCGCACGCCGCGAAGGGGTCGAAATGGCCGTCGCCGCGATCAAAGAAGAAACCGACGCCAGCATTGAACAACTCACCCACACCGTCGAATGGATCAGCGTCGGCCACCTCGGCAAGCTCATCAAGTTCCTCAAGCGCGAAGGCGTGACGCACGCGATTATGGCCGGGCAGGTCAAACACGTGCAGATTTTTAAGCTCAACGCGCTGCCTGATCTACGCATGGCGCGCATGCTTACGCGCCTAAAACGCCGCAACACGGATGCGTTGATTGGCGCGGTCGCTGACGAACTAGCCAGCGAAGGCATCACGCTGATTGATTCGACGACTTTCCTGCAACCGCTGCTGGCGCGCGCTGGCACGCTCACCCGTCGCGCTCCCAACAAACATGAACTCGCCGACATCGAATACGGCCTGCACGTCGCGCACGAACTGGCCCGCCTCGATTTGGGCCAGACCATCGTCGTCAAAGATCAAGCCGTCGTCGCGCTCGAAGCGATGGAAGGCACGGACGCCACCATTCGCCGCGCGGCTGAGCTGGTGCGTGGCCGTCCGCTCACTGTAGTCAAGGTTGCCAAGCCGAATCAGGACATGCGCTTCGATGTGCCGGTGATTGGTTTACAAACGATGGAGACGCTGCGGGCTTGTCACGTAACGGCAATGTCGGTGACGGCGGATAAAACATTGATCTTCGACCGTGCAGAGACCTTGGCCAACGCTGACAGGGACAAGATCGCTATTGTGGCGCGCTAGTCCTGGGAGCGCAGGTATCTTTGCCTGATGGTGTGGTTGAAAACGGTCTTGAGCCAACGGCTACCCGCCCGGCAGCAGCGTTACAAATGCCACACCGGCAGGCAAGGATGCCTGCGCTCCCAGGGAGTTGGACAGCCAGAGCGAAGCTCAAGTATGCTGTCATAGCTTGCGGCGGCTGCCGCGCATTCTTATCAACCGACAATGCAAAACTTATGTGGCTCATCTGGCTGATTCTTGCTGCCATCTTTGCCGTAGCTGAAGTCTTCACGACTGGGTTCGTGTTGCTCTGGTTCGGCGTAGGCGCAGCGGTCGCCGCGCTGCTGGCGCTGCTCGGCGTCGAGAGTCTGACGGCCCAGGTCGTGAGCTTTCTGGGCATCTCGGTGCTGCTCATCATCGCTTCACGCACAATCTTCGAGCAGTTTTTGATGCGCTCTTCACGCGGTAACGAGTTGAAGACCGGCGTGGCGCGGATGATCGGGCAATCCGTCACGGTGACTGAGGCCAGCCGGGGACTGCTGAATGAAGCCGCCGTGAAGGCTTACGGCTCGGTCTGGACGGCCTTGCCGCTGCCGGACGAAGCGCCGTTGCAAGAAGGCGAGACGGTTTTGATCGAACGCATCGAAGGCAATACAGTCTACGTGCGTCGCCCGTTGCGCCGTGCGCCCTTGTTTGGCGAGACGGCGGAGTGATTGTGCTAGGCCCGGCGTGGCTTAGAGGAGAAACATTATGGAACTGCTGCTACCTTTGCTGATTTTTGCGGTGATCGTGCTGGCGATAGCCTCGCGCGCGATTCGAATCGTGCCACAAGCGACGGCGATGATTATCGAACGACTGGGCCGCTTTCAACGAATGGGCGCTAGCGGCTTGAATGTCGTTGTGCCGTTCCTCGACCGCCCACGCGGTGTGAACTGGACCAACCTGCGGCCGGGCATGACGCAGATTGATCTGCGCGAGCAATTCACCGACCTGGCACCGCAACCCGTGATTACGCGTGACAACGTGACGATTCTGGCAGATTCGGTTATCTATTGGCAGATTACCGACCCGATCAAAGCGGTTTACGAAGTCAGCGACCTGACCGGCGGCATCATTCAATTGACCATCACGGCGATGCGCAACGTGATTGGCGAACTCGATCTGGATCACGCGCTCTCTTCACGCGATACGATCAACACCCGGCTGCGCGGCGTCCTGGATGAGGCGACGCACAAATGGGGTGTCAAAGTCACGCGCGTCGAACTGAAGAACATCACGCCACCAGAAGACGTGCGCATCACGATGGAAAAACAGATGACCGCCGAGCGCAATCGCCGCGCCGTGGTCTTGCAGGCGGATGGCGAGAAACAGGCCGCCATCACGCGCGCCGAGGGTGAGAAACAGGCTTCCATCACGCGCGCTGAAGGCGCCAAACAGGCTGCCGTCCTGCATGCCGAAGGCCAGGCGACGGCGCGGCAGATGGCCGCCGTTGCCGAGGCCGAATCCCTCCGCCGCATCGCCGAGAGTTTAGTCGGCAGTCAAGGCAATCCAGCGCAATATCTGATCGTGATGAAATACATCGAATCGCTGCGCGAGCTGTCGCGGAGTGACAATGCCAAGGTCGTCTTCATGCCGGTCGAGACCAGCAGCGTGCTCTCCAGCATCGGCGCATTCAAGGAAATTTTTGGCGAGCAAGAGAAAGGCGTGCCCGTACCCGTCAGAGCGAGGCAACCGGAGATGCAACGCGTGAGAGAGTGAGAGTCAACGCCGTACTTTTGGCCCGCGCATCTTTTCGGCGAACTCAGGCGGGAAGGCTCTGGCGCGTCCCTGGCTGTTCATCACGATGTGATGCGTCTCGCCTTCAGCCAGCAAAGTATCGTCACTCGCCCGCCTGACTTCGTAGGCAAAACTGATCGCACGGCTGCGCAATTCCAGCACGCGCGTCCGCACGATGATCTCCTCATCGTAGCGCGCCGGGTTGCGAAACTTCACGCGACATTCAGTCACCGGCAAGAAGGCATCCGCGCCTTTTTCCATATCGCGGTAATTGAAGCCGTAGTCACGGCACAACTCCACGCGCCCGACTTCGAGCCAGACCAGAAAATTCGCGTGATAGACCACGCCCGCCTGATCGGTTTCAGCATAACGCACGCGCAACCGCGTCTCGCTCCACTCGTGATTTTGTGATCCTGCCATAAGCTTTCAGCGTATTTCCTACGGGCGCTGGATGAATGATAGAGTAGCGTCAGAGGCGTGTTTAGCCGGAAAACACCCGCGTTGTCAAAAAGGATTATTGGTCATTTGATGAACGTCGAACTTTTGGTGAAGCTCAGTCCCCTAGTTGTCGCGACGCTGCACGGCTACGGCGCGGCGTGGTTGGCAGTGAGAATGCTCTTCCGCCCTCATCAGGCAATTTATCTGTTTGGTCGGCAATTGCCTTTGACGCCAGGGATGCTGCCGAAGGAGCGCGTGCGTTTTATCAATGCCTTGTCGAGCGCGATTGCCGAAAAACTGCTCAACATCGAAGTCATCGCCGACGAGTTGATGAAGCTCGATCTGGAAACAGAGATCACGCTGCTGGCGCAACGCGAATACGCCAACTTCAGCAGCAACGAAACTGCCTTGCGCGCCGTGACTGATCATCTGCGCGAGCGCCTTTCCCAACTCAGTCAAGCCGAGGAACCGAAACGCGCGATTGCGCGGCAACTGCACGGCATCATTGATCGGGAAACGGCCAACGCCGGTTTCATTCGCCGATTTGCCGCCGGCTATTTGCTCGACGAGGTGACGCTCTATGCGTTGGTGGGCAAGGCGCTTGAAAACCTAGCCGAAGGCATTGCCGAGAGCACCTACGTGCGACACGCCGTCAGTGAGGCGTTGGCACAGATGCCGCAAAAGCTGCTCGCAGGCAATCGCAGTTTGGTTTCGACTTCGGCAATCACGAGTTTGGTCGAAACGCTCAGCCGCAAGCTGGACGTGCGCGCGATCCTGCTCCATCGCCTGGGCTCGTTTTCCAATGAAGAGATTGAAAATCTGGTGATGGAGACGGCAGGGCGGGAGATTCGTGCCATCGTGTGGTTTGCAGCGGCAATCGGGTTGGTCGTAGGAATTTTGCAGACGCTCATCAATTTCATTTAGCTTTTCAAGCAATACCCTTATAATCCTGCCCGCCGGGAGGCTCAGCATCGTCTCAGCAGTAATGGCGAACGCCGCTCGGTCAGTACCTAAGCAAACTGTAACCTTAACTTAGCGAGCCACAGACCGCGGCCAGCGTAGTCTACACATTTCGGCTGTTGTGTTTTGCCAAACAGGAGACCAGATGGATAGCCCGATCAAATTTGAGCGCATCTACTTTGAGCGTATCTACACGATTAATCGGAAGGTGCTTGAAGAATGTAGCCTTCCAAGCAAAAGCGCCGAGGACATTGGGAAAGAGGTGGAGGGGCATTACTTTCCTCTCGAAAAACTTAACAAACTACTTGCTGAAAAAGGATTGCACGAGGATTTCTGGAAGCAGATTAGTCCGCGCCTTGATTACCATGAAGCGCTTGAATGGCCATTCCCGGACATTCCAGAGAATGAGGACTTTACATTTTTCGTGCCTCGTGAGTCTTCTACTTCTAGTACCAAACACAGGGAAGGGGAGTTAGGCCCCCTTGAAAAGTTTTTGTGGTTGCGACAGATAGAAAGCAAGTCACTCAATAAACTTTCCCACGATTGCAAGATCTGGCTTTGGTGTCCGGACAAGGGACGCGCCGCTTACGGCCGAGCATTAATAGCTCCATGCAAGGAGGGAAAAGAGTGGAGCTTTACTTTTCGCAGAATTGACGAATACCCGAGACGAAAACAAACGCCGAACTTTCTCAACACACAAGAAGAAATTTATGACGAACTCATGCCTTTGATTTTCCCTAATGACCCGCAACGTCCAGGCAAAGAGGAACACGGCCTTATTATCATCGCCGGACGCACAGGTGTGGCGAAATCCAAGATCGCCCGCGGTTTGTTCGAATGGTATCTGAAGCGTCACCGGAAGGCTGAGCGTGTGCCGCACTTGCTCACCTATGAAGACCCAATTGAAAAGTATCTTGATGGCTTGGACCAAATTGACTACACCCCCCGCGAAAAGGGAAAAGACGCTGTGAATGTTGCGGAGGTCGTCAATGACGCACTGCGCCAAACGCCAAAAGTGTTATTCGTTGGCGAAACCCGCGCGCAAGAAGATTGGCGCAAGCTGCTGGAGTTTGCTGGAACGGGGCATTTGGTGATTACTACCACACACGCCGGCACGTTGACTGAAGCCATGGCGAATTTGCTGCGTGCGACCGAGGCTAACAGCGCAACTGTACGGAGTGAATTGGCTGACCGAGTATTGGCCTTGATTCATTTGCGCGGCGATAAAATTACTTTGCCTGGCGCAGAAAAACCTATACAGATTGTGATCCCTGCGTTGTGGCGTCGTACGCCGACAGGTATCAAGGCGTTGATGGCGGAAAGCCTTTCCGCACTCTTGCCGCATAACCCGAAAACCGGTGAAGAGACTCATTACAGTTCGATTGGCCGCCTGTGGTTTGCGCGAAAGCTAATCAACAGGCGTATTGAACGTGAACAATGGCAAAGAGTCTTTGCTTTGATGTACGGCTGGCTTCGTCGTGAGCCACCCGCGACTACCGCTGAATCCATAGAATCACTATTAACAGACCAGCAGAAACAGACATTAGAAACAGAAGTTATCAAAAACGCCCTTAAGTGGGATTTGGAGGGAATTTAGCCATGCCAGGACTTCTCAGATTCGGAGTGCCCTCACTTGATGAGTTGTTTGGAGGGCGGGTGCCATTAACCCCAACACCAACGGGTGCAAAATCAGTCAAGCCAGAGAAACAGAAGGAATCAGCGCAGCTTGGCATTTTGATTCCCGGTTGTGATGAAGATTCCCAACGCAGTAGTGTGAGCGTTTGTATCAGCGGACCGGATGGCACAGGCAAATCTATTCTGGGCATGCACCTTGCCTCGAGGTATTTAGCTGACTGTGAGGGAGTAGGCTTCTCGGAATTGCCAAAAGTATTGTATATCTCAACCGATCTTAAATTCGAGATGGCGGAAAGAATGTGGTTCAACTTCGTGCTAGATTGGCCAAACAAGCACGTGGTGCCTTTCATCCAAGAACCGCAGTCTGAGAAAGAAAAAGAAATCAATATTAAGTTGTCGCCATGTTCCCCATTGGGAAATAGCAATGCTTCGGAGAGATCGGAACCGTTGGCTGAACGCTTGGCAGAAAAACACATAAAAGAAGTCCTATTTGTGGATTTGGCGGCAGTAACGGCAGGCGATGACTGGGGTTTTGTGAATCGGATGCTATCGGTACTAGATTCGCCGAAAGCAGGAGAGCCGTGTCATTTGCTGGTGATTGATTCCGTCGAGGGTTTCGAGACGTTAGTAGGCAGCCGCGATGCTTTCGGTGAAACGCAGGAACGGCGCTCGCGGATTGCGCAGGTAATGCGTTCGGCCGCAAACAAGTGCCATACTCTCTTTATTATCGAAGAGCCAGAGGACGGCAAACGGTTGCCGGAAGAATTCGTGACAGATGTGGTGATCCGTTTGCGCAGCAAGATGGTGAAAGACTACGTGCGCCGGACCTTGGAAATTGAGAAGGCACGCGGTCATTCGCACGTTCGTGGCCAGCATTCTTACATGATTAGACCAGGGCGAGGATCAACGACTGGACGGCAAGAAAATCACGATGAACCAGCTATACGAGCTAAATACGAGGATAGCCGCGCGGAAACTCAAAGCTATTTGCACGTTTGCCATTCTTTGCATTACCTCAACCGCGAAATTATGGCGATGGCGGGAACGGGGCGACCTGCCAATCTACCAGAACATTACGCGGCCTTTGGCATTCGCTATCTAGATGACATGTTAGAGCACAGCGGTGAACGCTACACGCGTCCCCGACGCATTAATGGCAATGATTGGCGAGGCTTGCGCAGTAGCACGACGACCGCACTGATAGGCAACTCTGACACACAAAAAAGTCCGCTCGGTGTGGCCTTTCTCGCTCGTTGTTTTCGCGCTTATGCAGAGAGGTTACAAGATAAGTTGAAAGAGGCCAGTTATGATAAAGAACACAATACTGAAAGGTTTTCTATCGACTTGGAGCGAGCCGAGCATCTCGCAAGAATCTGGACGGAGGATGTGGGCCGCAAAAGCGGTGGCAAAAAGGAACGTTATCCCAACAATAATCTTGAACGGCAAGCTGAGATTCTCTGCCGTTTTGATGAGGAAGCCAAAGCCAAGCCAGATGGTAAAGAGATAATCAAAGATGATATCGACATAATCAAAGTGGCGATATTGCGCTTAGGACCACCAAAGGCCGCTCCTTCTGATGTTGCAACATTGCGCTTAGGGCCACCAAAAGCCGCTCCTCCCGATGTTGCAACTAAGACCTTGAAAGAAGATGAGGAAGGGAGTCAAAACACTACCGGCGATGGCATCCCGGTTTTGCTTACTACACAAGATGTACATGCACAGGAGTTGGCTAATAAATTCCTTCCCTGGTTAGAACGGAAAGTGCCAGGGTTAAAAACCCAACATGGCGGACTGGTTGTCCTCAGATTATTGATGGAAGAATACACTATTTGCCGACGCTTGGAGATCCACGATTTACCGTCAGCCGTTTTCTTTCATATTGTTCAGTGTGCAATCAAAGCTGCTCAGACGATGCTTTACCCTGGTCCTGATTCATTGAAGGATGATCCCTTATTTAAGAAGTTGAAGGATGATCCCTTATTTAAAGAGGTTCCCGAAGCCATTTTGCATCTCAGTGATTTATACGGTTCGAAAGACAGTTTATCTAGCGAAACAGAAGACCGTTTCAATCAATCAATGGCAATTCGCATAGTCATTGAAGATTTCAGCATCCTGAAAAACACTTATGTCGAGATTCGAGATGAACCCTTGCTGCTCCGCTTTCTGATTTTTTACTTGGGTCGTGAAGGCGTGACCACGCTCTTGATTGATACCCAACCTGGACAGCCGGACTTAGCACAGTCCGGCCCGTTTGAAAGTGAGTTACGGTCATTAGTCCACAGCCGCCTGTACACTTGGCGCTTCAATTTTTACGGTGAGCATCGTGTGGCCATCGCCCCAATTCCTGCTCTCGGGCATCACCGCCCGGCTATTGTGCGCGAATTGCGGCTGGGCACAGACTTGGCGCCGGAATTGGATGCTACTCCATTGGTGGTAGACCCGCATTTCGAACTCTATTCTGGGATTGAGAGAGGTGAGCCACAACCTGTACCATTACAAATACGGCTCTTCGCTGAGAATAAAAACTTCCGGACTTATATCGAAGAGGAGAATTCTTACTATCAAGAATGGTTTGTATCAGTTGGGGATGGCGCGCAGGTCATTGTCAGTTTGCCACCAGAAGAGTACGACAAACTGCGTGACTTCTGTTACCTACAACGGGATACCCGCCTGGATTACACCCTGATTACTCAAGTAGATGAATTCTGGTATTTGAGACGAAAAGGTTTGCGGCGAGCAGGCTCGTTTCGCCCTCAGTGGAATTATCTCAATGGCGTAACGGCTTATAAGCGAGGGGAAGGCAAAAACAATTGGATACGAGAATGGGCAGTTGATCCTTTTGGGTTATATCAGGAGACAGAATATAGTCAACCAGATCAAGGGACAGAACCTAGCCAATCAATTAATTCTGATGATTATCAAAGGAAAGAAGCTGGCCAACCATCAAGCCCCGATCCTTATCGTCGGCGTCGACATGAGTTTAGTTGGGACAGTTACTCCGTTAAGGTTGGGGACATAGACACAGACAAAAAAGGGGAAGATCAAGAAAGAAATGAAATAGAGCATATTGATCGTGTACCTTTTATGTGGGACTTTGGTTTTCTTTTGTGCAAAGTAAACCAATGGAAAAATTGTTGGGAAGTCCCACTACCTTTTTGGCGTAAGTCCCATAAGAACGAGAGCGATATGAATGTAAAACGTGTCTGGGACGGCTTGCGAAAGGTTTGGGGTGAACAACCGGAAGACAAGTCCGAACTGATAGCACGCCCTTGCTGGCGGCAATTTCTGGAGGCCTGCTATCAAATCTCGCGAGCAAGTTCTTATCGCATGGCAAAGCCGGTACCAGCCTTTGATTTACATGCGATTGCGGCACAAACCTTTTCTTGCCTGGTGTTGGAAATATGGATTTCCGAAATGTACAAACGGAGGGGTAAAGACGGGCAGGAGAAGCTGCTATCTGAACGTTCGTGGGATATGGATAAGTTGAATAGTAGGGGTAAGTTGAGTGTGCAAGATAGTCCTGGGTTAATCAACTGGCTCGGTGATCCAGAATGCCAGAAAGACTTATTCAAAACTTGGTTGATGTTGGTTGAAGTGCTAGACCTCACTGAATGGGCGCAGAGTGTGCGAGGCACTAACCTGCGTTTGAAAGATGCCAATTCACAAGCAGTAGCCGTGCGACATTGGTACAAAACAGCTTGCCACGCCACCGGACAAATGTCACCGGATGACCCGTTAGTACCAGTGGGATTACCAGGACGGTTTGCCGTTAGAGGAGATTGGTTTCTGGCCGTGGCTGGTGGTAGTCGTTCCAGCCGTTTGGCGGACAATGCGCTGGATCTGCTTACCAGCCGACGCGCCAATCATACTCGCTTAAAACGCGGATTAGGTTTGCCAGTGCGCAAGATTGAAGCCGGAATAGGTTTGCGCACAGGGCTGTCCACTTTCAATAAGGGGCACGAGTTGGAAGGCTTCCCTGAAGAAACAACATATCGCACTAGGCAAGTGCTATATAAGGATTTACTCAAACTTGGTGGTGATAATAAACATAGTGGAGATGAGTTTTATTGGCTCTGGCGCAGTAGTCTGTATCGTTATTACCGTCATGTGAAGCTTTGGCAAGACTGGCTGAATCACATGATCTTGTGGTGGGAGCGTTTACGATATTTGGAACGTGATGCTTGGGTGAATGGTTTCGAGCGATACGATTGGATTGACGCTGAACAAGCTCGCGGACTATATACAATTATTAAAGATGAGAAGGATGAGAAGGGTGAGAAAGATGAGAAGGAGATTCCAGAAGAAATTAAACTAGAGCAAATTGAGCAAGAAGAAGATCAGCCTTTTGTACGTATTTCTAATACGAAACAATATCTTAAGTTCATTGGCGCTTGGGATTATTTTCAGAAAAGTTGTGCGGCCTTGCGGAATGAGCTTTGTGAGGCGACTCGGATGCCAGAGCGCATTGATTAGGGGTGCTATGATATACACTACGTATCGCTCTTTGGGTAGTTTGGATCATAAGCCTTCCTAAACTGGTTGGTCATTTGCGGTTGAGCATTGTTACTAGTAACAATTGTTAGTTGTTGTCACTTTGAGAGTGTGGCGTAGGTATTATCAGAGAGACCTGTTTGAGATAGATCTAGGTGTTTTCGGCAACCAGCGAAATTGATCCACGCCGAGCAAGGCCTTATAAAAGACCAGCCGAGATATTGTGCCTGCTCCCTGCCACTCCCAGACAGTTTGGCAATTCTTTCCCAGTTGCCAGAATATGCAGGTGCTCGCGTGTGATCCCCCTTATGGCGCAATACGCGATGGCTTACTAATCTGATCAAGAATCTTGCCGGAGGGATGTCATCATGGCAGCTAATTTGAGAGTATTGAGAAACGAAGGCAGTCCGCGTTCCAAGCTAACCAAATTGGTGGAAGAGTTGGACGAACTGACTCAGCATCTGGCTTTAGGTGGCGGGGCGGACAAAATCCAAAAACAGCATCAACAAGGCAAGCTCATAGCGCGCGAACGGATTGAGCGCTTGCTCGATCCCGGCACACACTTCCAGGAAGTCGGCTTGTTCGTAGCCTATGACGAATACGACGGGCAAGCGCCAGCCGCAGGCGTTGTCACGGGTTTTGGCGTGGTGGCAGGCCGCGAAGTTGTCATCGTGGCCAATGACGCAACGGTCAAAGCCGGTTCCTGGTGGCCGGAGACGATTAAGAAGATGCTGCGTGCGCAGGAGATTGCCATGCGTTGTCGCGTGCCAATCATCTATTTGGTTGATTCGGCGGGCGTGAACTTGCCGTATCAAGGCGGCGTCTTTCCGGGGCAATACGGCGCTGCGCGGATTTTCTATTACAACTCGATTATGCGCCGCTATCTGAAAGTGCCGCAGATTGCAGCGGTGATGGGGCAATGCGTGGCGGGCGGCGCGTATCTGCCCGCTTTGTCGGACGTGATCCTGATGGTCGAGGGCACGTCGTTTATGGGACTGGGTGGGCCAAATCTGGTCAAGGGCGCGACGGGACAGAAGGTGGATAGCGAAACCTTGGGTGGCGCGAAGATGCACAATGCTGTGTCGGGCGTAGCGCATTACCGGGCGAAGAATGATGAAGAGTGTTTGCGGCAGATTCGTGAATTGATTGCGCAATTGCCGACCCAGCAGTCGCCGCGTGTGAATATTGTCGAATCGAGCGAGCCTTCCAGACCGGCAGATCAGTTGTATGACATTCTGCCTGCCGATCATCGCGCGCCATACGATGCGCTGGCAATGCTTGATTGCTTGCTCGATGCAGACAGCTTCGATGAGTTTATGGCCGACTATGCCAAAGAGATGATCGTCGGTCACGCGCGGCTCGGCGGCATTAGCGTGGGAGTGATTGCCAACAATCGCGGCCTGATTCAGCAACCAGCGGGCAAACCGCCTAAGATTGGCGGCATTATCTACACCGAAAGTGCTGAGAAGACGGCTTATTTCATCGAGACTTGCAACCGGCACAACACGCCACTCTTATTCATTCAGGATGTGTCGGGTTTTATGGTCGGCGTTGAAGCCGAAAGCTCTGGCATCATTCGCGCTGGTGCGCGCTTTGTCGAAGCGATGGCGACGGCGACGGTGCCGAAAATCGTTTTGACGATCAATCACGCGAGCGGCGCGGGGTATTACGCGATGGCCGGGCAGGGCTTTGATCCGGATTTTATTTTCACGCTGCCGACCGGGCGGATGGGCGTGATGGAGGGTGAGTCGGCGGTGATGGCGCTCTTTGCCGCGCAGTTGGAAAAGCTCAAAGCCGAGGGCAAGGAGCCGGATGAAAAATTGCGCGCAGAGATGGAGCGGGTGCGGGCTGAATACGAGCGGCAACTTGATGCGAAGTTTGCCGCCGCACGGGGATTTGTTGATGCTGTGCTTGCGCCCGAAGAGCTTCGTCCGGCGTTGGAACTGGCGCTCAAGACTGCGCTCAACAATCCGGGGCCACATCTGGGTGCGTTTGTGCTAGAGTGAAATGCCTAATCTCAAATCTCAAATCCCCAATTTGAGAGGTTTGTGGAGGGAAAGACTTGATTGAAATTTATATTATGCGACACGGCATTGCCGCTGATTTGGGCGAGGGCGGCGTGCTCAAAGACGCGGATCGTCCGTTGACGCTCGAAGGCCGCGCCAGATTGAAACAAGCAGCGCAAGGCTTACGTGAGATAGGGCCGAAGTTCAACGTGATCTTTACCAGCCCGCTGTTGCGCGCGCGGCAGACTGCTGAAGTGGTGGCGGAAATCTTAGACTTGCCACACAAGGTCAAAATGCTCGATTCGTTGGCGCCGGGCAAACAGTTTGCTGAAGGGGAAGGCGGGCACGCTGAAATTTTCCTTGAGCTTGGCGCTTATCAATTCGACCGCGCGCTACTGGTCGGGCACATGCCGGATTTGTCCGAGTTGGCCTCGCATCTGTTGACGGGTAATCGCAATCTCAACGTCGAGTTCAAGAAAGGCTCGATCTGCGGCATCGAGGTCTCAAGTTTGCCGCCACGCGGGCCGGGCTTGTTGCGTTGGTTGCTGACGCCGAAGCAACTGCGCGCGATGAGCAAAGGGAAATAGTGATGAATCCCTGGCACGAAGTGGAATTGGGCGAGCAAGCACCGGAAATCTTCAACTGCATTATTGAAATTCCCATCGGCTCGAATGTGAAATACGAGCTGGATAAAGCCACAGGTTTGTTGCGGGTTGACCGTGTGCTGTTCAGTTCGGTGCATTACCCAGCCAATTATGGTTTTCTGCCACGCACTTATTGTGACGACAATGACCCGCTGGATGTGCTCGTGCTCGGCCAAGTCGAAGTCGTACCGCGCTGTATCATGCGCGCCAAAGCCATCGGCGTGATGCAGATGATTGATCAGAACGAAGAAGATGACAAAATCATCGCCGTCCACTATGACGACCCCGAATACCGTGACTACAAAGACATTTCGGAACTGCCAGAGTATAAGCTGAAAGCAGTTCGGCGGTTTTTTGAGGATTATAAGGCGCTCGAAAACAAGCAGGTGAAGGTGGAGCGGTTTATGGGGCGCTTCGATGCGTTTAACATCATTGAACGGAGTATGCAGCTTTATACGGATATGCGCCCACAGTTAGTGGGGAAATGAAGCAGCCGCAGCCTTTTGCATCTCGAATTCCAGCGACAAATTTTTAGACTTTGCCGGAACCAGACACGTCTAAGCGGTCGGTTGCCAGAGCAATCACAGCGCCGACTCGAAAGAGTGATTGGGCGTGACTTACAACTGAGGTCCGGGAAGAGCTGGGGAAGGTGACTCTGATTCATTATGGAATTCAGCGACGATCAGATCATCGAACGCACGCTAGCTGGTGAGACTGACGCGTTCGGTCAATTGGTGAGGCGTTGGGAGCGCCCGATTTACGGGCTGTCATTGCGCATGCTTGGGCGCGACGAGGACGCGCGGGATGTTTGCCAGGAGACTTTCATGGCTGCCTTCCGCAACCTGGGCAAGTTTCGCGGCGACGCCAAATTCTCTTCGTGGATTTACCGTATCGCGCTCAACGCCTGCCACTCGAAGCTGCGCAAACAGGGCGCGGTGATCGAACACTCGCTGGACAATGAAGACGAAGATGGACGCAGGTACGAATTGCCCGACCTGGACGCGGAGAATGTGCCCGACCGACTGCATCGTGGCGAGCGGGCGGTGATGGTGCGCAGGGCTTTGCAAGCCTTGCCTGCTGAAATGCGGCAGGTCATCATAATGAAGGAGTATCACGAGATGACCTTTGCCGAGATTGCCGAGGTGATGCAAATACCGGTCAGCACCGTGAAATCACGGCTCTACACCGGCTTGCAGCAAATGCGCGCGCGACTTGAAAAGCTGCGCAGCGCGATTTGAGAAAGTTAGTCGTCAGAACTTTGGGCTGACCAGTCTGACGATTGAGGGTTGAAATTATGAAGCAGCAAGAGACCCCCAAGTGCGAACGCAAAGAAGAGTTGATCGAGTATCTCTACGATGAGATGCCAATGACGCAACGCGCACGTTTTGCCGATCATTTGCAAGACTGCACAATTTGTCGTGAAGACCTGACGGGATTTGAGCGGGTGCGCGGCGAATTGCGCGCGTGGGATTTGAACACTGTGCCGCGCATGGAGATTGTCATTCCGCGCTCGAAGCTCGAAGTGCTGAAAGAATTGTTGATGTTGTTTCCGGTTTGGACGCGTGCGGCAATGGCTACGGCTGCCGCAGCGGCGGTGGTCTTGATGGCGGTCGGCGTGACGAGCATGTTAAGTAAACCGAACAGCGCCCCAACTCTTGCGCAAACCGTTGCCAGTCCCTCTCCGAATACACCAAGCGTCGCCACCGTCTCTGTCAGCCCGGAAGTCAAAGCATTGGTCAACGCCGAAGTAGCCAAGGCTATAGAGCAGGAGCGGGAGACACTGCGCACACAAATGGCGGCACTGGAAATACGCAACAACGAGCAGCGCATGCAATTGCAGACCGTCTCACGACAGCTCCGTGAGTTGAATACCCGGCATCAGCAATTGCTGACCGCGCAACAGCCTTCGATCCGCAGCATCTTTTCCGAGTTCGAGTCGTCTGGTGAAAGGTAGTTTGAGATGAAGCCGCAAATGTCCCGCAGAATCCACCTAAGCTTGAGCGCGCTAGCGTTGGCCAGCCTGATGGCCGCTTCAGCCTGGATTGTACCGAGTGTGGCAGCCCAGGGGCGCAAAATCGCGGCGGGTCAAACGCGGGACAACCTGGTCAACAAAGCTGATAAGAAAACCAACCCTGAAACGGCTAAACCACCGCAGCAGACTCCACAACGCCGCGTCATCAGCTTGTTTACCGAACAAGAGCGGCAATGGATGGTGACTGGATTGGGCAATCCGGTTGCGCAATTGCTGGTCTTGCGCGAGATCAACCGCAGGATTCCTATCTCGGACAAACAACGTTCTGCACTGGCCGTGGCCGCAAAAGAAGAAGGGCCGCAATTGACTGCGCTCAGAGAGAAGCGCCAACAACAGGAACGCACGCTCGAAGAAGCTATCTACGGTGAGTCATTTGACCCTAAACAGGTCGAGCAATTGGTCAACGAATCAGTGGCAACGCAGAGAGAGTTGATGAAGAAGCAGGCGGAGATCGAATTTCGCTTGGTGCGTATCTTTGCTGCGGAAAACCCACGCCAAGCACGACTTTTCCGCGTGCTCTATGAGCATATTCTTGGAGCACAGCGCAATCGTCCTAATGCTCTGGCGATGAACCGGCCAGGCGCTGGTCAATTCAACGCGCAAGCTCGTCTGTTATCGGAGTTGTTCGGTGCTGACTTGGAAATGTTGGTGCCGAGCTTTGGCAATCCGCTGGCTGTGCTTTTGGTGATGCGCCAACTTGACCTGACGCCGGAGCAAAGGGCCGAAGTCAAAGCTTTGGCTCAAGAAGTGCGCAGCGAATTGCAGGCGGAACGCGAACTGCAAAATAAAAACCAACGCGATCTGGCGTCGCGTGATGAGCAAGAGCGCCCGGAAACCCCGCTAGAGCGCATGGAAAATCTGATGGTGGACAAGGTGATCGAGGAGCGAGCCAATCAGCAGGCGCGCGCGATGAAGCGACAGGCCCACATCGAAACACGCATCCGCCAAATCCTCAATCCCAAGCAGTGGGACGATTACACGATGCTGCTGCGCGCAATGGTGGCTGGGAATCTTAACCGCCCGCTGCTGCCACCCGTTCAACAGTCCAACATGAAGAATTTGCGCCCGTTGCGCCCATAGCTAGCGACGGCTCAATCACGCTCGTTGAAATGGTGTGCGTAAAAACGCGCGCCATTTTCGTTTTTAGGGCAAACTATGAGCCGTGTTATTGAGCCTTGCCGAACAAATCCTACTCAGCGCTTGGTTGCCTACCGTCGCCAGCCAGATGCGGCTGCGTCAATTGCTGATTGAGCGATCTATCCAACTTGATTGGCAAGCTCTGCTTGAGCGTGCCGAGTTTAACTACGCCGTGCCGCTCTTGCGTTACAACCTCGCGCAAATGGAGTTATTATCCAGCGTGCCAGAAGCTGCACAACGGCAAGTGGAAGAGAGCAGCCAGACTTGGGCGGCGCGTCATTTGGCTTGCGTGCACGAAGCCGAGCGGCTTTGCGTTGCATTGTCTGCTGCTGGCATCAAGGCCATTCCGCTCAAAGGCGCGGCTTTGATGCTGGGTAGCTATTACCCGCAGGCTGGTTTGCGACCGGCGATTGATCTTGATCTGCTGGTTGCTCCGGCTCAACTCGCTGCCGCTGAGCGGATTGCACAAAGTTGTGGATATGGCGTGCTACCTGGCCGCACGCAGGCGCGCCCGCGACAGCGCTTGGCGAACGAACTCAACCACGCGGCGGTGCGGCGCGGCCCAAGTGGCTTGTTGCTGGAATTGCATACGCGGGCTTTTCATTACGTGCGTACGGGGCGCGATTTCGGCTTTGCTGAGATCGGCCAGCGGGCGCAGCCTACTACGACTACAACTGGCGCGTCCCTCTATTTACCTTCGAGCGCAGATCTGGCCTTGCACTTAATTCATCACACGCTGGTGGATTTGCAGAGCACGCAAGCCATCCTGCGCACGCTGGCTGATCTACATTTCATCTTGTTACGAGACGACGCAGCGAAAGAGCAGTTGCTGCGATTAGGCCACGACTTTGGCTTCAGTGGCACAATTACCACTGCCTTGCAGACGGAGCGTTTGCTGGCTACAAGTGATTTGGTGGAAATTGAACGGGCGCTTCAACGCAGGGATGACTGCGCATTGTTGGTGGAAACAGCTTTGCTTGAAAAACCGCTGCCTTTGGCCGATGCAGCGCGCTTGTTTGAATACTTCGATCTGTCGCGCACGCCGTTGCGCAAGCTGGGCAATCTGGCTTCACTCCTCTTCACTAACCGTGCACATCTGGCGCAGCTTTACGGCGAGTCGGCGCGAGACAAGCCGACTGTGCATTACCTGCGCCGCCCCTTCGATTTATTGCGCAAGTTCAATTGGGCAAGCTTACAGCCCGGCACTTTGCGCCGCGTCCGGCGCTTGCGCAAGTTGACTAGCCAGCAAGTGGATTAGTTATTGGCCTGTCGGCGCGCCTGCAACTGAACTCTGCGCGGGCGGATTTGCATTGGCTTGCGTCTTGTGTTTCTGAATCAACTCAATGCCGAAGCGGATGGGCACGCCGAAGTTGGATGGTGTATTGGGCAAGACTGCCTGATTGATGCCGATGACTTTGCCATTCGCCCCAAAGACTGGGCCGCCGGAGCCGCCAGCGCTGGTGGGCGCATCGTAGACCAGTTGGCGCGGCGTGATGTCGCCGATGTGGCCTTGCGTGGATTGTGGGCGAATCTGCTCGCGCAGGGCCAATTCGTTCAAGGCCGCCCGCAGTCCCAGGCGTTGTAAGCCCAGACGGTCACGATCATCTATGCGCGCAAGCAAGCCTTCCATGCCTGCCGGATAGCCGATCAGGACGACGGACTGACCGCTCACGGCGCCTTCGCCTTTGTCATCCAGCGGCATGATCGGCAGGTTCAAATCGCCCTGTTCAAAACCACAGAGCGCCACGTCAGGGTTGTTAGCGACTTCGACTTGCTTGAGCACCAGTGGTTGATGGATTTTGGGAATGTAAACCAACAAATCACGCACGCGGGGGCGGAAGCCTTGCGAGCGAATTAGGCTGGCGACCGGGTCATCCTCCCAGGGTTGGATCACGTGGCGGTTGGTCAGCACCAAGCCTTTGTCCACCAGAAAGCCGGTGCCGATGAATTCGATTTCGTAGACGCGCCCGCTGCCTTCGGTGCCCAGGTTCAATCCGCCGTTCGGGTTGATCGGATTGCTGTTTTCGCTGGACTCGCGGAAGCGCGCTTCGCGCCCGGCTCGCGGGTCAACGAAGGTGTACGAACCATAGATCAAACAGACGCTCTGGCCGTAGCTTTCGACCACGCGCGCGGCGAAGGAGACCGAACTGATGGCAGTTTCCGCATTCGTGCGCACCTTGCTCAACTCTTTGGTGACCTCTTCGAGTTTCTGTTGGGTGCCGGCGATAGTTTCGTTCAGCGTGGTAATCGCTGTTTGATTCCGCTGGCCCTGAATAAAGCTGAGCGTAGGAATGTAGATCGCTGTGATGAGCAAGAGCGCCGCGACACTAGCCATCACGTAAAGCCAGCGGCGCGGAATCTCAGCCACCAACTCGCGCAACAATTGTTTAACGAAGACCAGTGCGACATCGGTGCGCGGCACGGCCACCTGTTCCACCTCGCCGTTGTTGCCGCGTTTGACGCGCACCGGTTTGTGTGCCGGACGCACGCGGGCCAGTACCGCCGTGCCCAATCTTAGCGAATCACCCAACTCGGCAGCCTCGCTCAGCGCGAAGAAGCGCACCCGGATGCCGGTTGAGCCGAAGTGGAATGTGTCCCCGTCGTGAATCGCTTCGCCGATGGCAATGGGTTCGCCGTCACGTAAAAGGTTGGCTTCGCTGGCGAGCGAAGCGACGCGGTAGACGCCTTCGCTCAAGCGCAGAGTCAGAAGATAGGTTTCGGGCGGTAGAAAATGATCCTCGGTGACAATCTGCAAATCACACTCTGCCGCCGTGCCAATGCTGATGGCTTCCCGGTGTACAACTCGTGTTTCTGGATTGGGAACACCGGCAAGCCGTATGACGATGCCGTTCATAACTGCTTACTACCTCACGCGGGAATTGCAGGGGAGACGCTTGAAAGCGACTTAGGGACTTAGGAATTCACAATAGCACATTCCTTTCGCTAGCCAAGTGGGAAAATGGGGCGAGGCGTAAAATCGCTGCAAAAATTTCGCGCCGTGGGGTAAGTTGATTGACTTTGGCTGAGAGACTTTTCAGGATGGCGGCGGGAGGAGAGCATGTTCCTAAAAAATATTCAGTGTTGGCTGCTGGTTGTGTTGCTCGCTGGCGGCCTTGGTTTGAGCAGCAGCGGCTTTGCCCAAGCCGGGAAAAAGATACTGATCGCGCATCGCGGCGCATCGGGCTACGCGCCCGAACACACGCCAGCGGCGTACAAACTGGCAATTGAGCAAGGCGCGGATTACGTCGAGCAGGATTTGCAGGTTACTAAGGACGGCGTGCTGGTCTGTTTGCACGATGTAACGCTCGAACGCACGACCGATGTCAAAACGGTTTTTCCTGATCGAGCCACCGTAGAGAACGGAGCGAAGCGCTGGTACGTCGCCGATTTCACTTTGGCCGAGATCAAGCGGCTCGACGCAGGCAGTTGGTTCAACGCCAAATTCAAAGGCGAGCGCGTGCCCACCTTTGCGGAAGCCATTCAAATGGTGCGTGGCAAAGCGGGACTGTATCCCGAGACTAAAGCGCCGGAGGTTTACGGCAAGCGTGGCTTTGAAATGGAAAAGTTGCTCGTGGCTGAGCTGAGCAAGCATAAGCTCGATCAACCGGGCAGCGATCCTAAGACGCCGGTCATCATTCAATCCTTCAGCGCCGCCAGCTTGCGCAAACTTAGTGATGAGTTGAAGTCAAAACTGCCGCTGGTGTTGTTGGTGTCAGAGCTAGCAGAACAAGGCTGGCTCAAGCCAGAGGGTTTACGCGAGGCTAAGAAATTCGCCCAAGGCATTGGCCCATCAAAAGTTCTCCTCGAAGCCAATCCGCAAATCGTCAAGTGGGCCTTTCCAGCACATTGGGATCCTAAGCTTAGAATTCCACGTGGACAAGTTGTCGCG
>JADMIO010703193.1_pt1 | contig 59404 bp, 84 predicted proteins | sample 8958161 | NCBI WGS metagenome assembly JADMIO01 (sample SAMN16585339, study PRJNA669376) | soil metagenome | isolation source: Crop rotation soil | place: USA: Cullars Rotation, Alabama | collected 2011 | reverse complement strand
CCGCGACTTCAAGTCACGTGAATTCCAAGCTTCGGATCCCACTGTGCTGGAAAGTCACCCTGACCGTTCGTCAACGTCGGGCGTTTCTCGTCGGGTTCGCGTGCGGACTGATACTGCTATCGAGTATCATCATTGGCGTCTGTCTGTTCGCGTAAGGCGGCAGACGGAGGCATACTTAATCTAGTTGACAAGTGGATTAAGAACTAACGAGTAACACTCCCCGCCGCTCACCCCTAGGCCGGCCGCCGTCCCCCGACTGCGCGCCGGCCTGTCCCATGTACGCCCGCCCGAGCTCGCCCGCTGTCAATAGCGTGACGCATAGATGTCAGACGGCTGACGACGGCCGCATTGTCCGAAGGCCGCCGGCCCGGCGAGAGGAGCATGGCCGGGATTCACCGAATTTTTTATTTTCGGCAGCGCGTCGTCGCGTGGTTGCATCACATCTACATCCAGCGGTAAACTCCCGCGCATGGTCGTCGTCGGCACCATCGTCGCGTTCGTCGCGCTCGTTGCCGTCATCCTCTGGTGGCTCGATCGCGATAAGACTGGGGATTGGGAGTGACTAAGGACGAGGCGAAGCGCAAACTCGATCACTCGGCGTTGCTGGAACAGCGCGACCGCACGCGGCTGTTCGGGAACATCGACACGGCGGAGGTGCCGCTCGGGATGTTGGAGACGTTTTCCCTGGTGATGATCGAGACGGAATTCACCAAACGGGTCCAAGAGGCGTTCACGGCCTCGTCGCCCCTGTTCACGCGGCTGGCCCGACGATGAGTCGCGTCGGGGATCTCCTCACCGGCGTCGCCGCCCTCGGACGCATCGTCAAGGAACTCGCGGGGATCCGCGTCGCCCTCGAACGGCTCGCCGACCACGCCGAGGGGAAATCGCCGCCGGGGGTCGAGACGCCGCTCAATCAGGAACCCATCATCCTGCGGCACCGGGACGACTACGCTGTCGCGCTCGAAGTCGAGAACCGCTTGCGATCGATCCTCCACCGCGACCCGACCGCCGAGGAGATCGTGCGAGAATTGGATATGGATCAGGGAATCCGGCCCAGTGAATGACCGCCCGATTCGGCTGATCAATCTCGCGTCTTGTACGGATGCGGAACTCGTCGCCCTCTGGCGAGCCGGGTTCGCGGTGGAACACGAGATGCGTCGTCGCGGCGGCATGCTGACGCTCCTCGGGAAGGACGTCTGACGATGACGGATGAGTACGCGCTCCACAATGAGGCGGGGCACGCGTCGATGCGGAAGGTGCTGAACCTCCCGACGCCACGCAAAGCGCCGCCCAAGGTCCGTGTGCCCAAGGCGCCGTCCACGGTGATCCGCACCGCCCCCGCCACGAAAGGCCGCCCGCGCCGGAGCTACCCCGGTGAGTCGCCTCGGTAACCGGGTGCCGTACCCCGCGGTGGGGCAACCGAGTGGGCGGCGGCGGAGTCCCACCGTCGTCACCGAGGCCGGGTTGGTCAAGGCGCCGGAGATCATGCCCGCTGAGGTGATCGACGCGCCGCCCGCGATCCCCCCGCAACGCCTCGCGAATTACCAGACCGAGGTCGTCGCCGAGGCGCTGGATAAATTTGAAAGTGTGATCGGCGGACGCCCCCGGTTGGTGTCCGCGTTGCTGGCGGCCCCGCCCAGCACCGATCTCGACTACGTGATCGGCTGGCTCGCCGACCCGCGCAACGACGTGCGCACGTTGAGTGCCCTCTGCACCGAAGCCGCCATCTCCCTCCCGGAGGTGCTTGAAGCGTTCAAACGCGGCGACGGGGCGGCGGCGTTTGTCGAGGCGCTCGCGTATGTACACGCCAAGACGCCCGAGGTCGCCAAAGACGTCATGGCCCGGGCGCTCCCGTACGAAGCCCCCTGTGATCGCTGTGACGGGGCCGGGACGATCACCCGCCGTCGCAAGGACGAGGAGACCGAGATCACCTGTCCACGGTGTCAGGGAAAACGCACGCGCGTCGTCGAACCGGATCTCGATCGGCAGCAGTTTGCGTTGTCCTTGGGGCCGCTCGCGCCCAAGTCCGCCCCCAGTGTCGTCGTCGATCAGCGCGTCCAGGTCGCCGACGCGTCCCCCGCGGGCCTCGCCAAGCTCCTCAGCGCCACCGATCGCATCCTCTACGGCCCGCGCCCGGTTGACAGCCGCCCACGTTCCGCCGACACTACGCCCGAGGTACCATGAGTCCACTCCTGATCGTCTGGGGCGTCACCCTCGCCGTCGCGGTCTACGCGCTCGCCAAGGAACGCACGCTCGTCGGCGTCGCCGTCGTGATCGTCACGTTGATCCTGTTCCTCACCGCCGCCGGCGTCGGCCGGTAACCGCGCCCGTGCACTGGGACGGCACGATCACCCTCGGGAACGTCCTCAGTGCCGTGGCGTTTCTCGTCGGCCTCTGGGCGGCGGCGCAGCGCACCTACTACAGCCTCGACAAACGCGCGAACAGCTTTGAAGCGACGATCAGCAACCACGCCAAGCTCCTCGAAGAACACGCGCGCCGCATGGAACGCCAGGATGATCAGCACCTCAAACTGATGGGGGATATCCAGCGCATTCTCGGGCGGCTGGATGGCGTGAGCGTGCCGGCGGCGGGGCGGCCCAGCGAGAGTCCGACGCGATGATCCTGCGGGTGATCCGCGAGCCGTCCGTCGACGGGGCGACGCTCGGGTCCCTCTACCTCAACGGCGTGTGGCAGTGTTGGACGCTGGAGGATGTCCTGCGCGACGTGAAGATCCCCGGCGAGACCGCCATCCCCGCCGGGACCTACCACGTGATCCTCGTCCCCTCGCCGAAACGTCATGGGTTGCTGGTGCCGTTGTTGCGGGATGTCCCCAACTTCACCGCCATTGAGATCCACCCAGGGAACACGCCCGCCGACACCCTCGGGTGCCTGCTCGTCGGGCAGACACGCGGGCGTGGCGTCGTGGGGGGATCGGTCGCGGCGTTTACCCCGCTGATGGACAAACTCACCGCCGCTGCCGCGCCGCTCACGATTCGGATCGAAGACCCTGTGCTAACCTAACGCGCCATGCCGTTGCCGCTTCCGTCCCTCGACACGGTGAAGAAGGCGGGGCCGGTCGCGGTGATCGGGCTGATCGCGCTGCTCCTCGCCCAGCACGTCGTCGCCCTCAACGGACGCGTGATGGACCGGGAAGCGCGGATCGACCAGATGCAGGACACGTGGTTGCAGCATATTTGGCACGAGGGGAGCTGTCCGCATGAGTGAGATCAAGCCGCCCGTCTCGGTCGCGATCGTCGGCACCGGCGACGACGGAATGACGCCGGGACAGGATCGCGTACTCGCCCACACGCCCGGGGATCAGCCGAATCTGTTCGTCAAGGTGATCACCCCGGCGATGGCGATCTTCATTCGCGCCGTGAACCTGTTCCTCGTGACGTTCTCGGCGATTCTCAGCGCGGAGGGCCTCGCGGCGACCGGCCTCGACCCGACCGGCGCCCTCAAAAGCGTCATCAGCGTCGCGGACTTCAAACAAGCGGTGTTCATCGCGGCGTGGCTGGGGTTTGTCTCGGCCTTCGTCGGCACCGTCAAGAATCTCATCACCGTCTTCGGCCAGTTGGAAGGGAAGTACCCGCTGGCGTCCGGGAGTATCTAAGCCATGAAATTCCTCACCAAGCTCGGGCAAATCGTCCTCAAAGCCGTCCAAATCTACACCGGGTTTGAACCGATCGCCCAGATGGCCCTCCCCGGGCACGAGGGGCAGTTCCAAGTGATCAGCAAGGACCTCGCCGCCATCGCGCAGGTGATCGGGCAGGTCGAAGCGGTCGGGCAGGTGCTCGGTACGCCGGGCGCGGACAAGTTGCGCGCCGCCACGCCGCTCGTCGCGCAGGTGGTGTTGCAGTCCGCCCTCCTCGCGAACCACCAGATCAACGACCCCGCGTTGTTCCAGGGCGGCTGTCAGAAGCTCGCCGATGGTATGGCGGACATTCTGAATTCGCTGAAGGACGACGGCATCCAAACCGTCAACAAAACCTAGCTACACTACGGGGCGAGATGTTCTCCCCGAAGGTCATCGACGCGCGCGAAGCCGATCTCACCGATCGGCTCCGTAGCGCCATCCCCGGCGGCAAGCTGATCCGCCGTTCCCCCGCCGAGTGTTGGCAACGTCGCGACGATCTCGCCGACGTGGTGGATGAGAAAGGGGAGCCGACGCGTCCCCTGACGGCGGAGGAAGAAGCCTTCATCGTCAACGAGCGATTGTTGTCGACGTTGGACTATCGGTATTGGTCGGAGCGGTACGCGATCGTCGCCAAAGAGAGTGCCGACGCCGAACCCCTCGTCCCGCGGTGGGCCTCCCAAGATCTCTTCCTCGCCCGCCTCGGGCGCATTGAAGAAGACCGCTACGGCGTCCACCCAGACGGCATTCTCGTGAATTGTCTCAAGGCCCGGCAGCTCGGGCTCTCGACGGAGTCCCAAGTCATCCTCGCGCACCGGATCACCATGCAAACGGGGATCCGCGGCATGGTCGCGGGCGACACGCCCGATCAATCCAGCGCGATGTTCGGCATCGCCGAATTCGTCGTCGAGAATCTCCCGTGGTGGCTCAAGCCGCCCGCCGTCGCGCCAACCCTGCGCGGGAGCGTAATGAGTTTCAAAACAGGCTCCTCGCTCAAAGTCCTCGCGGGTAAATCCCAGCGCGGCGGTTTGCAGGACCAGGGGAAGAACAAGGGGAACATCGGGCGTGGGCGGACATTCTCGCACGTGCATCTCAGCGAGCTCAGTACATGGGAACGGCCCGAGCAAATTGACGATGCGCTCCTCCGTGGCGTGCCTCGTCGCCCGCGCACCTTTGTCGTCTTCGAGTCCACCGCGAAGGGTCGGCACGACTGGTGGCACCAGCAGTGGTTGAACACGGAGAAGGGCCTCACCCGCTTCGCGAATGTGTTCATCCCGTGGTACATCGAGCCGGATAAGTACTGGCTTCCGGCGCCACCGGGATGGGAACCGGTGCCGACGACGAAGGATCATGCCGAGGCGGTGGAACGCACCTCGCCCAAATACTGCCTCGGCCGCACCGTGCGCCTCTCGCGCGAGCAGCTCTACTGGTACGAACGGGAACGGGCGCTCGCGGATGAGCGGGGCGATCTCTACAAATTCTACGAGGAAATGCCGGCGACGGCCGAGGACGCGTTCCAGCACGCCGGGCGGTCGATCTTCACCCCCGCCACCCTTGAACGGCTGAAGACGCAGGAGCGCCCGCCGCGCGCCGTGTTGCATGTGGAACCGGCGAAGGACATCGCGTTGCTCAAGGAATGGGAGCGCGCGAATGCTAGTTGACGACGGCTTGCTCCTCCCGAAGGGCTACGGCTTCCGCCGGATGCCGCTGGTGGAACTCCGCGAACGGACCAACCTCTTCGACACGTTGTTGATTTGGGAAGGCCCCCGCCGCCACGGCCCGCGCCGGTATGTGATCGCGGTCGACGTGAGTGATGGCCTCGGGCAGGATCGCTCCGTGATCGAAGTCGCCCGCATGGGCACGATCGAAGAACCCGCCGAGCAGGTCGCCCAGTACGTGAGCGATCAGATCGCCCCGATGGCCCTCGCGTATGTGATCCAAGCGATCGGGCAGTATTACGTTGATGAGGACGGCGTCGAAGCCCTCGTCGCGATCGAATGTAACAACCACGGGCTGTCGACGCAGGACACCTTGCAACTCCACCTCGGGTACCAGCACTGGTACCGATGGGAATTCTACGATGCGGCCGATCCCGCCGCGAGGTTCTCTAACAAAATCGGGTGGCTCACGACGACGCGCACGCGCCCGTTGTTGCTCGACAAATTCAAGTCCGCGCTGACGACGATCGACCCGATCACGGGCCTCCCCGATTACGTGACGCATTCCCCCCTCCTCCACGACGAGTTGCGGGATTTCCAGACGCAGGGTGCGTTGTGGGAAGCCGAAGCCGCCCGCGGCGCGCACGACGACTGTGTGATGGCGTCCGCCATCGCCAACTACGTCTGCTGGCGCCTCCAAGCGGGGGAGACCGAACCTGTCGAGGAACGCCGCCGGCGTCGCTCCGAGGAATCCGCCCGCATCGCCGCCGCCGCCGACGCGAGCACCCGCACCCCGCCCGACTGGCGCAACACCCCGTGCACCGCCGAGGAGATGCAGGCCCTCGCGGGCCAAGACGGGGAGGTCGAGGATCTCGATCATCAACTCGCCGACCCGCGCGGGATCGACGTGAGTGTCTTCGACTCGTGGTAGGTTGACATTCCTTGGGGCGTATGCGAGCCTGCACGCATGAAATCCCAACGAGCAGTACGCCCGCCGAAGCCGGGGAGCAAGATTACTCGTGCGCGTCTCTCTGATGCCGAACGAGGGCTGGACCGTTCTCGGCGTAAGTACTACGACGCGGTTCACGCCCACCAGAACACGCAGAGTTTCTCGGCGGCGGGGGAACAGGACAAAGTTCTCCGCAAACGTCGTCAGCAGAATAGAGAATTGGCGACGGCGTTATTCGGTCCCTTGGAGGGTGATCCTCCTGAACCGGCCGCCCTGCGTACCGCCGAAGAAGAACGCGCACGTGCGGACGCGGCACAGCACGAACTCCTCCGGCTGGCCAACGTGGGACTCAATGGGACCGCACTCCTTGCGCTCGCACACCAAGTCGGTGAAGCGTGTGAACTCCTCAGTAAAATTGCGCGAGCCCTCAAGGCAGACGACGGTGGGGCGGCGTACAAAAAAGGGACACGGTAAGTCTTCCCCAGTGACACTCGCCGTCCTAGGGGGGCGTGCCCGCTGGCGGGGTGTGCCCAAACCCCAACGGCGGATCGCGATGCAGGCCGTGGCACGTGCCCGTTGGACGAAGCCCCAGTCCTGACTCGTGGTAATCTCAGCCGCACAGGGGTGGGGATCACTCGTCGCGCCACACGCATGTCGTGTGGGAAACCCGGGACGCCCTCGCCTCTGCCCATTTCGAGGTGATCGATGCGTGTGACCCTGCCCGACGCCGTCACGGACCTCTACCAAGCCTACGCGGACAAACAGGGCAAGCCCCTCGACGTGATCCTCGCCGATCGGCTCAAGCGCACCGCCTCGGTCGCGCCCGGCACGCGCGTCGTGTTCGTGAGCGGCGCGGCGTTGGAGGCGATCGAAACCCGCGTCGGGGGCGGGCAGATCACGACCGCCGAGGAGTTGCGGACGCGGATCGATCGGCTGGCGTCGATCAGTTTCATGGGCCGGGATCTCCAACTCAGTCCGAACCAGTTGGAGGAGTTGGCGAAACGTGCCGAGCGCCAGGGGAAATCGATCGATGATCTGATCCTCGACATCTGGCGCACCCTGCGCGATGACTTCTTCTATAGCCAAGGCGGAGGCGAGGCGGTCATCGCCATGGACGCGCCGCCGATCGCGCACGCAGGCGTCGAGTAGATGCCCCACCACGACCTCGTCTGTCTCGTCTGCGGGGAGGAGCGCCCGAACACGTTCCTCCCGTTGCGCCAGTTGAAGGTGCCCGAGGATCACGGCGGGTACCTCGTGAAGCAAGCGGTGGATTTCCCGGCGTGTTGCGGGCAGACAATGGCCTTCGACATCCCGCGCGTGGCGGTGGATGCGAAGGAACCCTTCGCCCAATTCTCCATCGACGTCCTCCAGCCCGATGGCTCGCACAAAACCGAGCACATTGGCTCGCTGCGGAAATTGCGACAGATCGAGCACGCCAGTGAGCAAGCGCACCGCAACGGCGAAGGCGCCCCCCTCGTGTGGCGGGATTACTCGAACGACCGCTCGAATTTTGACAAGCACACCCTGGGCGAGGCGTCGGATCTCGCGCCGCCCCTCGACGAGAAAACCAAGCGCCGGTTCGGGAAGGCGATTCGCTCTGCCGTCGAACCGGACGTGAAATATGGCCCCGGCGTGAACGACGCGAATACCTCCGCGCTGGCGGACGTGTAGATGGCCGACTTCACCGATTCGGGAATCTACAACTTCCCCTCGATGACGATCGAGTCCCTCGAACGGGGTGGAGATCCCCGCGTACTGTCGTGGATCCGCGAAGCCGTCGGCGAAGGCGATCGCATCAACCGCGGCGACCCCTCCTACGACACGATGGAAACCGGGATGCGGTACGTCGTGGGCGATCAACGCTCCACCGCCAACGCGGGCCTCGACGCCGCCAAGGGGGGCTACCTCCCGGGCGTGCAAATCAACGCCTCGCGCAAGGTGATCCAGGATCATGTCTCCGCGCTCACGGATCTCAAACCCGTCTTCGCCTACAAAGCGATGAACCCGGCCTTCGGCGTCCAAGCGGATCTGCTCAACAAACTCACCGTCGCGTGGTGGATCAACACCGCCGCTGATGTGGAACTCGGGCAGGTGATCAAGTACGCGCTCGCCGCCGGCACAGGCGATGTCGTCACCGAGTGGAATCCGTACGCGGGGTTTGGGGGCGACGCGAAGATTTCAGCGAGGGACGCCCGGGACACCCTCCCGATCCGCCCGGCGCTGCACGCGAAATCCGTCCAAGACTGGGAAGGGTTGATCCTCCGCGAGTCGCATACGGTGAATGCGCTGCGCGGACTGTTCCCGACCCAAGCGCACCTGTTCAAGCCGACGACGGACTCGTTGCTCTCGACGCTGATGGGGCAATTCCGCCGCTGGGCCGGGCGGCTCGTCTCCCCCGCCGCCGACACCCTCGCGGGCCTCGATGTCCCCGCCGTCTCGAACCGCGTACGCTCAGGCGAGTGCCTCTTCTACCGCACGTACCTCACCGACCGCACGCGCAATCTCACGACGAAGGCGATCCCGATGGGCACGCCCGGCGCCTCCTGGGCGTACGTCGTCCCACCCGGCGGGTACCTCTACCCGTTCAAGCGGTTGATCCTCTCGACGCCCGACGCGGTGATCTACGACGGGCCGAATCCGTACTGGCACGGGCAGTTCCCGGTCTCACGCCTCAAACTCTGGGACGTCCCGTGGCAGTTTCTCGGGATCAGCCTGCTCAACGACCTCCTGCCCCTGCAAGATGCGATGAACCAGTCGGCGCAGGACATCATGCTGGGGATCAAAAAGTGGCTCGATCCGGCGGTGCAGTACAACCGCGGCGCGGTGAGCGAGTCCTTCATGCGCCTGTTCGACCCGCGTCGCCCGGGGCAGAAGATCAAGCTCAACATGGACGGGATGAAGGAGGGCTTCAAGGTCCTCGACGGGCCGGCGCCGCAAGTGCTCGCCCTCGCCCTCCAAGCCCTCGAATACTGGCGGGCGCAGTACAACGATCTCTCTGGCACCCCCAACCTGACTGAGCTCATGGCGATGCGCCAGCTCCCCGGCGCGGAAACCATCCAACGCTACTGGGAAGCGATGACGCCGCAGATTCGCCAAGAAGGTCGGCAGGTGGAGATTTTCCTCCGCGACGTCGCCGATCAACTCAAGGTGTTGAGGTTTCAATACGAATCCAATGCGCGTCGGGTGACCGTGCTCGGCGACGCCGCCACGACCCTGGAGGATTTCGACTTCGACCCGGGCACCCTCGTCCCGGCGATGCAGATGGGCGACCCGGGGTATCAACCCCAGTTCGACGCCGCCAAACCCCGTGACGAGCGCGCGAAAGCCTTCCACAAAACCATCGTCTTCATGCTCGCGCCGAATTCGCTCCTCGCGATGAACGCGACCGAGCAGAAGTTGATGAAGCTCCAACTGGCGCGTGGGGGGATGTACGACTTTTGGAGTCTGCTGGAGTCATTGGAGGTCCCGAACGTCGGGGCCCCGCCACCCATCCCGCTCCCGCCGCTCCGTCCCGAACAAGCGCAGATGGAATTCATGACGGCGATGGCGAGTAACGACCCGACACAGATCGCGCAGATCCAAGGGAAGTACATTCTCGACCCCGCGAGTGGGCAGTTGCTCGAAATTCGTGTGCCCCTCACGGTGACGGAGAGGCTCATTGCTCAATCGACCCTAGGTATCGGGATGACGGAGAACCCGGCAGGAAGAAAAGCCTCATCGACCGCCCCTCCTCAGGTTGAACAAAAAAGTGATGGACGTACCACCATCACGGAGAGCAGACACGATTCCGGGCCGAACTCGTAACGTGCCCCCGTCCGCCCTCCTCGCCGTCATCGCCGCCCTCGAAGCGTCCCCCGTCACCTTCTTCGAGGTCGTCGAGGAACTCTACCGGCGCCGCTACACCGGGAACCTCACGATCGCGTTTCTCTCGGGTGTCCCCCAAGTCGTCACCCTCCCGCCAACGACCGATCCAGTCCAAATCCGCCTCAAACAGATCCCAAAAACTTGACACGGTGCGGCGCGGTGCCGCACACTCCGTGCTCAGATCCATCTTTCAGTGCAGACGTGCGGATGGTCCGCGCGACTGGGCACACTGAGATTGGCCGTTCGTGGAGGCACCTTGCCAGGACCTCCATTGAGCGGCCATTTTTATTTATGGCGAAACCGGCGCCCGCGCCCTACACCATGAGTGACAGCGACTACCAAGCGCAGGACGACTGTTCGACGCTCATGCGCGCGGACGAGATCACCAAGAACCCCGCGCGCACGAAAGCGGCCCGCCGCCACGCGACGAAGAAGCTTTCCCAGTACCGGCGGATTGCGAAGGCGAACCGCTGATGCCACTGACCCCCGACGGTGAAAAGGTGATGTCGTCGATGAAGAAGACCTACGGCTCCGACAAGAAGGCCAAGGCCGTCTTCTACGCCTCCATCAACAAAGGGAAGCCCGGGTCGAAGAAGTGGCATGGGAGCCGATCCATGCGAAAGGGACGGTAATGGCCTTCAAACTCAAAGTCTCGTCCGACTCGATGGCGAAGCCGACCGGGCCGACGGGGATTCTCTCGTCCAGCCGTCCGCAGACCAAGGCGGGCGGGAAGCGCACGATGGGCTCCTCCAAAGGGATGGTCTCCTCGCCGGCGAAGGCAATGGCGGGCCGCAAGATGGGACGTCGGTAACCTCATGCCGCTGCCCGATCCCGGTACCACGCCCGGTTCTGAAATTTTGAACGGCCCCCCGCCGTCGCCCGCCATCGATCAGGGCGTGAACCCGGGGATGCCACCGATCGGCCAGATGGTGCCGCCTCTGCCCACCGCGTCTCAACCCCCCCAGGTCCTCACCGGGATCCTCCAGGCGGGCGAGCAGATGGTCACGATGATTGATGCGTTTGCGCAAGCCACACCCGAGATTGGAGCCGATTGGGCGGCGGCGAAATCCGCGTTGCAAACGGCTCTTAGCAAAGTCATGCAGGCAGGCGCACCCCCGACGACACCGACCGCCCCCGGCCCGAGTTTTCCCGGAGGGGGGATCGATCGCGGCGGGATGCCATCGGCGTCTGGAGGAATGTAAGTCATGGCGAATCGTCTCGAAGTCGGCCAGCAGTACATGGCGGATCTGCTCGCGCTCGCGCCCGAAGAGAAGCGGGCCGAACTCAAAGAATTCTACGAATCCGAGGCGGGCCGCCCGATCCTCGAAACACTCGGGGATGGGTACCTGCGGCAGCAGGACTACTCGAAAAACATGGACGGCGTGAAGAAGTACAAAGCCGACCTCGACGCGTGGTACGAAGGGAACAAGGCACAGTTGGAAGAGGCCGCGAAGCGGAAGACGGACCCCACGCCTCCCAAGGCGACCGAGGGCCTCCTCACCCGCGACGATTTCAAGAAAGCCCTCGACGACGAGCTCGCGACGCGCGAGTCCGCCTACGCGAATTTCAGTTTCACGACCTCCCGGATGGCGCTGCGGCACTTCCGCGACTTCGGCGAGGAACTCGATCTCGAAGCGCTCGCGAAGGACCCGGATGTGAAGTCCGTGGGTCTCGTCGGCGTCTACGACAAACTCTACGGCCCGAAGCTGAAGGAGAAAGCGGCCAAGGCCGAGGAAAAACGGATCAACGACATCGTGGCGACGAGGGTCGCGGAGGAGAGGAAGAAAGACCTCTCCCGCCCGCCGTACCCGACCGGCTCGCCCAATGATGTCTCCCCGCTGGATGCGTTGGAGCATCCGCCGGAGAAACCCCAGACCGCGACGGTGGAGGACATGGCGGTGGAATATGACCGCCTCACGCAAGAGCGCCTCTCTCGGAGTGGTGTGGTGCCTGCCTAATTTCAGACTGACCGGACCTCAAGGAGATCCTGTCGATGGCATTACTCCTCGATGAAGTCAACACGGTTGCGACGAAGCTAATCCAACCAGGTATAGTTGACAACTATTTTAAGGCCGGGCCGATGATGGCCTACTTGAAGAAGCGGTTCACCCGCAAGTGGACGGGCCCGCTGATCCAGGAAAACTACGGCTTCAAAGCCATGAAGGGCGGCGCGTACAAGAAGGGCGCGTCCTTCAACATCGTCCGTCAACAAACCCGCTCGGGCATTCAGTTCACCCCGCGGTACTACCAGTGCAACATCACCGAGTTCCTCGAAGACCTCGAAGTCGAAATGGCGGGCCCGACGGCCGTCTTCTCGACGCTCAAGGCCGACATGGCCTCGGCGGCGCTCACCCTCTCCGCGATTCTCGAAATCGCCCTCTTCCACAACGGCCAGAACGTCGGCGGCGTGGATCGGACGGCCGAGATCAACGGCTTCGAGGAAGCGTTCACGAACGGCACGGACGCGACGTGGACCGGCGCCACCTTCCCGTCCTACGGCGGGCAGACGCGCACCGATGTCGCCCCGGCGCTCAACTCGCCGACGGGCCTCATCCCGGCCTCGGTCACGACCACGTCGTTCCGCGCGCTGGAGCACTCGTACCAGAGCTGCACGATCGGCGCCGAGCGGCCGAAGATTGGCTTGACCACCCAGCGGATGCTGGGGTTCATCGCCGAGACCTTCTCGCCGCAGCAGAAGATCGACACGCTCGACCCGGAGATCAACTGGCCGGGCATGAAGTTCAACCAAGCGACGATCATGCAGTCGAACTACTGCCCTGGGCAGGACGGCGTGAACGATCCCGACTTGGGGAACTACCTCGCGACGTCGGAGACCTTCTGGTGGGTGAACCCCGGCCCGCAGGGCGATGACGCCTACACCCGCCTCTACATCGCGCAGTCGCCGAAATTCGCCTTTGGCTTCACCGGCTTCAAGGGCGCGCGGGACGACAACCAGGTGTCGGGGCAAATCCTGTTCGCCGGCAATCTCACCGTCCGTGCACCTCGGTTGTCCCGAGCGCTGTACGGCTTCGTGAAATAACTGAGAGGAGGGAACCTAGATCATGCCGAACAATCTGCATCAGCAAGCGGTCTACCTCGTCTCGGGGTTGCCGCAAACGGAAAACCGCCCGGCCGACAACTACTCGGGCGGCCAGCTCGGGTCGCGCTTCACAGTGCTCGATCCGCAGGACTCGAACAAAGCCAAGGGGTATCAGCTCGTCAAGAACGACTCGGCAATGGACGTCAACCCGGCGGCGAACAGCGTCGCGTGGTGGCGGGACGCCACGGGTTACACCGTCACGACTGACTCGTCCTTCGCGGGACGGGGCAACGTCGCGGGCGTCTACCTGATGAGCGTCACCCTCGGCTACATCTGCTGCATCCAGCAGAAGGGGCCGTGCCCGGTTGCGTTCACCACGGGCACGCCGCTCGCCACGGGCTTGTTCGCGGTGCCCTCGGCCACGGACGGCACCGCCGACGCGATTGCCGCCGGATCGCCCGCCACCTATCCGCCGCTGGGCGTCACGGTGTCGGTCGCCACGGCCAACGTCGCCACGGTGGAACTCGATCTGCCGGGACGCGAGTAAGGGAGGGGGGACACCATGACCCTCGACCTCACCATCGCACCGGCCGACGTCTCCTCCACCTGTCGGCGGCAGGTCGCGACCTACACCGGCCCGGCGCTCTACGCCACCGGCGGGGACGCGATCACGCCGAACGATGTCCGCATGGGGAAAATCTTCGCCATCCTTGGCGGAGTGGCCTCCAACGGCACCGCGACGCTGCTCCTGCGCTACGACGTGACGAACCAGAAGATCCAGTGGTTCGACATGGCCGGGGCGGAAGTCAGCGCCTCCACCGTCCTCTCGGGCTACACGGCCCGGGTGGAATTCATCGGGCAGTAGTTTCCACAGAGGGTGGGCGTCGTGAGATGCTCACCCTCACACTTCTGTGCCGCAGACTTTTGAAGACGTCTGGCGATCCGTCCGCCTCAGCGTCCCGTTGGCGCCGGCGATGCTCGTCCAGCAGTGGGTCACCGACGCCTATCGCACGCTGAAGGACCGCCGCGGCTGGACGTGGGCGACGATCCAAGGGCAACTGGTGTGGCAGGACGCGCGCACCTTTGACGTCACCGTCACGGTGGGGTCGACGCAGGTGACCTCCGCCGGGTTGTTCCTCGCCGCCGACCAAGGGCGCCAGCTCCGCAGTGGCACCTACCCCATCTACACGGTTGCGACGGTGATCGACGCGAACACGATCACGCTGGATCTCCCGTACCAGGGCCCGGCGAGTGGCGTCGTGTTCGCCCAAATCCTCGACGCGTACGTCACGATGCCGGGGGATTTCGGCCGCTTCGTCGTCGTGTGCGATCCGATCAACCAACGCCTCGTGCCGTGGTGGGCCACCTGGGAGGAGATGACGATCATCGATCCCATCCGGGCGCAAACCGCGAACACCCCCCGGTTGCTCGGCGCACGCGCCGCGTCCGACTACGACCCGACCCTCGGGCAGATCAGCTTTGAGTACTACCCCAAGCCGACCGTCGCCGGGGCGCTCCAGTACTACGCGATCGGCGCCCCGATGGCGCTGGCGCAAGACTACGTGTTCCCGGGGTTGCTGGGCACACGGCCCGACATTCTGCGCACCGGCGCGCTCGCCCATGCGGCGCTCTGGCCCGGTACCGCCGAGCAGAAGAACCCCTACTTCAACCTCGGGCTGGCGTCGGCGCTGGCGGCGAAGTTTGAGACGCTGTGCAACCAGCTCGACATCCGCGACGACGACGTGTATCAGCAATCCGTCGACAACCTCCCCTGGCAGCGCTGGAGGACCTGGGCATGGACGTACGACTGCGCCCAACTGCAAATGTCCGACGCGACACTGGCGAGTTATGCGGGCTACGGCTGGTGGGGCCCGTGGTAGTTTTGTTCACTGGGGTGTAGAATCACCCCCGCAAGGAGATCGACATGGCAAATGGTCCGTTCCAGACGCCCTTTGACGACGCGGTCGTGCCCACCCCGAGTGGATCGCGCGACGGCGGCGGCACCTCCGGCGGCTTTGAGCTTGGCGAGGGGACGGAGAAAGAATCCGCCAACTCGATGAGCGGCCTCCCGGCGATGAACACCACCGTGGATCTCGGCGGCGACGACGCGCCCGGCGCGCAGGCCCCGATGCCCGACGTCGCCTCGCCCGGTACCATTCACGCCGACAAAGGCTAACGCGCGTGCAGGCCGGCCAGCTCATCCTCGTTCGCACCAACCCGGCGACGCAGCTCCGTGGGTCGCTGGCGCAGAATGCTGCGCTCACCCTCGATATTCCGATGGTCACGACGCAGGCGGATGGCGATGGGTACGTCACGGCGGGCCTCGCGGCGGGGCGCACCGTGCGTGGGAAGCTCAAGGCGATCTCGATCTGGTCGGTGGAGAATTTGCTGTGGGAAGTCTGGCTGTGGGGCCGGGACACCTACAACACCCCGACCGTCGTGAGCGGTGGCCTCGCCCCCCTCGGACGCTGGGCGTTCCCCAACCTCACGGACGGCGTCCGCATCGCGGCGGCGGGCGCGTACTTCTACTACAAAGAGGGCCTCGACGTCGCGTACGAGGACATGGACAGTACCTCCGAAGTCCACCTCATGCTCATCAATCGCTCCGCCGGCGCGAAATCCGCTGACGACGCGGGCGCGATCCAACTTCAACTCGCGTTTGAACCGACGTACGGTATCTAAGGGAGACCGCTGATGGCCCGCTACGCTGTGCCCGGGAACAAAGGGACCGCCTCGGTGCGGTCCATCGTCAACGCGCGTTCCGACGCCTCCGCCGCCAGCCGCGGGCGGGTGTACGACTACATGGTCGGGTCGATCACGACGCCCGCCGACAACGCGTACGATCATGAGTTGTATCGGACGTCGACCGCAGGCACCGCCTCAGCGGTCACGCCGTCGCCGCTCGACCCGGCGGACGCCGCCTCCGTGAACGACGCCTCGGACACCTACACGGTGGACCCGACCATCGGCGTCGTGCTGATGCGGATTCCCCTCAATCAGCGCGCGAGCTACCGCTGGGTCGCCGCACCAGGGAGCGAACTCGTGTGGCCGGCGACCGCCTCGAACGGCATCACGGGCGGCTTGGCGGCGGCGAGCGTGACGGACTTTTCGGCCACGATGTACGTCGATACGCAGTAGCACGCGATGCTCCGTCCGCACGGCTACGCGACGATTACGGACCCCGCCGCGCCGCTCGTTGAGTACGACACAGCGGGATGCGGGCACTGCCAGCGGGTGATCTTCACCAAGCCGGGAAGCGCCCAGACGGTGTACCTGTTCCCGCAGCGCGTCGGGCCCCCGAAAGAAGAGATGGGCGCGTTCTGCCGCGTGTGTATGCGGCCCGTCTGTTTGCCGTGTCACGAGGCGGGGCGCTGCACCCCTTGGGAAAAACAACTCGAAGCGATGGAGTCACGCGACCGCCTGCGGCGCTCCGTCTAAGGAGGTTCCGCAATGCAACTCACCCTCGCCCAAAAGCAAGCCCTGAAGGCCGACATCAACTCGTCTGGCCTGAACAGCAATCCCAACACCGACGCGGGCAATCAGGTGATCGCAGACGCCTACAATGCGGCGGCGAACCCCGCATATCGCGGCTGGCGCACCTCCGTGAGCCGAGCGGATATTTATAACAACACGTCGCTGGACGCAACGACGTGGGACTGGACGACCTACAAGGGCCAGTCGGTGACGGAACAGAACGCCTGGGTCCAGATGTTCATGGGCGACGTCGCAGATTTCTCGAAGGCGAATCTGCGCGGCGGCATCTCGAAAATCTTCGGGGCGGCGAACGCGCAGACGACACACTGTCTCGCGATTGGGCAGCGTCTCATCACGCGTTTCGAGAAACTCTTTGCCATCGCGACGGTGGGCGGATCAGGCACACGCGGATCGTCGGCCAATCCCGACACGCTCGTCCTTGAAGGCTTGATCGCCGTCACGAACGTGCAGGAAGCGAGGGACAGCTAATGGCCGCTGGCGATGTCAAGCTCGCCTATGTCGCGAGTAGCAACCTCACCGTCACCAATCTCAACTCTGTCGCGTCCTCAGCGACGTGGGTCGCGGGGTGGGAATCCGACGCGATTGACAACACAACGAACAAGTATCTCGACTATCGGATCACCGCGAAGATCACCGTCGCGTCGTCTGGGTTGGCGGCGGGCGAAATCCGCCTGTATCTCGTCGGGATGCTCGACGACTCGACATGGCCGGATGTGTTCGACGGGACCGAATCCGTGGAGACGATTACCGACACCGAGATGCGTGATGCGATCTGTAAACCTGCTGCGATGACCGTCACGGACACAACGAACTCGGATGTGTACTACCTCGACTGCCCATCTGCGGCGGCGGCGTTTGGCGGGAATCTCCCAGCGAAGTTCGTCATCTTCATCACGCAATCAACGGGGCAGAATCTCGCGTCCAGCGGAAACCAAGTGACTATCAAAGGGTCATACACGACGGTGGCACAGAGTTAGATGGCGATCCGGCGTTGGTGTCCAAGCACGGGGAATCGCCCTTTGGGCCTCTGTGGGGTGAATTGGGCCAGCCCGTTAGCCCAAGGGCTTCAAGCGTGGGTGACGGCACAGGGCAAGTTTCCTCTTGCGGATCTCGTACGAGGATTCAATCTTACGGGGACGTGCAAACTACGCCCAGTGACCTCTGGCGGTAACGGATTGAGTTTCGATTCGCTGGACGATGGCGCAGAAGCCGTGATCCCTGCATATTTGAAACTGCCGAATCCCGTCTCGATCGATGTGTGGCTGTATGCACTGGGGACGCCGACTGACAACGCGAACTATTTTGGCGTGAATTATGACAGCGCTGGTGGAAGCCCATTCACCTGTTATCAGTTGGGGGCGGGTGGCGGCGGTAGCGCAGGAGTTGTTGTGTTCAACTGGAACTCGGCGGGGGCGTTTACACAGTTGAATAGCAGTGCGGCGGTCCCCACAGCAGGACAACTCACGCATCTGTGTGCCGTGAAAACTGACGCAGCGGCTACGCTGTACATGAACGGCGTGAGTATTGCTACACGTAGCACTAGCGTCGCGAGCGCGAATTATTCTTCCACGTCTGTACTTATTGCTGGGGACGCTTCTGGGTTTTCTCGCAACAGTAACATGATTTTTCTGGACGGGCGTGTGTGGAATCGCGCCTTAGCTGATACGGATGTCGCGCATCTGTTCAATTATGGTACCAGGTGGGATCTCTATTGGGTACCGTCGGGACGCCGGTACGTGTTCATCGGGGCTGCGGCGGGTGTGCCAACGGTCCTCAGCGGCATCCCTGACACGATCTGGCAACGTGACACGCTAATGAGCGGCATGACACCCTCATGCACGCCGGGGCCGGATATTCTCGTCGGGTAAGCGAGCGCCAGTATGCAGGGGATCCCCGCGCACCAAGTTTTCGGCCCCGTGCTCGCCCAGCACGTCGTCCCCAAGGAGAGTTGGGAGGCGAAGTACCCGGCGGTCGTCGGCGATTCACCCGCGCGCCGGTACCTTGCGACGCTCGCGCCCGCATTTTTCTTTGCCTTCGCCGCGCCGCAGATCACACCACCGGCGCTGAGTTGGCACCCGATCTATCCTGACTTCGCGCGAGGGGCGTTCCTCTCCCCGGCGCAGGTGCCATTCGTCGCGACGCGCCCGATCCTCCCGCCGCCGGCGCCGTATAGCGCGTCGTTCTATCCCGACTTCGTGCTGCGTGGCGGACTGGATGCGCCGTACCAGCGTGCGACGTGGCTGGACCCGTACCCGATTCCGAACGCGCCGGTCGATGTCTCGCAATTTGCGTGGCGCCCGGGGTACCCGGATCAACTCCTCCCCGGGGGCCTCCATCCCGCGCGGATGCCCTTCGAGTTCCGCCCCGATCGCACGCGCCCGACGTTCTTTGACGCGCTCTCGCCCGCGTGGATTGAGCGGCGGATCCCCGAGCCGCGCGATTGGACCGTCAACATTTTCACCAGCGCGATCACGCCGCCGCTCGCGTGGGCCGGGTGGAGTCCGAGCGATCTCATCCGCACGACGTGGCAGGCGGCGCGGCAACTCGCATTCTTCCGCTCCCCGGGCCTCGTGCTCACCGCGCTTGCGATCCGCTTTACCGACGAGGCGCTCTCCCCCGCGCTGTTTACGGCGGAGGCGCTTTCTGCGACGATGTTCACCGACGAGACGTTGGTCACCCCGATGTTCACCCAGGAAAGGATCCGCCCGGTATGAATGTGACGAGCTTCAGTCAGGCCGAGGCGATCCCGCAGGATTCCACGCGGATCTACTCGGCGGTGTTGCGGGACCAGAACGGCACCCCGCTGGACCCTTCGGCGGTGTCGTCGATTCTCGCGACCCTCACCGATGTCGCGACCGGCACCGAGATCGTCCCCTCTACCGAAGTGAAAAACGTAAACGGCGGCACGCTCGGCGCGGCGGGCGCGTTCAGTTTCTCGTGGGGGCCGGGGCTCACCTTCACAACGGACATGGTCAGTACCGACGCCACGCTCCAATTCGAGCAACACCAAATGTGCTTCGATGTCACTCACACGGGCGGCAAGGAACGCCACGAGGTGTACTTCTACATCGAGCGCATGAGCTGCGCGGCGTAGGCCGTGAGCGTCATCTTCTCCAGCGATTTCAACGGCGACCTCTCAGAGTGGTCGGATCACACCGCCCTCTTTCGCCGCTACCTCGGGTGCGGAGGGACGAAGTGCTGGGCGTGCTGTAGCATTCTCAATGACGGCGGCGGCATCGCCAACAAAACCTTTCCCGTGTACCGTGGGACGGGGGCGATCCGTGGCCAATCGGCGATCGTCCATCGATCGGACGTGGCGCGTCTGGATTCGCTCAGTGGGAGCGTGGGATTTTCCCTCCGTTCGACGCGGTCAGGCAGTGGCCCCTTGGGGGTGGGCTTCAGCTACAACGGCACCGACCCGGTGGGCGTCATTGGCGTCGCGGGGAACAGCCTCGATAGCCGGGAAATCAGTACCGTCCTCCTCCCCCTGGACGGAACGTGGTTCAGTTGGCAGGTGGGATTCACGCTGTACCTTGCGCCGTTCCCTCTCGGGGGGCGACAAGTCGAAGGGGATATTCGCCTCACAATCAACAACACGCTCGTGGCCGCGTGGAGTGGGCAGGTCCTCGGGAAGTACTACATCGACTACCCCATCGATGGCGTCGATGTCGAGTACGACACGGTCGCGTTTGGTACCGGATTATTTGTGTCGCAGACGGACATCAGCCCGCCGCCATTTTTCTACGGCACCATGACGGCCTTGGATAACGTCGAAGTGGACGACGCCCCCGCCGTCGTGGATTATCCCGCCTGCGCCGGCGTGCCACTCTACATTACTGGCCCCTTCGACAATAGCTGTGCGACGCGCGCGCCCACGCACCCCACGTCGATGGTGATCGACTGCGACACGACGCAAGTCACCATTGAGGGCACGGGGTTCAACCAAGGCGCGATCGTCACCCTTGAAGGCCCCCACGGCGAGACGATCGATCACACGATCCTCTCGATCACGCCGACGGCGATCGTGCTGCAACTCACCGGGGAGTTCGTGAGCGGCACCTACTGCGTCACCGTGACGAACGGCCTGTGATCTGCGCCAACGCGATCGTCATCGCGGATCTGCCGTACTCGACGGTCCTCAACACCACGACCGAGAGCGCCGACCCGTCCGTTCCCGACACCGAATGCGGCACGGGGAATAGCCTCCGGGCGGTGTGGTTGACGTGGACCGCCCCCGCCGACGGACGCGTCACCTGCACCCTCGGCGGCGCCGACGAGAGCACCGTCACCATTTTCCAGGGGAGTTGCGGAGCGCTCGACCCGCTCGACCCCGCGCCCTTCGGCGACATCTGCGTGTACGTCGGATCGCCCAACACCTTCGAGACGGTGGCGGGGCGGACGTACTTTTTCCTCGTCACGGCGTTTGACCCGGCGGGGGAGGCGGCGCTGCCGTTCGATCTGATCTACGGCTCACCCGATATGCAGTTGTGCGTCGTCCTCACCTGTGAGACGCCACCCGAGCCGCCAACGATCACCGACCTCGCGGTGGTGTGCGATCTGCGGCAGATCGTGATCACCGGCACGAATTTCACCGACGAGGATGCGATCGACCTCACCCTCGACGGGGATCCGATCCCCTTCACGGTTGTCTCGCGGGACGCCACGTCGGTCGTGCTCCAGCTCACCGATTCCTTCGTGGATGGGACCTACTGCGCGACGATCGCGGACAGTGACACCTTCTGCGCGGCGCTCAGTTGTGGCGGCCTCCCCGAGGGGTGCGTGCCGCCGGCGGCCTCGCCCATCACGCCCCCCGGAGGCTGCGTGGTAAACTTCCCGACCGGAGGGTAGGGGATGTCGCGACGGCTGTTCGCCTTTTTGGTTGGAGTGGCGGTCGCGCTCACCGCCATCACCTACCCCCTCTCCGCCCAAGGGTCGCTGTCTCAGCAAGTCCTTCAACTCCTCAGCCGGAACAACACGTGGACGGGGACGAACACGTACGACCGCACCAAGGGCGTCACGCTGCAATCGGCGACGGTCCAGCCGAGTGGATGTGCGAACACGCTCACGAATCTCGGCGGGAATCTGTATTTCAACTGCGTCCTCGTCGCGACGAGTGCGGGCGCGGGCACGGTGACGTCCGTCGCGCTCACCGTCCCGAATATTTTCAGCCTCACGGGGTCCCCGATCACGACCACCGGCACCCTCGCCGTGACCCTCGCGACGCAGACCACCAATAAGTTTTTCGCCGCGCCGAGCGGCTCGACTGGCACGCCGACCTTCCGCGCGATGGTCGACGCCGATGTCCCCGACACGATCACGATCAACGGGACGAATAACGTCACGTGGGCGTCGGTGAGCAAAAGCGGGTCGAGCCTCGCGGATCTCGCCACCCGCTCGGCGGCGGATTTGTCGAGTGGGACGTTGCCGGATGCGCGGTTCCCGGCGACCCTCCCGGCGACGAGTGGCGTGAACCTCACGGCGCTCAACGCGTCGAATCTCGGCAGCGGCACGGTCCCGGCGGCACGGATGCCCGCGCTCACGGGGGACATTACGACCTCCGCGGGTGCGGTGGCGACCACCCTCGCGAACACGGCGGTGACGGCGGGCACGTACGGGAACGGCTCCAACGCGGTCACGATCACCGTCGATGCGAAGGGGCGGCTCACCGCCGTCTCGACCACCGCGATCACGACCGGCGGCACGACCGGCGTGGCGAATGGCGGGACGGGGATCACCAGCTACGCGGTGGGGGATTTGATCCAAGCGACCGGCACGACGACCCTCGCGCGTCTTGCCTCGGTCGCGACGGGGAATGTGTTGATCAGCGGCGGCGTGACGACGGCGTCGTCGTGGGGCAAGGTGGGCCTCACGACGCACGTCTCGGGTGTCCTCCCCGTGGTGAACGGCGGGACCGAACTCGCCTCCCTCCCGGCGAACGGGCAACTGCTCATCGGGAATGGCACGACCTACACCCTCGCGACGCTCACGGGCACGGCGGATCAAATCACCGTGACCAACGGCGCGGGGAGTATCACGCTCGCCACGCCCCAAGGGATCGCGACGACCTCCACGCCGCAGTTTGCGCGGTTGGGCCTCGGCACCGGCGCGGGCGCGACCGCGGTCCTCACGACAACCGGGCAGTTCGACCTCGGGTTGTTCGCGAATGGGAACTCCACCGCGACGGCGACGATCAACTGGAACAGCGGGCAGATCCAAACGATGACGCTAACGGCGGCGCCGGTCGCGCTGACCTTGGCGAACCCGATCACGGGCGCGTCGTATGTCGTCGTCTTCACCCAAGACGGCACCGGGAACCGCACGATCACATGGCCGGCGGCGGTGAAATGGGCGGGCGGCACGCCACCGACGCTCAGTACCGCCCCCGGCGCGATCGATGTATGCACGTTCCGCTGGACGGGCGCGATCTATATCTCGTCGTGCAGCCTCAATTTCAGCTAGTGACGACCCTCCTCAAACGCCCCGTCGTGGTGATCCTCGCGAGTGCCCTCGCGGGGGCGCTCAGTTTTCTCCTGATGAAGGGGATCGCGACCCTCGTCACCGATCACCAAACGGTGCAGCAACTCCTCCAGATTGAGATCGCCCGGCAGCAGCAACTCAAGGGGGTCGCCGGTGGATCGTAACTGTGGCTGCGGCGGGAAGAAGACGACGGTCGTGCGGGTGCCGCCACGACAGACGACGGCGACCACGCCGGTGCCGCCCACGAGGCGGACGTAAATGGCCGTCGCCTATAGCGGTGCGGCGCCTGTCGCCGGGGCCACGATCAGCGTGTTCCTCGCCGGGACACAAACCTACGCGACGATCTACGCGGACACGCTCAACACCCCGCTCGCGAATCCGTTCACGGCGGACGTCCTCACCGGGCTGTATCTCTTCTACGCGGCGCAGGTGCCGTATGACATTCAGGTGTCGGTGGACGGGTCGCCGGTGGACGTCACCCCAGGAGTGCCTATGATTGTCGCGAGTGGTAGCGGGGCGTCGCGGGTGATCTCGCTCGTTACAGAGGATCAAGGGGAGCAGGTCGTGCTCGCGCAGGTGCTCGGGCACAGTGGGGCGTTCGTGCAGCGGGTGACCGTGACGCTGGACGATGCACAGATCAAGGCGCTTCCAACAACCCCGATCACGCTGACCCCCGTACCGAATGCGGGCGTTCGTTTCAAGCTCGTCGGGGCGACGGGCATCCTCAATAACCACGCTGGGGTCTATACCAACATCGACGCGACGTACGCCTCGTTGCAGATTGAGACGGCTGATGGATCGTGGTTGGCGGTCATCGGCAACGACAGTTCCGTCTCATTGGGTGACGTCACGACGTGGTTCAACACGAATCACGATCCGGCGTCTGGGGGCACCGGCGGGATTTTGGACTGGCTCGTACCGACTGCGTTTCCTGTGGGCGCGAATGGGTGGCTCACACCTATCCTCACGACGTCCAAGATCAGTGTTGATGGGCAAGCGTTGCGACTCGCGATGGACAACAACGGCTCAGGCGATCTCACTGGCGGCAACGCGGCGAACACGTTCAAGGTGATCCTCTACTACCTCGTAGAAGCGTTGTGAGGATCGTCACGCCCGAGACATGGTATCGGGTCTTTTGGGTGGGGATGGGTGCCGTCTTCCTCATCGCGGAGTACTTTGTGATCTACTACGCCGTGCGTCGTGCGCTGCGAGATCAGTAGATGGCCTACCAAGCGATCGATCTCGCGACGTTGCGGTTGCGGCTCCAAACCAGCTACGAGTCCGTCCCCTTTTGGACGGCGACCGAAGCCGATCGCGCGATCAACGAGGCGCTCTGGTTCTGGAACCTGCTCACCGGGCGGTGGCACCAGACGATCGTCCTCCCGACCACCGCGAACACGGTCGATTACGCGTTGCCTTCGACGCTCCTCTATCGCACCCGCGTCTTGTTCAATAACCGCCCGCTGAGTCCCTCCTCGCGTGAGGAGTTGAACAACGGGCGGATCCACTGGCGCACGGAAACAACGGCGTCCGGTGGCGACGTCCCGACCCGCCCGACGCTGTGGGCGCCGATCTCGCTTGGGTGGATTTACGTGTGGCCCGCTGATGCCGTCGGGCACAACGCGCTCACGGTGGAAGGCGTCGCCGCCACCCCCGTGCTCACCCTGGATACCGACAAAGTGGACCTCGCCGAAGCGGATTTGTCAGTCCTGCTCGGCTACGCGCTCCACGCGATCAGTCTGAAAAAGGGCGGCCCGTGGTTCGCCGCGACGCTCCCCAAATTCAAAGCGTTCCTCGCCGCCGCCGCCGAGGAAAACTCCCTCATCACCACCTCGCAGGTCTACCGCAAGGTGATGGGGTTGGATCGCCGTGACCAGAAACCCTTCAAGGACGTCCCGACGGCGCTCGCGAATTTGATCGGCGCGATCCAGCCCCAGCCATGATCGACCAGGATCTCTTCTCCGCCGTGCAAGACGTGCTCATGGAACCCACCGATGGGGGGCAGACGTTCCCGTCGGGCCTGTGGACGCGGACGGAGGTCCTCGCGCGGGCGAACGAGCGGCAGAATCGGTTGCTCAAGTCGACGTTGTTGCAGGTGGGGTCCGCCGACATTCCCGCCACCGCCGGCGTCGTCCGCTACGCGCTCCCGGATGATTGGCTCACCACCGTCTCGGTCGTCTGGATCGGGAGCGACGGGACGATCCGTGAACTCACCCGTTCCGACAGTTTCGAGGCCGATCACGGATCGCCCCAATGGACGACGACGCGGGCGACGCCGTTGTTCTACATGGACGAGGATTCGCCGTTGCTCACCATTCAGATCGGCCCGCCGCCCGATCTGAACGGCACGCTGCAACTCCTCTACATCCCGCAGGGGGCGCCCCTCACGGGGCTGGGTGAGCTCACCGCCGTCCCCGATGAGTTCGTCCTGCCGGTGCTCAAGTACGGCCTGCTGGCGGACCTCTTCGGCAAGGATGGGCGCGGGAAAAACCCCGAGAAAGCCGCCTACGCCGAGCAGCGGTTCGCGCTGGGAATCGAACTAGCGGGGATCATCCTGCGCGGCTGGTGCTGAGCGCGTAGAATCTCTCCATGCCGGATCCGGTTTCGCGCCGCGGCGTCGATGTCACGGAAGCGGCGTTCACGGCGCCGTTCTCCACGCCGATCTTTCCCTACGGCATCGGCGGCCTCGATCTCAATTCCGCGATCGACAAAATCGCGCCCGGCAACTACGCGCGGCTCACGAACGCGTACTCCACGCCGTTTGAACCGCGGGCGCTGACCGCCCGCCCGGGGCAGCAGCCGCTCGCCACCGCCGGCACGATGATCCACTCGATCGTGCGGATGGACGACCCGCAGACGAATTCATTCACCCGCGTGTGGGGCGTGGACACGAATCTGTTCCTCGGCGCGAGTGGGGCGCTGACGCAGATTGATTCAGGCTACTCGGGGGAACCCCTCTGTCTCCTCCCGCACCGACCGACGCTGAGCGGCGACCCCTGGACGTTCATCGCCGACGCGCAACGGATGCGCAAGGTGCGCGAGGACGGGCTCACCCTCGAAATCGGTCTCGCCGCGCCCACCTTCCCGGCCGCCGCCGCGCTCGGGGACGAACAGCAAACCCTCATCGCGTCGTTTCTCTCGGGGAGTGACACCGCCGGGACCCTCTGGACGGGCAATCGTGGCTTCGACTACTCCGCGCCGCCCAACCAAACCGACCCGCCGATGGCCGATGCGGGCCTCGGGGGGTCCACCTTCACTCCCCAACCCGGGGCGACGATTCTCTCGGCCGGGAATGGGTACTTCAGCTTTTGGGGGGTCGCGAAAACGCTCAACTTGAATCGCGTCGGAGGGCTCCCGGCGAGCGACGACGACATCATGCACCTGCTGATCCAGTTTGGGAACCCCGCGCTGGTCGCCGAGTGCCGGTTGTACGCCGTGTGCAGTGCGACGTTCTCGCCGTCCGTCCTTCCGGGCACGAGCGGCGCGGCGAACCAAGACTTCTACGTGAAGTCCTTCCGCCCGAGTGATTTCTCCGCCTTCGTCGGCGCGGGGGCCTCCCAGATCGACACGGCCGAAGTCGCGCGCACCCGGCAGATTCGACAGCAGGCCCTCACGGATCTCTCCGTCACGAAGGGGTTCGCCCAAGTCCGCGATCCGAAAGCGCGCCTCGCCCTCCTCGGCAAACTGGAAACGATCATTCGGCGCTCGGACGCCTTCCTCGCCCAGTACGACCCCGAGCGCAATCAATCCGCCGAGGCGGGCGGGGCGAATTCCCCGTTTGAGTTTGGCGTGATCGGCTCCCCGCTCCGCCGCGGTGATTGGAAGCGCTACGGGAACACGACCGGGCGTGATTGGGGGACGGTCACCGGCCTCATCGTCTACCTCCAGTCCACCCCGACGGCAGACAGCGCAGCGGCGGGGTCCAATCTCCTCATCTTCGTGACGCTGCACGACTGGTACCTCACCGGCGGGAGCGGCCCCGACACGATCCAACCCGATAGCCAGTCGTATGACTATCGCTTCACGCATTACGATCCGCGCACGGGAGCCGAGTCGAACCCGTCCCCGCTCATGGAGACGACGAACTTCATGGACAGTCTGCGGCGGGAGATCGTCGTCACGCCCCAAGCGTACGGGGACGGCGCGATTCGCCAGCGCGTCTACCGGCGCGGTGGCGCACTTACGGATAACTGGTACTTTGAGGGCGTCACTGACAGTGATGGTGGGGTGTTCTCGGATCGACTGAACGACGAGGAACTCAGCGCCGCCGGCACGGTGGAGATCGATCACTACCAGCCGGTGCCCACGGTGAATGACGCGGGCGAGACCGTGCTCGCGCAGCCGGTGCCGATGTTGTTCGGGCCGTACAACGGTCAGTTGTTTGCCTTGGGCGACCCCTACCGCCCGGGCCACGTCTATGCGAGTCTCCCGGGCGAGCCCGATCACTGGCCGCCGGATCTCGTCCACGAAGTCTGCGCGCCGAGCGAAGAACTCCTGGCGGGCTTCCTCTACGGGGGCCAGCCGTATGTCTTCTCCCGTGAGCGGCTGTATGTGATCTACCCGAATATCGCGGGCGTCGCCGGGATGTCGTCCGCGCCCACCGAGTGCCGGATCGGCCTCGCGGGCCGCTGGGCGTATTGCGTCGGCGCGGGCGCGATCTGGGCGGTCTCGGCGATTGGCGGCGGCGTGTTCAAATCCGGCGGGGGCGCCCCCGAGGATGTCAGCGGGCCGATCAAGCCGCTGTTTCGCGGGCAGCGGGTGAACGGGTACGCGCCCATCGATCTCTCCGTGGAGACGATGATCCGCCTGGAGGTCTGGCACGAAGAGTTGTACTTCACGTACCAAGACACCGACGGGAACGCGCGTACCTTGGTGTTGCAGATCCTCACGGGGCTGTGGCGCGCATACACCTGGGGCCGCCCGCTCGCGACGATCTACGCCGACGGCGGCGACGGCACGCAGCTCTTGCTCGGCGGCCAGTCCACCGGCGCGGCCTACACGCATGAGGGCATGGACGACGACGGCGACGACATCCAAGTGGATGTGCGCACCGGCGCGCAGGACTTCGGCCGCCCGCGCGAAGACAAACTCTTCGGCGACCAGATTCTCGACGTGGACTCTGACGGCGCCGTCATTCACCTGCAAAACTACCTGAACAACGAGACGGTGGTGAACGCGTCACAGCCCCTCACCGCGCCGGCGGGGCGCAACCGCGCGATCTTCGACAGCTTCGGCCCCTCGCCCCAGAAGGCACGGAATCTCTCCACGCACCTCAGTTGGCTCACGGGGATCGCGCGGCCGATTCTGTATTTTCTCGGTACCTCGATCACCGTCCAACCCGACCTCACGATCAACCGCGTCACCACCTGGGACGACCTCGGCCACCCGGACGAGAAGTACGTGATCGGCGTGACGTTTGATTGCGACACGGGTGGGGTGGCGCGGACGATCATCATCGAGCGGGACTACCAAGGCGTGATCAGCGAGGTCGCGACGTTGTCCGTGACCGCGAATGGGCGGCACAAGGTGGCCTTCTCCTGGGCGGGCGTCCAAGCGAACCAGATCCGCATCCGCCCGAATGACGACTGCCTCGCGTGGATCCTCTACCGCGCCGATTGGATTTGGTTCCCGGAACCCCCGCGCATTGCCGGGTGGGACATCCACTTCGAGGCGGACGGGGACAAGTACTACACCGGGTTGGATCTCTACTGCGACACCGGCGGCGCGCAGAAGACGATCGTCGTCACGGTGGATAACCAGACGCTCAGTGACCCAGCGACGGGCCTGCCGTACTGGACGATCCAGACGATCGGCCGTCAGTGGATCCATCTCACGCTCCCCACCGGGCGCGGCCACGTGTTCCACTTCGCGTCCACCGACGCGAACCTCGGGATCCTCTACACCCACAAGTGGTACACCGACCCGGAGCCCTCCGAGCAGGCAAATTGGAACCAAAACTTCTCCATCCTCGGCACGCGCGCGGATAAATGGCTGAAGGCGGTCATCTTCGAGTGCGACACCTTCGGCGTGGACAAGACAGTGCGGATCGAAGTGGACGGCACGCTCGCGGCGACCCTCACCGTGAACACGCAGGGGCGGAAAGTCGTCCAACTCGCGTTGCCTGAACAGAAGCTCGGCCGCGTGTGGCGGATGATTCCGTCGGACAGTAACCCGTCGAGGCTGTACTCCGCGCAACCCATCTTCGATGAGGAGCCCTTCCAACTCACCCGCTGGGAGACCCAAGAAACCAACCACGCGGTGCCGGGGTTCCAGTCGTTGATCGAAGCACAGGTCACACTCAAATCGACGACGCCGGTCACGCTCACGGTCATCACCCACGTGAACCAACTCGGCACCACCGTCACGGATACCTACGAGATCCCCTCCACCGGCGGCGTGAAGCAAATGCGCTTCGTCCCGTTCAAGGCGCGCAAGGGGTGCTTGTTCAAGTACCTCTTTACGAGCGACCTTGGCGTGCATCTCTATCAAGAAGAAAGCCACGTGATCATCCAACCCTTCGATGGTGGGTCCCCCGTGATTCGCCACCCGTGGGGGAATTCCGATCTGACCGTCCCCACCCGATCGATGACCGGCGCGGTGGGCGCAGCGGAAGCACCGGGAGGCGGATAAATGCTCAATCTCAACGGCGACGCGGCGATTGGATCCGACTACGGCGGGCAGGGCGCCCTCTCGATCAACGGCGCGACCCCAGCGGCCCTGGTGGGGATCAGCGGGGGGCAACCCCGGTGGCTGAGCGCGAGTGTGATCGCCTACATCGACGACACGAATAACCGGCTCGCCACGTATGACGTGAACACCCACGTCGTCGCGCCGCTGGACGGGCGCCCGGGGCAAAATCGCCTCGGCGCCGCCGGCGGGAAGTACGTCGCCTTCACCGTGGGCGTGGGCGTCGTCAGTAACATCAGCGGACTCAGTCTCCCCGCCGGCACGATCGGTGACGTCGATGAATTCGGCACCGCCGTCGTGGTCACCGACTACAACGCGGGGAAGGGCATCCGGTTGTATGCCGCGGCGGGGACGCTCCTCTTCGCCGACGACACGATCACGTTCGGCAACAACAACTGGCCGCAGATCCGTACAGGGGTGGCCGCGTATAACGCCGGGGCGGTGTGGGTGTTGCGATCGACGGTGGGGGCGCTCCCGTATCTCACCCGCCCAGCGGTCAATCGCCTCGTGCCCGTGGTCCTCGCCGACGGGACGATCGCGGTGACCGAGAACACCGAGACGCTCACCTACCGTGTCGCCACGAGCGGCCAAGGGTACGTGCTCGGCCCGAACCTGTGGAACCACGACGCCCGCGAGATCAGCCCGGGCGTGGTGCGGATCCAAGCCGCGACGAATGTAAGTAGCACGCCGTCGAGTCTGGTGCTGATCGATCTCACCGTCGCAACGGGCGCGAATCGCATTGGGACGGTCCAAGGCGGCGCAATCGTGTGGGCGACGGGGACCCCGTTTCCCTTGGTGGATCTCGCCACCGGCGTAGCGACGACGCAGAAGTACTTCGGGTACTACTATGCGAGTGGGCGGTACGGGGACTTCTTCCCGCGGCAGAATTGCACGGTGCTCTACGTCGATAACTTCTCGATCGACAACGTGATTCCCGACGACGCCCCCGCCCGGATGCGGACGGCGGCACAGGCGGCGGGCGGGATCTTCACCGGCGGGGATCAAGCCAACCTCGACGTGATGAAGAACGACTGGGGGCTGGTGAAGGGCATCCTCCTTGGCGAGATCAGCACGAGCGCCGCGATCACGGCTGCCGCGCAGGACGCCCGGGTACGCATCGCCGCGAATGGGCTCGCGGCCAAGCCGATCGGCGTCACCCTCACGAGTGACCAGATGTTCCTCCCGGGGTGGACGATGCCGGCGGTGGACTTTCTCGCGGTGGAGATTTATCTGACGGCGCCGGGACCGGGCGGGTACGCGCCTTCCTACGCCGCCGCGATGACGCTGATCACTGACGTCCTCGCCGCCGCCGGGAGCGTCCCGGTGTACCTGATCGCCCAAGCGTTCGATCGATCCGGCACCTACATGAACACCGACTCGATCGCCGGGATCATCGACGCGTGCAAGGATGCCCTCGTGGCGCATCCGTAGATGGCGAGTGTTGCTGGGATCTTCGCGTTCGCCTACAGCCGCCCGGGCGGGGTGCTCACCCATCCCGAACTGTTCCCGCACACGGATGCGATCAACGACGTCCTCGCGACGCCGTCGGCGGGGCCCCCAATCCCGCCGCCGGTGGATCCCCCTGCACCGCCGTTGCCCCCGGGGAGTGGGGGCACGGGGCCGCGCATTTCCACCGATCTCGCCTACGCGCAGACGACCGGGAGTCGCGGGGTCGATCGGTTGTTTACGACGACGACGCAACGGCGCGAGTACCCGGACGTCCCCCAGGTGAAGGACGAATTCGCCCAGCGCACGATCAAGTTGCTGTGGGATCAAGTGTGGGACCTGCACGCGAAGGTGCGCGAGGCGAACGCGGCGCACGCGACCCTCGCCGCCGATGTGCAGAAAACGAAGGCGGACGTGACGGCGGCGCATCAGTTGGCCCAAGCGGCGAATGTGCTGGCGTCCACGCCGTCGAGTGACCAAGGGACGTTCTCCCCGCTCCCGGGCGGGGATTCGGGCCTCCCCGGGCCGAGCGACCCAGGGGTGCCGGATGATGGCGGCCAGGGCGCGGCGGGGTGCGCGAGCTGTGGGTTGAACGGACACGTGCCCGCCGGGTCGTCGCTGACGTCGTTCGTGTTTGGGCAAATTATCTGCGGGTGCGGGAAGGAATTCCCGGCGTTGTTGGACGTCACGGTGGATCAACCCACCCGCGATGCGAACGCGCTCCAGCTCCTCGGCCGCATGATCTGGCACGCCCAGCTCGCCGGGTTCATTTGTGGCCGCCAACGCAACCCCTCGGGCGTGATCAGCGGGGACAAGATCGCCGTGCAGATCAACGGCGCGTGGCTCGCGTATGACGTCTTCCAAGGCGTCGATTACACCCAACCACTCCCCGTTCACTGCATCATCGTGGGAATCGGCAATCTGGTCCCTGACAGCGGCATCCCGGACTAGCGACAGCAGGTGTAAACTGTCCCCCCAGATGGCCTACACGACCCGCGTGCTCCCGCCGGAGGAATGGGCGGCGAAGGCGGCGGAACTCACGCACTTGGCAGGGGTGCCCGACCCGGCGGGGAGTCTCCTCGTCGTGGTCGAAGACGACGGGGGACGGATCATTGCGACATGGGTCGTGATGAACGTGATTCACCTCGAAGGGTTGCACATCGACCCCGCCCATCGGCACTCGCCGGCGGCGAAGGCGCTCTTCACCGGGATGCTGGAGGCGGTAACCACGCTCCAGGCCCCCGCCGTCGTCACGCTGACGAGTGATCCGCTCGTCGCGCGCATGGCGGCGAAGGTCGGGTTCGCGAAGGTGTTCACCGGGGACGTGTGGCAGTTGGACTTGCGGGGGATTTATCATCCGCCGAACGGAGACGCGTAGATGCCCGCAGCCATCCCCCTCATTGCGACGGCGGTCTCGACCGGGTACGACGCGTACAAATCCCACAAGGCGGGGCAGCAGCAGAAGGCGCTCCTGGGGCAGACCACGGGGTTGGCCCAGCAGCAAGCGAACCAAGGCCGCCAACTCTTCAACTTCGGGATGCCGCTCCTGGGGCAATCTGCCGACTACTACAGCCGTATTCTCACGGGCGACCGCGGCGCGATGCGCTCGGCGTTGGCCCCCGAGACGGGTGCGATTCGGGATACGTACACCGGCGCGCAGCGGAATTTGGAGCGCTCGGGGATCGTCGGGGCCCAGAAGGACGTGGCGAGTGCCGACCTCGCGCGGCAGGAAGCAGGGCAACTGGGCGGGTTGTTCCCCGCGGCGCGGCGCTCGGCGGCGGAGGCGCTCACGGGGTTGGGCGGCACCGGCGTGAGTGGCGGCGTGGGCGCGACCGCTGGCGCCGGGAGTCTCTTCAATTCCCTCCTCAGCGGCCAGCGCCTCCAAGGTCAAGCGGATTACGAACACTCGATGGCGGCGGGCGAGAACTGGGGGAACATCCTCGTCGACTTCTACCGCGCCTACCAAGCGAAGCAGGCGCAGCAGCGGCGGCTGGGGATGTACGGCACGGCGGTCGCGGGGATCGGATGAGCGGCTTTCTCACGGGCCTCCTCAAAGGGGTGGGCGACACCGCGCGGGCGGGACGGGCCGAGGCCGCCAAGGCGCAAGAGGACCAATTCGCGCGTGAGCAGAAGGTGTTGGAGGAACTCGCGCAGTCCGCCGACGAGGAGGTCGCTGGCGCGGCGACCACGGCGCTGATCCAGCACGCCTCGGGGGTCAAACGCCCGAAAGGGGGGTGGCTCGCGCAACTCACGGGGCCACCCGAGGCGTCGATCGATCCGGCCGTCGCGAAGGTCGTGCAACTCGCGAAGAGTCCACGCGTGATCCCGGGGCAGACGGTCACCGTGTTCGACGGACAAGGGGGAGGCGCACCGACGGTCCCGACGCCGCTCGCACCCGCGCGCACCGGCCCGCGCACCTTTGGGCCGCCCGAAGACACCGCCGCACCCCTGCCGCCGCCCGGACCCGCCGCGAGCCAACTCCCCACCGGCGCGAGTGCCGCGATGGCCCCGCCGCCCGGTCAAGGCCCCGCGCCGAGTTTCGCCAACGTCCCGCCGCCTCCTCCCCCGCCCGCATCGATTCTGGTGGGACGGACGCCGCCGATCCTCATGGGCGGGCATGACGTGACGGGACCGCCGACGGAGATTCCACGCCACTTGTTCCTCACGCCCGAGGAGAAAATCACCGCCGACGCCCGCGCGAAGGCGTCGGGCACCCTCAAGGGCGACTACGAGGGGCTGATCGCCGCCGGCCACACGCCGCAGCGGGCCGCCGAGTTGGTCGGGTTGAAGTACGGCGGATCGAGTGCGACCGTCCCGAGGTTCTTTGGCAACGTGCTCGGGAGCGCCCTCCCGGACGGCACCCTCGACGACGCCGGGCGCCCGGTGACGCCGACGCAAATGTACCGGCACGTCCAAGTGGGCGGGCAGGATCTGTTCACGCCGGTGTCCTCCGCCACCGCCGACAAACCCGTCTACCGCCAAGGGGTCCTCCTCCCGGGCGCGAAGGGACCCGCGCTCGTCCAGGTGTTCCCAGACGGGTCCACCAAGTTCATCGCGTGGCAGGCCGAGCGGGACTTCCCCCTCACGATCAACCACGACGACGGCAGTCAGGAAGTCATTCAGGTCCCGGCGGCGTACTCGAACCGTGGGGGCGCGGTCGGGGGTCCTCCTCCCGTAGCACCGACGGCGGCGACGCCGCACGCGCCCGCAGGGCCACCCGTCTCGCGAGGGACCACGGCTCCGCAAGGGGGAGGGCCTCCCGCCGCCCCGCCCGTGGCAGGGACGCCATCGGCCCGATCCCTCGGCGGCATCCAGACGAAGCCGGAACAATTCAAACCCGTGCATGTGCGCCTGCCGAGTGGGTTGATTCGTCAGGCCCTCCAACGCCCCAACGGCGCGTACGTGACCAACGACGCCTCGCACACGCCGATCCCCGAAGGGTCCGAAGTCACGTCGGCTGACGCGCAAAAGTGGCAGGGTGACGTCGACAACCTCACCAAGGTGGAGGCGGGGCTGAACACCGTCGAGGGACTGATCAAGAAAGTCCTCCCGCCGGGGAGTGGGTTCCTCGGGGGCGTGCAGGCGGGTCTCGCGACGGCGGCGGCGGGGGTCACGAAGAACAAGGATCTCGCCGCGCTCCAAACGGAACTCAACCTCCTCCAAGGGCCCGTGGCGCGCGTCATTGAGACCCTCAGCGGACGGATCCCGGTGCAGCTCATCCAGCAGGCGAAGGAATCGCTCGCCGCGATCAGCGCGAATCCGCTCACGGCGCTCTCGCAGGAAGCGGCGTTGGAGAAGCTCCTCACCATTCGTCGGGCGCTGGCTGACGCGCGAGATGTGCTGGGGATTGGGAAGGGGATGACCACGACGGGGAGCCGCTTCCAGTTGAAGGAAGACACCGGGGGCCCGCCCGCGCCGCCGCCGGTCGCCGGACGTGGGGGACGGGGAGGCGAGAGCTAACATGCCCCTCCCGCAGATGCCCGGCGCCCCACCCCCGCCACCGCCCCAAGCGCCCGCCGCCGCCACGCCGCCCCAAGTGCGCTCTTTCACCGCGACGGATCCGAAGTCGGGGCAGGTGGTCCACTTTGACTGGCACGAGGCACACGAGCCGACCGATCAGGATCTGGCGGACATTTTTGCGGAGGCCGCCCATCGACGCGCCGCGATGGTGACACCGCCGCCGGTGCCGAAATCCACCTTTGAGAAGATCGAGGACGCCGTGCCGTGGGTGGGCGGCGCGATTGGCAGTGTCCTCGGCGGGATTCCCGGTGCAGCACTCGGCGCGGCGGCCGGGCGAGGACTCGTCAACACCGAGCGAGCGCTCACGGTGGGGTTGCCGCCGGTGAACACCAGTGGACCTCCGCCCTCGCCGACGGAAGCGGGCGTGAAAGAAGCCCTCGGGAGCGCCACCGAGATGGGCAGTGACGCCATCACCAAAGGCGTGATCCCCGAAGTGATCGGCCGCGGCGTGAGCAAAGTGATCAGCGGCCCGATGCGCCCCGCCGCCGGGAGCCTCGACGCGCGTGTGGCCCAAGCGAACAAGGAGCTCGACCTCCGCCTCGGGGCGCATGAGATCACCCCTGATACGGTCGCCGGGATGACCATGAAGAACGCCGAGGAGTACGCCAAGTACTCCTTCAGCGGTCGCGTGATCGACGCGATCAAGAAGAAAGTGGGGACGAAGAACGCCCTCCAAGGCGCGGCGGATGGGCGAGTCGCGTACGACCGGGTCGGGAAGGCCCTCGATCAAATTGTCAACGCAGGCCCCGATTACGACATGCTGCCGCATAAGATCGAGGCAACGCGGATCTTCAATGAGGAGATCGCGCCGAAGATTCTTGACCAGCACGCGCAGGTGTTGTCTCCACAACTGAAACTCCAACTTCAGCAAGCCGCGAGTGGGAATGCGCTCTCCCCAGACCTCACGGTGAAGTTGATCAAGGCCGTGCGCAAAGTCGTCACTCAGGGGAACGCCAGTATCTCCACTGGGTCTCTTGATCAGTTGGAGCGCATTCTCCAAGCGAAGGACACGGTCAAATTTGGCAGCGCGACCAGCATGCGCACACAGTTGATCGAAGACGGCACGAAGGGAGACGCGCTCCTCGGTAAGCGCAATTCGGCTCTCGCGCGGAAGTTCACGGGGGATCTCACCGAGGGGTTGTCAACGGCGTACCAAACCCATCAAGCGAGTCAGGTGCCGCAAAACTACGGGCCGGGCTGGGATGAGTACCGTACCCTCTACGGCGAAGGCACGAAAGCGCAAGAAGAGGGCACGGCGGTCAAGGATCTCCTTACCGAGAATCCGGCAGCGAAGAAGGCGGCGAATCCGTCAGACATCGCGACGGCAACTACGAAGGCGCAAGCCACCCCCAATACGTACGCGAACAACGCAGAGGCCATTGAGAACCTCACGTTGATCAACGAAGCGATGCGGCGGCGGTCCAACGAGTCACTGATGACAGGCGCGGGGATGCGAAAAATTCTCCACGCCGCCTACAACACGACGGAACTGCTGGGAATCAGTTACGGCGCGGCCTCTCACGGCACGAGTGGGGCCCTCACGGCGACGATGTTCTTCGAGGGCCTCCCCGCGATGATCACGTGGGCGGCACGATCCCCCACGATGACGAAGCTCCTCACCGAGGGCCTCACCACCGCCGACACCTCCAAGGCCGTCGCGAACCTCGGACGCGTGTTCGGGGCGTGGTATGCGACCACCGGCCAGTCGAAACGCGACCCGCGCCCGGCGATCCAAGAGACCACGACGACCGGCCAGCGGGGATTGGGCCCGGGCCCGAACACCGGCCAACCCACTCGGGGCGGGCGCGCAGGCGGTCCGCCGCCGGTCCCCCCGACGATCCGCTAACCCTCTAACACGAAGATCGACGGCGCCTCGGTCGCGTAGGCGTACGTCTCTTTTACCGTTGCGTTGATCGGTTGCAACCGCCAGTCCTCGCCCGGTTGGAGCGCGAGACCCTCGATGCGATTCCCCTGCTGCATCTCATACGAGTCCATCGTGCCCGCCGGGTCCACCCCATTCGGGTCAATAAAGCGATCCGTTGAGACGAAATGGAGCCCGGCGGCGTGGCGGAAGATCCCTTGGGCGCACTGTCCAAGCGGGAGCCGCGCCCCGCGCACGAAGGCTTGGGCGCACGCGGTCGTGACGTCATCGGGGAGGTTGAGCGGGGTGTCGCCCACCGGCCGATAGTGGAAGGTGACGGAGGTCCCGCCGAACGCCCGCGTGCTCGCGGCGTATTGCCACGCGGAGAACGGATCGCTGTCCGTGCGCCCATCTTCGTTCACCGGCCCCCATGCAATCGGCTCGTCGATTTCTACGACGGGGTAGACAAACTTCATCCCGTTGTCGCCGTGGCGGAGTTCCCACATCGCTTTGGAGGAGTGGACCCAGCTCCGACACAGCACGCCGTTGAAGCGCTTCACATCCCTGGGCGCGTGGAATTCCGAGACGTGCCACGGGGAGAACGGCGGGAGCTCATCCCCCAGCGCGGAGCCGCGCGCCCACACGCCGTGCGAGGGGACGACGAACTCATACGGGTCGAAGCCATTCTGCGGCCACTCGTTGCCGAGGGAGCCGCGCCACGCCCATTCGTCTTTGAGGATGTCGGCGACGCGGTACGGATCCGCCCACTGCGCGCGGGGGATTTCATTCCCGCTGGTGAGGACGACGAGTTTGAGGCGGATCGGACGCGGGCGTGCGGCGAGTAGCTGCACGAGGGATCGCACGCCGTCGTAGTACGCGTCACCGTAGTGGGCGGGGTAAAACTTCGTGATCTCCCACTGGCCGAACGCGCGGAGTTCATCAAAGCCACAGTGGTCGGCCCAGTCGAGGAACGGCGTGATGTCGTGGCCCTCTAAGTACGCGTGGAGGAGATCGAACGCATCCACCGCCGCCGGGAAGACGGGCTGGTCGCCGACGTGGAGGAGGTTATCAACGACGGTGTACGGCCCCACCGGGAGGGACGGGAGATCCGCCGCACTCCCGCTCCCCCACCACCACCGCGTCTTCACGCCTTCACCTGCGCGAACTGGATCAGGTTGGTGCGATACCCGCCGTTGAAGGTGTTGGTGAACAGGTACCCGCGGTCGGTCTTGTCGCACAACTGATCCGCGTCGGCGTGATCGTTTTCGGTGACGTGTCCCTCACTGTCGATGCCGAAGTACTTCCCGTTGCGTTTCTTCAGGGCGTACTTGTCGCCGTGTTTCTCTTCAGTGACTTCCAAGACGACGAGAGGTGTCGGGTCAATGACGGTGCGCATAATCACAGGCTCCGGGGGTTGCGGTGTAGGGTGAGGCGGTACGGGACTCGGGTCTGGTGGAATCGGCTCAGGTGTCGGTGGAATCGGCGTGGGCGGCCCACTCGCCGGCAGCCCCAACGCGGTCGCGATCCTCTCGCACGCGGCGGCGATCGGCGGATGCGTGAGGCACCCGCCCGGGCGCGCGAAGGCAAACGCGAACACGCCACGGGGCATGGGAGAGAGTGTAGATCACGACCGCTTCGGCGTGTCGGGCGTGACGCCGTACATCTCGATCCCTTGGGCGGTGTCCGGGACGGGGTGCACAGCGTGCGGGCGGATCTGCGCCCATGTGTAGAACCCCACGAAGGTCGCGTAGTCGACGCTCGGGGTGGCGCTCATCGCTTCGATCCCATCAGCGTGGACCCGAAGAACGCGGAGGACGGCGCCGAAGGTGTGGGTGACGTGGTCGCCGGGTTTGAGGGTCATGGGGTCTCTCCGCTGGGCGGCTGGAGGAGGGATCGGACATGGGCCACAAACGCCGCTTGGAACCGCTCGAATGACCACGCATCGGCGTTGACGTAGGTTTCCCAGAATGCCTCCAGTTTTGCGTTGTCACCGTCCAACACCGTCTGCACGCGCCTGAGCACGGCGGCGGCGGCACGCAAGGCTTGACGGTCCTCGTTGAGGGCTGCGGCATAGTGCAACAACTCCAACCTGTCCGCGAGGGCGAGGAGATCGATCATGGGTGAGGCTCCGTAGCGTTGACGGCGTTGACGATGAACTCGGCGCGGGCCTTCTGAATAACTATGGCGTCGTCGGGATCGAGAAACTTGCCGCCGCTTCCTGTCAAGAATCCCCACCCACGCATCTCGACGACCATGTTGCCGTCCGCGTCGAGGATGTAGATGCCCTGGTCGTCGGCGTGCAGCGGCAGCTTCCATTTCAAGTCCATCACCGGATCTCCTGGGCGGGCGTCTCCGCCACGGGCGGATCGCGTGGAACGTCATGCCAGTGTGTCGCCTTGAACAGTGAACCCCATCGGCCAAACGTGGAAAAGTGCAGTTTCGGCTGGACGTTCGCAACGATGGGCCTGCCGCTCGTGTCGGTGTAGGTTTCGTCTTCAGACTTCGGAACGATCCAGAAGAACACCTCACGATCGCGCGGCGCGGTGTTGATCGGTTGCCAGCCTGAGCCTGTCATGGCGTTTCCTTTGCGGGCGTCTCCAAGGACGCGAGATGATCGAGCACGGCCTCGGCTTCCTTGACCGTTGGGTGTGATGCCTGCGCGTCTGCGTCAGTCAGTAGTGGCTTTGAAACCTCAACCAGTTGACGGAGGACGGCCCGCAGGCGCGAGAGATCGGCCTCGGCAGACTTCGCGCCTTCAAACCAGCACTGACGCCCGTATTTGTTGAGCATCAGTTTGCCGTTGATGTCCTTCGGCCCATCGTTCATCGCCTCCTCCCGGATCGCGGCTTCCCGCTGGGTGAGGAGGGGCAACTGCGCCGCGATGATGCGATCCCGAAAATCGGACGCCAGAAACTCATCCTGTCGGAACGCGCCTTCGTCAACAAAGCCGTCCCATATTTCACGGAGTAGTTCATCCGTCAACGTCTCCGCGAGCTGATCGGCGAGGGAGGGGAGGATCATCGGCGCTTCCTTTCGACTTTCAGGTGATACGCGGCATGGAGATGCCCTGAGAGTTCGCTGAGGGTGATCACGCCGCCTTTGCCGCACGCGCGGAGCATCAGAAGTTGACGTTTGGACATCCGCCCGATCGTGTTGATCGCCAGACTGATCACGCGCTTCTGCGCGCGAATCACCGTCGATGCCGCGTAACGCCGTTCTCGCGTGTTTGCCAAGATTTACCTCCACCAATGCCCGGAGCAAAATATTCCGCGCGGCGAACTGCCGAAGCAACGGACGCCAGTCATGAAACACGCGGCCTCAGCCCCTCTCTCGCGGGGACGCCGGTTCAATTCGCATGTAGACGATGCGCGCCATATCCATCCGAGGTTGCGTAGGAGATGGACACTGGAGAATCGTCAGCGTATCGCGCTCCAACGGCGTCAACTTATCCAGCGCCAGACACAACGCGACCGGCTCAAGCCAATCGCTGATAAACCACAGTTGGCGGCTCACGGCTCCTCCGTCGGGGAAGGGACGGGCATTAAATCTTGCCTGTGCGTGCAAACTTGACAACATCGACCGATGGCACGACTGGCTCAGGATCGAACGTGGAGCGCCAGCCCATCGCGCGGCATATTTTGCGCTCGGCGGACTCCTTGGCCCGACATGCTTCATCGCTCATGTTGACATCGGCTGAGGCGTCCTCTTGGCTTATCAGTTCCAACGCGCGCCGGATTTCCAGACACTCGGCTCGCGTGAACGCGATACGTTTGGTGTCGCTCATTATTTCTCCCCTTCACTGGTCGGCGGGACGGGACGCGCGGCGAGCGCCTCCCGAGCGACTCGAATCGCTTGCGCCTGTTCCTCTACCTGATAGTCCGAATGGAATCCTTCAAACTCATCCACCATCGTTTGGAGCGCCTGTTCCACCTGCTCCAGCCGATCGAGGAGCGCCGACGAACGATGCGAGACATTCCACACGCCAAGCATGTAAGCCACGTCGGCATAGTCTGAGAATTGACGCGGCTCATCGAACATCGGATCAAATACACGACCATCCGCAAGAAGCACGACGCCGTGACGACCTGGGCCGTTCACAGCACAAATATGAACCGGCGCGAACGGGTCGGCAGGCCACTTGTCGCGCTGGACGTTCATGCCGAACCATTTGTATTTTCGCCCGACTGCGTAACCGCGATCCGTCAGGTATGAGATCAGATCGTGCTCGATCAGTCCGCCGCCAGTGCCGAGCGTTTTACCCATCGCTAAAGCGTCGTCTCGGACCTGTTCGTAGGTCTGCCCCGTCACCATCGCGAGACAGGCCACCATGCAGCCATTTTCGTCCTGCTGTCGAATGTGCATCGGTGTCGCGTCCGCCAGCAGCCGTCGCAGGGTCGCGCGATCGAGGGGGTCAGTGTTCGGTGGGGCACTCATCGTTTCTCTCCCAGTCCACTTCGTTGATCGAAATCATGCACCCCCATCGGCGTCCCCAAATGGTGCCCGAGGTGCCACAGCGCACAGCGCAACACATTCGCGAAGCTCACAAACCGCCCACTCTCCATCATGTCGAGCACGGCGGTGAGTTCGGATTCGCTGACGCCGACGGTGAGGAGGGCGGCGAAGTGGGGGGTGACCTCGGGGCGCTGGGTGAGCTGGGTGGAGGTGTGCATGGCGGGCGACGGTACCATGATCAGGCGCTCCGTACCAGTGTTTCGAGATCCAGCAGTTGATCCTCGTCGTCGTCTTCGGCCGGCGTGGTCGGGACATCGCTCGCCACGCCCCAGTTCACCATCGGGAGTGCCAACGCCTCCATCGTGCCCCAGTCGTCGCCGATCTTCCCGTCCACGCCGATCGTGAGCGCGGCCCCCAAGCCCCACGCAGCGGGACACGCGAGGGCGTCCACCGGACGGAGCATCGCCAACGCCGTGCGCTCGATCACCCGATCCACGTGTCGCCCTTGGACCTCCATCAGGAGCGAATCGTGAATCGGCGCCCGGAGCGGCGTGCGGTCGTAGTAGGTATCGCCGATGTAACACTGATCACTCAGCGGATCCTCCCGATCAAACAACGGGAAGCACGCCTCGGTAAGGACCCCACGAGAAATAGATTGCGGGTAGTCTGCGACACAGCGTTTCGCATCCTCACCCAACGTGACGCCGTACCAGATCCCATTGAACTCCATCGTCGGCATCCCACGTTTCACGCGCCACAGGCGCTGGGATTCGGTGATCCGCTCGTACGCGACGACGGACCAGAACCAGTGTTTATAGGCGAAGGGATGGCCGATCACCTTCATCTGGTCGGGAAGGTACTGGTACGTCGCGCTCCCGCCCACGTAGTGCTGCTCGTGCGCGGTATGACGTACGACGGCATGAAACTTCGGCACGCCCGGCGCGATGGCGAAGTAGACGTCTTGGATCTTCTCGGCGGCCTTGAGTGTCGGGAACGTCTTCGGGAAATTCCGACACATCCCGTACACGGTGAGGCCGTACGCGATCCCGTGCACACAGCGCTTCGAGCGGTCGTAAATTTGCTGAACGCGTTCTTCCTTCGACTTCTTGATCGACTTGAGGTACGCGGCGAGCTGCTCATCCGGCCAACTGAGGTTCGCGGGGGCCCCGAGTTCGTGACTCGCGACGATCGCGTGGGTGCCGAGTTTGGCAATGCGAATGTACTGCGCATCATTCATGCACCAGCCCATCACCACTTGCTCGATCCCGGAAAAATCGAATTCTAGGATCTTCGACGGCGGATGCACGGCGGGGGCGCGACGCACCTCGTCGGGATCTTTCGCGACGACACAGTGGCGAAACCCGGCGGCGAGCGATTCGGTCCCGCCCTTGTCGGCCACAACATTCTGGACGTTAGGGTTCACGCAACTGAGGCGCTGCGTGGAGGGTTTGAAACTGAAGATCGGGTGGATGCGATCGTGGCTGTCGAGACGCTTCTCGGTCCCGATCACGTACGTCCCACGCACCTTGCCCACCGCGCGATAATCCAGCGTCGCCGAGTACAACGGATCGCCCGTCTCCCGAATCAAGCGACTCAACGTGTCCCGGTCCACACTCGGATTCCCCGTCTGCTTCGACTTCCCCGGCGCGTGCCCTTTCGCGGTCACGTACGCCATCAGTTGATCGGGCGAGTCGGGGTTGAAGGGTTCCTGCCAGAACCAGCGAGGGACACTCACGACGGCCTTGGCGAACGACGGGGTGAGCGCCTTGTCTTTACAGCGATGCGTTTTCGTCACCTGCTCGGCACCACAGGTTTGACAGATGCCCACCTCACGGAGGACGAGTTGTTCGATGACGACGGCGCGCGCGTACAACGCCATCTTCAGCGGGTCGGGTGCCTCCTTCTTCGCGGTGCCGTCTTTCTTCGTCGCGCGGCCCTTCGTGTGGACGTCGGTCGCGAGCGGCGGGCGCGTGAGGCCCGCCTTGGGCGTCAGCGGGCGGAGTCCCGCCGGCACGCACGCTTGGATCTCGTCGAGGAGCCGCGCGGCGTGGACATCCAACTTTGCCTTGAAGTCGAGGAGACGCTGGCGGTCGATCGGCACGCCGAGATCCGTGGCGGGCTGGAGCGTCGTGAGGTGGAAGAGGTGCTGGTGGCGATAGAAGGCGTCCCACTGGCCTTGGGCGACGAGGTCGGCGGTGATGCCCCCCACGACGCGCCGGGTTTGGAAGCCGTCGATGGCGGCGTACTTGGCGGGTTCGGTTTCGCTCAGGTGCTTCCACGCGCCGTGGATCGAATAGAAGGGCGCAACGAACCCAATCCCCATCGGGAGGTCGGATTGCAGCATCTTCCACATCCACATGCCGTCGTAGTTGAGGACGCGGTGCGACAACTCCGACGACAACAACGCCGCCTTGATCAACCGCGGCTCGTCAAACCCTTTGAACCAGAAGTAGCGCGTCGCCGCCACCGAGAGGATCCGCTGGAGGATCGCGAGATACGGCCCCTCGCACGGGACGGTGATCCCTTCGTCGTCGTTCACACTCAGGTTCACTCTGAGTATTTGGTATGAGTGATCCTCCCCCTTGGCGAGAATCTCGCCTTCGTCGGCGCCTTTGTCTGGGGTCTCGGTGTCGACCGCCAACGGATACGCGTACGGGTCCTGCGCCACGGCCTCTAAGTACGACGCCGCCCACGCCTCGAACCAGTCGATCGGGGGATCGAGCACGACGCGCGCGGGGTCTGGGGTCCAGCCCTGCTCGGCGACTTCGATCGCTCTGAGTAAGTCGAACGCGACCGTGCCCATCAAATTCACCGCGCCCCGCTGGAGATGCGACGGGTGATACGACGGCACGACGTAGATCCCATCCGTGCGCTGGGTCACCGTGCCGTGGAAGTCTTGGACGCGCACGCCCTTTTTGCCGGTGAGGCTGAGGGTTTGACGGAGCGCGGCGGCGCCGAGCGGGACGATCACGGCCGGCGGCGTGGCGGCGATGGCGTCCTCCGCGTACCGACAGTGAGCGACGGCGCCGGGGAACGCTTCGATCGGGCCGCTGAGGGTGCCGCGCACGATGTTGTCGATCGCAAAGTCCTCGCGTTGTTTCCCAATCAGCTTGAGGATGCGCGTGAGCATCGACCCCGCCGCGCCGATGAAGGGCTCGCCGTGGATCTGCTCGTCGATCGCGGGGGACTCGCCGAGGAGTTTGACGCGACGAGCGTCCCCCACGCCGGGGACGTAGCCGGTACACGCGTGCTGGGCGGGACACGTAAAACAGTGACCCTCGACAGGTTTGGCAAACTTCGGCGTGATCTGCCGGCGCGGGACGGCGGGGCCGAGGGGACGTGGGGCCATCTACAGGTGCCCCAACCCCGCGCGAATCTCCGCCGCCGATCGCACGCGACGAAACCTCAGCGGATACCGATCGTCCGTGTTCTCCTCCCGAGTGCCCCAGTACCCGTGCGCCGGGTTCATGCACCACGGTTGCGAACACTCGACGGTGTGACACGCGTGGAGGTCGACGCGCTCCCACAGGGGAACGCCGTCGGTGAGGGAGAGTGCGACCCGAAACGCGGGCACGACGATGTGGCGGTTACGGGCGCCGGCGCGGCCCAGCCAGAACACGGGGCGGGGTGGGTAATGGCGCTTCTCGGAGAACGCGCCCGTCCACGTCCAGTGATCGAGGAGGCCCGCTTTTTGGACTTTGGCCCAAAACCTCTCGTCGAGGGTCATCAGGACCAGCCTTCGTAGCGACGCGAGCGGGTGTACGTTTTCTCCCGCGCGCTCGCCCGGATATTCTCCACGGCGCGCTGCTGCCCCTCGCTCACGCGGTTGGTCCCCGTGACGGTGCGGCGGATCCCTTCGAGGGTGGGGAAGGCGTACTCCAACCGGCTGTCATCGAGACACTCATCGATCAACCGCACGAAGGCGACGGTGTTCGGCGAGAGGGTCGGGTCGAGTTGCAGCGGGCGGTCGGTGAGGTCGTCGAGGGACATTAGAGCGCCCTCCGCCAGAATTCTTCGATGATCGGCTTCCACGCGAACCGCTCCCGCGCCCAGAGTTGTTCGACGGGGCCGACCACACGAGGCGGACGCTGCACGAGGTCAGTGAGTTGCGCGATCACTTCCTCGGGCGTCCCTTCGTCCACGTACTCCGCCGCCTCCCCGTACCACTGTTCATAATGCGGCGCGCGATAACAGACGGGCCGAGCGCCGCAACATAGCCCCTCAATCCCCGGCATCTCAAACCCTTCGATCCTCCGCATCGCCGCGACGTACTGGCAGCGGGACCATTGTTGCGCCAGGACTGAATCAGGCAGGCCCGTCGCGCAGACGACGTTCGGGTCGGTGCCGAACACACTGAGGCGCGGCCCGAGGTGGAAGTGTCGCGCGTGATGCGCCTTCGACACCGCGTACCACTCGCCCACGCTCTCGGTGTCGGCGATGTACCCCGAGGTGCCGATCAACTTGATCGGGTCCCCTTGGCGCGGGGTGTGGCGGAAAATCAATGGGTCGACCCCCAAGGGGGCGTGGAAAAAATTGATGAGGGGGGCGATCCCTGGTGACGCCCCGTAGAAGTCCGCGCCGTGTCGATAGCCATCCGCCACCGTGAGGGCGGCCAGATCGTAGTAACTCCAGACAAGTTGCGCATTGCCCCACACCGCGAACCAGTCGGGCGTTTTTGGGTACTCCGTCGTGCGGAGGCAGTACTGCACGACGGCGTAGCGCGGACGACCGCCCAGCCCCGCCAAAATTTGCTGGCGCTCCCCATCCCCGCACACGTGCCACACGCGCAGGTCGGCATTCGCGGGGTCCTGCATCACCCGCACGCCGGCGGGGACGAACTGCGCGAGCGCCGCCGCCACCTTGCGAATAGCGACGCCGAAATGGGATGGGGCTTCCACGTAGACGTTCATGCTTGCCGTCCCATCGGGATCAACCGGCCAGCGTCGTAGAAGAACACGTCAAACCCGAGCGCGAGCGCCACCGAGAGTTCTAGCTTCGCCCCACGGGACGAGGGCCAGCCTGGGAGCAAGACCAGCGCCGACGCCTTTGTCACCATCTGCGCGAGGTCGCTCCGCAGGCACCCTTCCCACGTTGCCTCGTCGGGGACTTCGTGTGGGGAGAGGACGGTGTCTCCGGCGGCTCGGAGCGCCGCACACGCCTCGGCGAACGCCGGGAAGTTGAGATCAGGAATGCCCGTCATGGGGCCACAAAGGTAGTAGACGTTCATTTGATCGGTTCCCAGTCCTCCACGCCCTCCGTCCCAAGCGTCTCCCCAATCTGCTCCACCGCATGTTGCGTGAGCACGCGGAGAATCGATCGACTCGGCCCCTCCTCGAAGGTGATCGTGCCGCGGTGGCCTGCACAGCGGACGGTGACGACGACTTTTTCGATCTCCCAGGTCATGCGATCTCTCCCGCCGACGCCTTCAACCACTTCGCGAGGTCCTTCTCCTCCCGCCACGGGACGGCGACGGCGCTCGGCGTGTTTCGGCCCGCGCACACCGTGCAGCTCCCGAGCGGCGTCGTACGATGGAGGAACGCCAGCAACTTTTCCTCCGTGAGCCCCTCGACGGGAATTCCATCGCTCCCGAACGGGCGTCCCTGCAACAACTGTGGGACATGCGGACTCGGACAGCAGAGGAACAGGTACCCGAAATTCAGTGTCCGCGAATACGTCTTGAACCAACAATCACGGAATTTCTCGGCGGTCACTTGGGGCGAGGTCGGTACCGGTTCGAGGACGCGCGTCCAGTTGTGATGATGGCGTTCGTCTTTGATTTCCAACTCCACCCCTTCGTCTTTACACTTCGCCACCACCCACGCGACGGAGGCGTCGTCGTGTTTCCCTGGATACACCGTCATCACGAGCGTGTCGAACGCGCGCCAGAAGTCACTTTTCATTTGGCGTAGACGGAGCCCGTTCGTCCACACCGCGACGTTCATGGCGACGCCGCTGTCCCGCACCACTTTGAGAATCGCGACGAGGTCCTTGTGGAGCGTCGGCTCACCGCCGAGCGCCGCCCAGCGGTGGGTGCGGGCCACCTTCCCGAAATGTTCGAGATCGTGCGCGACGATTGCGGGCGTGGTCGAGGGCGGGCCCCCCTTCGCGTAGCGGTACGGCGTGACCATGCGGTTGCACTCAATGCAGGAGAGCTGGCACGCGGAGGTGACGTCGCAATCGAGGTTCGGTAAGGTGATCATCGCGCTCCTACCTTGAGTAAACCAAGCCCACCCCACTGGCCGGCGCCGTCGGGGATCACAAACTCGTACTTCTCACCGACTAAGGATTCCCACACGCGCCACACTTCACAGTTCGCCGTGACCATATGCGGCGTCCGCACGATGTCGTGGAAGGCGATCCACCCGCCGGGGCGGACGAGGGGCGCGTACATCTCGTAATCCTGGCGACAGCCCGCTTCGGAGTGATCGCCGTCGATGAAGAGAAAGTCATACACATGCGCAACAGTACCCTGCGTCGTCGCGTCATGAGAATCCCCAAGCACCCCGATGTACGCCGCGTAGGCCCCTTGCAGCTCGTCCCGTCGTGTCTGGTTGAAGGGATCAACGAGATCGACGCCGACGACCAGACGAGGCTGAAAGAGGGTATGCCACACGGCGGCGGTCCCCCCACGACGCACACCAATTTCTAAGACGACTTCAATCGGCGTCGCGCGATGCACGCCCAGCATGAAGCACGCGCACGCGCTGATCTCATCGCCGTGTTGCTCCATCCCCCAGCGATCCCCTTCGGCGAGGGCGGCGCGGACCTGGGCGGGCAGGGCGAGGCTCATCGAGGGATCCTCCGTACGTCGAGCTGGGTGAACGCGTCTTCTGGGCGCGTGAACGGGAGCATCCCCGGCGAGGTCCCCGCGCCCGCTTGGATGCGATCGTACTTCTCCGCAATCGCACACCGGGTGGCGTAGGACTTCACCAAATATGAATGATGGAGGATCGCCCCCGGCGCCCAATTCCCGCCGCCGTGGGGGCACCCCGCGTGGATGGGCTTCCGGTCGCCGCTCAACTCCCGTGGCGCGAGTCTAGTCTGGGCGTCCGGCCAGAGTGGCGGGTTCGCTAGATAATGATCCGTGTCCTTCCACAAGTTGAACCGCGCAAACTTCCAAATCGCTGGTCCCGGCCACAGGCGTTTGAGGAATTCCCCATACTTAAGCCACTCAATCGCCGTGTGATCAAGCGTCTCATCGTCGTCGAGGCGGAGCACGTACTCGCCGTGGCAATGCGTGAGCGCCTCGTCGAGGACACTTTCGAGGTAGCCGAGCGACTGCACGTGGACCCCATCCACCAGCCACACCGGTTCGGCGTGCAGGTAGTCCGCGAGGTCGTAAAACCCGGTGCGAAACGACGCGGCCCAGGCGGCGCCGGCGCTCACGCAGAGGAGGGAGAGGTGGGGGGACGTCATCGGGGCCTCGGCGCGGTCGCGAGATTTCCAAGGTGCTTGTAGTGCTGATCCAGCCGACTCGCTGCACGCGCGTGCACGCGGCAGTAGCGGACGCCACCTACCTTTTCCTGCGCCCATTTCTCGCAGGCGTCCCACGCACACTTCGTGGCGACCGGTGTCGTGCGCGGCGCAAAGGTGCGACGACTACTCATCGCATTTCCCCTTTGGCGGCGACGCCTTGCGCCCCGGAAGCGGCACGCCCGCTTGTTCGAGTTTCCACCGCAGCCAGCGCAACATTTCACGCCGGCGGTACTTGTGCGTCCCTCGAATCGAGTCGTTCACCAGCGCGACCTCGTCGATGAGGGCGGTCTCGAGGGCCGATTGCGGGTGTTCGGCAAAGTAGCTGCCGATCGCGCAGTGCTCCCCACGGAGGCCGTCGAGTTTCCCCGCGATGAGGCCGTCTTGGTGCTTGACCGCGTGGTAGATGCCGAGCAGCGCCGTCTCGTACGGCGGGGAATAGGCCCCTTTTCCGTCTACGCATTCCGGGCGAAGTTTACTCATCGGTCAGGTCTCCTTCTTCGAGGCGTTGAAGGGTCCGCCCAGCGTGCCGGAAGAGGAGCGCGACGGTGACGCCCGCCACGACCCCTATGGTCGCCAGGACCAGTACGCCCACCGCGACGATTCTCACTCCGTCCCCCACGCGATCCCAAACACCGCGAGCAACCGATGATCGTACGCCGTGAGCGTGATCGGCCGGCGCGGCGTCGGCGCCGGTGGGACGGGCGGCGGTACCGTCCGCTGAAGCGTGCCGAGGATTTCCGCATAGCGCAGGATCCGATCGCGCGTCTGCTCGGCACGCACCCGGTCCCAGAAGTCCTGGTTGGAGGTGCGGAGGAGTTCCACGTAGTCCGCAAGGGGACGTCGCAACGGCGTACACAGCGGGCAGGCCGGCGCGTGATCACGGTGCTCACCAATCGGCCCGTGGTGAGGAAGGTGATAGGGGTGTTGGTCATCCACGTCGTCTGCCTCCGTCTATCTCTAAGTACTAGTACAGGGTGCCTTGAGAAGACTCCCCTACAACCATTCCCGAATCCGTGCGTCGACCGTACACCGCTCGCGCAGGCCGTCCACCGTGCCGATGAGGCGCAACCCTTCCACCGTCCGCGCGCGCGACAATGCGACATACAACATGCTCGGTGTCTTGAAGAATCCCTCGCGCGTGTTCACCTGCACCTTGTCGAGCGACAGTCCCTGGCTGCGGTGCACCGTGGACGCGTACGCGACTCTCAGTGGAAGGTACGTGACCCCACCAATCACTTCAAACCGATCCTTTACCCGCTCGGGCGTCCCATCCGCGATGAGTTGCTTCTTCCGCCCCGGTTCGAGCGGGACCGTGTTCTCGCGCGTCACCCAGTCGATGACGACTTCCTTCCCCGTGCGTTGCAGGGTCACGTAGACGTGCGTGCCGTCCACATGCGTGAGCGTGGCGAGATCCCCGTTCGCGTAGATCATTCGCTTGGTGATCGGGTCGCGTGCGTTGGCGAGGATCATCACGAGGGCGCCCGTTTTCAGCGTGAGGATCTCGGGAATCTGTTTCCAGTCGCCGCGTACCGTGCCCCAGCGGGTGCTCGAAAATCGCACGACGTCACCGTGGACTTTGTCGAGACGAAGCTGGTTGAACCGCGCGACCGCGTCGTTCGTGGCCATGATCGTCGGGCCGTCGAAGTCGTGATCGGTCGTCGTCTCCAACCGTGAGCGAAAGTACTCGATGACTTCGGCGGCATCTCCACGACGGCACGCTTGCAACGCCGTAATGAAGTCGTGATCGGACTGCCGGCGAATCTCCGTGAGCTTCACCGTGTTCGCGGCGTAGCGGCCCCACTCGGGCGACTCGAACGCGTAGGGCGCTTTGACCGGGGGCAACTGGCACATGTCGGCGACGATGGTGATTGCAATGGGGGTGGAGCGGCCTTCCTGTGCGGAGACGGTATCGACATCCTCGGAGAGATCGGCGTCAAGGACGTATCCGCGCCCGCCGAGTTCATCGAGCGCCCGCGTGATCACCGTCAGTTGATCCGCGTCCATCATCGAGGTCTCGTCGATCAGTAGACGACGCACGCCAGATTTCCACAACTTCCCCAACCGCGCCGTGAGAAACCCACTCGTGTAGCTGTCCTTCAAACTTTGTGTATCGAAGTACCCGAGTTCCGAATTGATCGTCGTGCCCTCGCCGAGGTTCACGCTAGCAATTCCCGTGACGGCGCACAGTCTCGTGCCCGGCAACTGCGCCGCCATCGCCCGCGCGAGCCACGTCTTTCCCACTCCAGCGGCCCCGCAAAGGAACGACGTATCCGCGAGAAGCACCTCCGGGATCGCTGTCGTCTCCGGGGTGGCCTCGGGCGCGGGCGGCGTCGCGTCGAGCAGATCGAGGTTCACAGGGAAGCCTCCATGCGTGTTGCGGCCTCAACGTGACCTTCGCGACGAAGGCGCCGTTGTTCGGCACGAATTAGGCCGCGGCTGCGCCGACGCTGGTCTGGGGTTACGTCGGGAAGTCCCTCCCGCTGGCGCATGAGGAGGAACGCAATCAAGGGTTGTGCCCCTTTCGCGTTGTCGCACCGCATGCACGCAGGTGCACGGTTCTCCCAACCATTCATCCAACGCCACAACTGACGGCTACGCGGCGCGGGGACGTACGAAGATCGCGGGCGAATGTGATCGAGTCCCGTCGCCTGTCCGTAGCAGTAGACACAGGGGTCTCGCAACAGGACACGGAAATAGGCGCGATCAGGTTCCATCGCTAGTTCTCACTAATCGGCATCGCCGGCGCCGTGTCGTCCGCGACCTCGGGCTGGCCGCGTTCTGCCGCCGTGCGCACGCGAATCACGCCGGGCAGCGCCGCGAGCGCCTGCGTCTGCACCACCATCGCGCAGGTGAACACCACGCGTACCGTGTTCGGTGGGGCGCCCAGTTCCAACACCGGCGTGATCTCCTGGATCGCGAAGGTGGGCGCCTGGAGTTTGTGCGCGATGACTTCGTCGCCGACCTGCAACTCTCGCCCGAAGGCGTCGGCGACTTTCACCGGGAGGGCGCCGATCCGATTCCCGCGGGCGAAGGGATTGATTTTGTGATCACCCACGGGTCACATCCTCGTACGCGCGATAGTCGTCCGTGAGCCGCACCCACTGGCGGGCGACGGCGTCCACCCAGCGATCCCAGTCCCGATCAAACGACGCGAAGGTTTCCGATGTCGTGCTCATAACCCCTCCTTGACCCATTGCAGCCAAAGCGGCCACAAAATCGGCCAGTCCAAATGTTCCACCACCCGTCGACACCGATCGCTTGTCATCGCGGGGTCGGCCACCCGTGTCTGAATCGTCACCTTCAACGCGAGCGCCGTCGCCACCGGGTCGAGAATCGGGCGCCGGAGCGCGTACGGCCCCGTCGCGTGGTAGCACACCGGGTCGAGCAACGTGAACGCGTACGGGGCGCCGCCGGCGTAGGCGACGTGCGCGACGGGCGTCCCGCACGCCATGCTCTCGGCGATCGGATAGCCAAACCCTTCCCCCCGGCCCGGAGCCAGCGTCGCGATACAGCTCGCGTAGCACCCGGCGAGGAGTGGATCGCTCATCTCCGTCGTCACGGTGAGTGCGTCCTCGATCCCACAATCCGCGGCGAGCTGTGGCACCGACCACGCGTCGCTCACGTCTTGATTCGTGTGCAGCCACCCACGAATCGGCATCTCCATCCCGTGTCGTAGGTGCGCGAGCGTCTGCGCAAACAACCCGAGGTCCTTCCTCGCCGTGTTGGTGGCGACGCAGCCGAGGACCATCTCGCCCTCCGCCGCGCTGAGGGTCTCGATCACCCGCGCGCGAATGTCAGTGGTCATCTCGGGTTTCCACACGGAGAGATCGAGCCCGTGCGGCAACCACTCCACCGCCCCCTTGGCGGCGTGACTGAGCACGTGCTGCCCAAACGCCGAGTACGCGAGCACGCGGTCGTACCCCGCCACCGCCTGCGCCGCCGGGCCCCCGATCGATCCATTGATCCCCTGCGCGTCGACCGCGAAATACCCCCACTTCTGCACCGGGAGATCAAGTTGGGAGAACCCGAGACAGCGTCCCGGGTCCCAACACGTGAACACGATCCCCGGCGTGTTCCCGAAGAAGGATCGATACGCGGTCTGGACGGCGCGGGTGCCCCAGTCGCGCAGATCCGAGAACACCCAATCACTGCCGCCCTTGTTCCAGTACTGCGTCCCGCCGTCGTTCACCCGCCGCACCCCGACCGCCGGCAACCCGGCCCAAGGCTGGTACCCGCACACGCGCACGTCGAGGTCGAGATCCTCAGCCGTGACGAGGCGCGTGTACAAATCCCCGAGAATCCGTGACAACCCCGTCGGTTGCCCCGGCGCGTCGCCGACGATCAGGAAGGGGGTGCGGCGCATGTTAGGCGTCTCCGTACTGCGCCGGCGGCGCGGGCGGCGCGTCCGGGACCACGCGACGACGACGCCGTGCGGGCGCCGTGGGTGTGGCTGGTGGGGCGGGAGGCGCCGGGGCGGCGGCGGCCACCGTCCCCCGCTTGATCCCCTTCGGTGTCACCGCATCCGCGCGTCGGGCCAGGGTGACGCCGAGGAACTGGTGCAACCGGACGGCCTCCTCAGTCGGGAGATCGAGGAAGCCATTGATCAACGATTCAGTCGTGCTGAGTTTCCGGCGTGGCATGGTGCCCTCTACGCCCGAAACTTCGTCAGATTGCCGAACGCGCGGATGTTCGCGCCGCATGCGCAGGTGATCCTGAGCGGGAACTCCCCGTTCACCTTCTCGACGTCCTTCTGGTAGTAGCGACGCCCGCAGCCCTTCGTGCCGGCGACCTGCGCGAAGCCGCCGCTGCCGTTGTCGGCGAAGATGTCCTTGTCGTCGCGGCACTGCCAGCTCCACTCGACGTCGGCGCCGAACTGCTGACGGGCCTGCGACCGCGCGATGAGGCGCTCCGCGTACGCCTTGTTCGACGCCGGGCGGGTCTCTTCGCCGAGGGCGCGGTTGAGCAGGTCCCAATCCGAGCTCACCGGGGCGTTCGGATCGTCCTTCTTGCCGCGTTTGCGCGGTGTGTTGGTGAGCGTCGTCTTGAACGGTTCGCCGTCGTGCGTGCCGCCCACGGACTGGACGATGACCAGCGGCGCGGCGTCGTCAAACTTTACCTTCACGCGATCGCCGTACTCGCTGGAACTCACCTTGTCGAAGTTGTCTGGGCCGAGCGGCGAGAGCGCCAGTCGGTACGGACCCGGTTGCGGGGGCGGCGCGGAGGTCCCGAAGGAATCCCCCAGGTTCGCCATGTCGACGCCATCGTTGAGCGTCTGCGTGCCGAGTTCATTCAAGTTTGCCATGGTCGGTCAGTCTCCTCAGTTAAGGGTGAAAAATCCTACGACACGGGACGACGCCCAGGCGGCGGCGGTGTCGTCGCGCGTGCCGGGGGTTTCGGAGGGGCGATCGGCGCAGGGGCCGGGCCGGTCGCCGCTACAGAAGGCGTGGGCGCGGTCGCCCGCGGGGTCGGTGGCACGGGCCGCGTCGGCGGGGCCACCGGAGATCCGTTCCCGGCCCCCACGGGAACGGCAGGAGCCTTGGGCGCCGCGTGCGAGGCGGCGGGGGCAGGCGTCGGGGCCTTTGGTGTCGGCACCGCAGGCGCAGCTTTGGGAGCCGGGGCGGGCACCGGACGTGGCGCTGGCGCGGGCAGAGGGGCCGTGGGCGCGGCTACAGGCGCCGCCGCCTCCACCCGATTCTCCTCACCGTAGTCGACCTCGCCCGTCGCGATCCCCGGCGCGTCGGGGTACTTCCCTTGGTACATCTCGATATTGGTCGCGAGCGCCGCGTCAAGCAACCGCTGGAAGGTGCCGAGGTTGAAATTCTGAAACTTCGCCACCTTCGGGTCGTCGGTTTCCTCATCTTCGAGGAACGCCGGCATCGTCCCCGGGAACGCGCGCACCTTGCACAGATGGCGCGTGCCGTTGGCGTCGATCCACTCGTTCAGGTTGAGGCGGCGGTACTTCTTCCCGTCCCGCTCGACGACGATCGCTTCGAGGAGATTCCCCACCCACTGCGGGGCGACGGAGGTCTTCGCTTGGCCGGCGATGAGCGGGCCGCGCACACTGAGTCCGCCCTCGTCACTCGTCTCATGGGTGAGCGCCGTCCACACCGGCGCGATCACCAGCCCCGGGATACCCTGGGCGTTGAGAATGAGCTGCTCGGCGCGGTTTTGGGTGAACCCGACTTGGGCGCGGTTGTTCTCGCCGTAGATGAGATCGCCCGAGGCGACGGTACCGCCCAGCCGCGACTTCTCGCCGCCGAGGTCGTTGCGCTTGCTCAGGTCATCCATCATCCACGAGCACATGGACGACAGCCCGTCGTAGAACACGCCGCCGACCGACTCAAACCCCTTAGTCCGGTGCGAGGCGCGCGTGATCTGCCACGTCTTCGCGTCTGCCATCGTCTTGCAGACGGGGCACAGCGTCGGGCGGAGCAACGACTGAAACGGGACGGTGGTGAGGTGGTGCCCTTGGGCGCACCGGACCTCAAACTTCTCGGTGACCGGCGGCACGAGGCGCACGGTGGGTGCGGTGTTCCCGGTGAGCGGATCGATCCGACTCGGCCACCAGCCCTCGCTCGCCCGCTGACACGTCTCAAACGCGAGCCCGGGTCCCGAACGTGAGCGCATCCGCCACACCCGGCAGATCCCCAGGCGAATCAACGCTTGAATCTGTGTCGGGAAGCCGCCGCCATCGCACAGGTAGTAGAGGGAGATTTTCTGCTGGGTCTCCCAGAGGTACTCCATGAGCGTGGCGAGCAGCGACGACTTCCCCGCACCGGACAAGCCGATGATCATCGTCGCGCTGGAGGGCGTGCCCGCTTTGGCTTGCTGTTGGATCTCAGTCATCGCGATTCCTCTGCCTCATACAGTTTCCGTGCCCATGCGAGCGTCATCGCCCGTGTCAATTCGCCCTGCATCGGCGTCCCTTGCTCGGCGTAGAAGGCGAGGGCGCTCATCACCGTGCGTCGTGCCTCGTCGCTGTATTCGTCCACGAGCAACAACACCTTCGTGTCGATGTCTTGGAGCGCCACACGGCAGAGGACGCGATCCATCAGATCCTCGTCACTGATCTGCGGCCCCTGCGCCGCCTTCGCGACCTCAGCCTGCGCCGCCGTCCCCGCCCCGCAACTCGGACACCCGTCCTCGAACGGCGTGAGGTGTTCCGTCCCGCAGCTTTTACACGTCCACTTGAAGGTGGCGCGCGTCTCGCTGCCGTGGTACTGGCGAGGACCGCCGACGATGCCCATTAGCGTTTCCCCCGTCGTGTAGTGCCGAGCGCCGGGAGATCCTTTAGCGCCTCAAAGTCGGCGTCATTCATGAATACTTGCCGCACGACAACAACGCAGGACGGCCAGCGGGTGAGGGCCCCACGCACGTCATCCAACACGCCCTCAAGCGTCGCGTTGAGACGCCCCTCGGGTTCTTCGGGCAGGCCCACGGCATCGACGATCCAGACGACCATTACTGTCTCAGTCCTCGTGCCTTCGACTCGCGCAAGAGCGCCGCCTCATCCGGGAGCGCCCGCCCGTACTTGTACCGATGATCCTCGGCGGCGTGGAGCAGGCGGAGGATCTCCGTCGAGCTGATCCCGTGCATGAAACTGTCGTTCTCGACCGCCGCGATCCGCGTCGTCGTGACGTGTGTCGTGGTCGGCGGGAGACGCTTACGTGACTTCACCATCTCAGACCTCCTCAATGAGTCCAGCGTCGAGCGCGTCGATCAGCAGACCGACGCGAATCCTTTTTGTTCGGTTCCCGGCGAAATCCCCCGCGCCACTGCGTCGGCTCGCCCATGTCGAAGGCGATCGTCGCGACGTGCCAACGGGTCGGGCCGGTGACGCCATTGACGATCCAGCGGTTGCCGGTGATCAACAGGCGCTTTCCCAGCAACGTGTACGCCGCCCGAATCCGCAACTTACTCGCCAGCACCCCGACGACGGGGGCGGACGCGACAGCGACGCGGGCGCAGTCCATACACATCGTTATTCCTCCGCCGACTTGTCGCTGATCAGCACACGTTTGATCTCCCCGCCGGGGAACTGTTGACGCGTCGCCTCCGTGAGTGGGCAGTCCACATTCGTCATGTAGGACTGGCGCAGGGTCCCTTCCACCCATTCGGCGTCCCCGTCGTAGATCAACTCAAAGCGCACGACACGATGCAGCACGGTTACTCTCCCTCAATCGCAGTTGATTTGTCGCGCTGATGGACTTGGTCACGTGTGTCGTACTCCGGCGAGGCCATAAAATAAAGAATCCCCGCTAGTTCAAGAAGGACTTTTGCGTCCGCCAAAGACACGATGACCGCTACGTATGGACGATGGATCTGCGCATATAAACGATCTACAACGTCGAGGTGCCGCTGTCCGATCCGCATTAAGTTCATTGACGATTCTCCAGATGGCTGTGTGGCCTCAGGCGCCCCACACCCCGTTCGCGATCATTCGCGTGCGCTGCTCATTGGCGATCTTGATAGCGTGTGCCACATCACGTGCCCAGACAAGGACTACGAGTACGTCGTCTATGCTGGTCCCTTGAAAGGCTGGTGCTTTCGTCCGCGCCCACAACTCGACTTTGCCTGCCACAGCAGAAGAGAGGATGTCCCACGGGAGACTCTTCTCAACCGTACCGTCTCGTCGCACGTGGATCAGAAACATCTGAAATCCCTGCCGGATCTGATCAACTGCGGGGTCTAACACAAGTTCTCGGATCGTTGCACGGTCGGTGTAGTCGTCAGGAGCCTCATTGAGCCTGTCAGCTACGCAGTGGGCATTCGCTTTCGTCGAGAAAACACCGACGACGTGATAGGCCGAATAGCATCCTTGTTCGACGATCCATATGGAAGCCATTCGCCTACTCCTCGGTCGGCTCCGCCGCACCCTCACCAGGCGGCAGGAGTCCCCGTTCGATTGCTTGATCGAGTTCGGGCTGGTGATGCGGGCGTCGCGGAATATAGCCGAGGAGTCCGTCCGGGGATTCCCATCCCGGATGCCGCTCGCAAATCTTCAACATCTCGCACGAGTCACCAAAGTAGCTGTGACACGCTTCCCCGCGCGTCTGCGGGACCAGCTCATCGAGCGCCTGCTGAAACTCGACACTCGCCCACGCGTGCGTCTGCCCGAGCTCGTAGAGTTTCCAGCACACATCCTGCCAGCGGGTTTCCTCGCCCACGAGTTGGGTGAGGAACGCCACCTTCGCCCAGTCCCTTCGATAAATCGGCCCAATCGATCGGTAGAACTTCCCGAGCGCGTCAATCCCAATCCAGCGGGTCCAGAAGTCGAGGGCACTGAGCGCCCCGCTGCCTTCCCACAGGTCGAACTCCCACAGTGGGGTGCGCAGGTAATCCTTCGTGAGCCGCCGACGCTTGCCCGTCTCATCGACGTAGTTGTAATTGAGTTGCCAGTCTGCTTTGGTGAGCGGCGGATTCGCCGGGCGGCACCATGCGTACACCAAGGGCGAGTTCTGATACTTCGGCCCGGTGGCCTTCCCCTCGTCGGGATTCCACTCGGACTGAAACTTCCCTTTGATCAGCGCGTGGATGTGCACCTCGTCGATGGGTTTGCCCAGCCGACGTTCCGCCCCGAGCGCCCCCGCGATCAACTGGACGCGGTACTGCCACGCGGCCTCCCAGTTCATCGTGACGTCGCTGGTCGTTTTGATCTCGTGGTAGCCGAGGGTGCCTGTGTCACGGCGCTCGGCGACGCAATCCGCCCGCGTCATCCAGCCGATCCCCGCGCACTCGCGCGCGTCGTGGTCCTCGGCCTCGCCGATGTTGTCGCCCAAGCCGCACGTGCAGCCGAGGACACTGACATCCTCCTGCTCGACCTCGACCACCTTCCACGTCTCGAAGAAGGCGGGGAGAGCCACGCGGACCCACGTCCAGACGAGGCCCTCAAGCAAGGTGAGCTGTTCACGGGTCCGCAGCGTCAATTCGGACGGGTCTGCCGTGACGGTGAGGCCGCGGGCGGCGACTTGGCGCTCGTATTCCTTGACGCCGACCTGAATCGCGGTGAACACCTCGGCGTCCGAGGGCAGGCGGTCGGCGTCCTTGAGGTAACTGAGAATCTGGGTGATCGGCGCGTGGATCAACGTCCCCGTGACCTGCGGGATCGACTGCGCTTTGCGCGCCCAGCCGTACCCGTGCGGGCCCGCGTGGGCGCTCAGATACCGATGCCGGCGGCAGTGTTTGGTGCCGACCTCGTAGCGGGAGCGATCGGTGAGCCAAATATTCAACGCGCTCATGCCGCCCTCAGCAACCGCAGTAAGGCATTGGCTTGTCGTACACGTTCTTTTGATCTGACGGCGGCGGCGGCGGCGGCGGCGTCGGCGGCGGCGGCGGCGGCGTAGGC
>JADMIO011011093.1_pt1 | contig 59407 bp, 20 predicted proteins | sample 8958161 | NCBI WGS metagenome assembly JADMIO01 (sample SAMN16585339, study PRJNA669376) | soil metagenome | isolation source: Crop rotation soil | place: USA: Cullars Rotation, Alabama | collected 2011 | reverse complement strand
GCGACAACTTGTCCACGTGGAATTCTAAGCTTAGGATCCCAATGTGCTGGAAAGACCCGGGATCGCTTGGGGAGCATTCGCTCCCGCGACTGCCGGGACCTTCCACGCGCCCGATGTACTCGGCGTCGTGAAGGTGATATCCAATGCCGAAAGCGGCGCCGGGTACGTGAAATTTGTCGTGACGATGACGCTCGAAGCCGTCGCCGCATAGGTCGTGCCCAAGGGCGTGACAGTGACCGAGTTCGCCGCGAACAACGGTCTGGCCAGCACCAGCAAAGCCAAAGCTCCCGCCAGCCGCACGATGAAGTTCAAACGAGGAAAGCCGCCCGCAGACATTTTGCGCGCCCCACGATGCAGGGAAGCCGTACAACTCAAAGGCGAAATCCACGTCCGTCGCCTGAACGCCTCAAGGCCTTCCCCTCGACCTCGATACACGCGCGAAACCTACGGCGCGCGTGCCGGATCCGGCGCAAACCCATCCGGCTGCGTCCCCGGCGCGAGCTTGTAGAAGCCGGTGCGAATTTTGCCGTCCGGCGTCGTGAAGCGGGTGTTGTAAAGCGTGATCACCCGCGACAACTCCGTGACGTCGATCCGGCCGTTGTGATTGGTGTCGGCGCTGTGGTAACGCGTGAGCGTAACCGACGTGTTTGGATCTCGCGCGGAGTCGGGCGCAAATCCATCCACGGTCGCTGTGGTGGCGACGGAATAAGCGCCGGTGCGAATCTTGCCGTCGGGAGTGGTGAAGCGGGTGTTGTAGAGTGTGATCACCCGTGACAGCTCCGTCACATCAATCTTGTCGTTCCCGTTGGTGTCGGCGTCGTGGAGGGCGGGCACGATTAGGAGCGGGTCAGGCTTGGCGACGAAGGGCACGACCTCGGAATTGACGGTTAGGGTCGCCTCGACGAACGCCGTCAGCGCGGGCACGCCCGACACGTTGGCCGGCACGCTCAGCGTGTAGGTGAACGTCGAACCGCTGGGCGGAATGCTCGACCAGATCCAGCTAAGGGTGTCGATGTCATCGACGGCCGGCGCAACGGACGGGCTGCCGGCGTTCTCGGCGCTGACAAACTTGAACCCGGGGGGCAGCAACACCGTCCACGACAGGCTGGAAATCTCCTGGTTGAAGGAGAAGGTGTTGCTCACGGTGACAGTACCACCAGCGACGTAGCCGCCTACGAGCTGGTGGGTCGCCGAGAAGCCGGCGGGAGCGACGACCAACAGGAACGTATCACTGTTCGAGAGCGCGCCGTCGCTGACCGTGACGGTGATCGTCGCGCTGCCTACGTGGTTGGCCAAAGGCGTAACCGTAATAGTACGATTGGCGCCGCTGCCCCCGAGGACAATATTCGCATCCGGCACCAAGGCCTGGTTCGAGGAGGACGCACTCACCGTCAGGTTGTCGACCGGCGTATCGATATCGCCGACGACAAAGGCCACCGGACCGGTGCTCGTATTCCAATCGATGGCCTGGGTGCCAATATCACTGATGGTCGGCGGATCGTTCACGGCGTTGACCGTCACGACAAATGAGTCGCTGGCGGTGAGCTGACCATCGCTCACCGTCACCGTAATCGTGGCGGAGCCGGACGCGTTGGCCGCGGGTGAAACGGCGATGGTTCGATTAGCACCGCTGCCGCCTAGGACCAAGCCCGTGTTTGGGACCACCGCCGGGTTGGACGAACTGGCGGTAACACTGAGGCTGCCGGCGGCTGTCTCCGCATCGCCGACCGTGAAGGCCAGCGCGGTGGCCGAGCTGTCCTCGTCGATGGTCTGATTCGAGATATCGCTAATCGTCGGCGCCGCGTTGACCGTGAGCACAAACGTGTCGCTCGCTGTAAGCGCTCCGTCGCTGACGGTGAGCGTGATCGTCGTCGCGCCACCTTGGCCGGCGACCGGGGTAATGGTTACCGTCCGGCTCGCGTCGCTGCCGCCGAAAACGATGTTGGCATTGGGTACCAGCGCCTGGTTCGACGAGCTCCCGGAAACCGTCAGGCTGCCAGCGACCGTTTCAACATCCCCGATCGTGAAGGCCAGGGCCCCGGTATTGCCGCCGCTGAGGATGGATTGATTCGGCACATCGCTGATCGACGGCGGATCATTCACCGGATTCACCGTGAGCAGGAAGGAATCCGAGCTCGTACGCCCGCCATCGCTGACGGTGAGCGTGATCGTGGTCGAGCCGCTCTGGTTCGCAGCCGGGGTCACGGTTACGGTCCGATTGGCCCCGCTGCCGCCGAAAACGATGCTGCTGTTCGGCACCAGGCTGGTATTCGAGGACACGCCCGTCAGCGTCAGGCTGGCCGCCGGGGTTTGGGAATCGCCCACCGCCAGCGCCAGCGCGCCCGTGGTCGCATCTTCGTTGATCACCTGGTCGGAAACGTCGCTAATCGTCGGGGCCGCCGCGTTGTCATTGACGAGGGTCAGTCGTAGGACCTGGCCAGTGGCATCATTCACGATGGCCGATGAAACCGTGAAGCCGGTGGGCGCGACGATTTGCGCGCTATTCAACTGGATGGCCTGGCCGTGAATCACGTCAAAAGTCGCCGTGTCGACGGAGAATCCGTTGAGCAATTCGATGGTCACGGTCCCGCCCAGTTGCACCGAGCCCGTGGCCGTGATTCGGTCGTAATTTGCCGGATCGGTGCCACCGAGCTGAAGCGGCAGGGAGCCAGCGGCGGTTTGCGTGTAATTGCCATCAATGGCGAGGAGCCCAACCGAATTTCCCGGCGCCACCGTTCCCCCGTTCGTCACGTTGCCGATAATTGTGCTGCTGCCGGTTAGCTTTCCCTTCGCGGCGACAGTGAGTCCCTCCCAGATCGTCAGGGCTCCTCCCGCCTGCAGGTTCAACTCCGCCGTGCCCGCGGTCGTGCCGCCCAATTTCAGCGTGCGCACGGTCGCAGGATTCGCGGGTCCAGACACCCGGCCTCCGGTCGCCGGATCAATCTCGACTTGGGCGTAGTCGGCGGGCCGCAGGCTCACCGTCCAGCGCGTGCCATCTTCCCAGGCACCGTCTCCATTTTGCCGCCATCTCAGTCGCGGGCTGAACAGGAATACGCCGTATTTCCCGTTGGCGAGCTGCGCCTGGATGATTAACTGCTGAAAATCGACGCTGGTCTGGGCGCCACTGCCAACGGAGACGATGGTGCTGCCGGCCAGAGCATCGCCCGTCCGCGCCACTGAGATCGTTTCCGTGCCGTCGCCGATGTAGAGGCCGCGGACATCCGGCCCGTCGCTCAAACTCGCGTTGAACATCACGGCGCGACTGTCGTTGATCGCCACCGAGATAAAATCCGTGAAAGTACTTCCGCCTCCCGGGACCGTGTCGCCGGACCGGACGATGGTGCGAATCTCGCTGCCATTGCCCCAAAAGACCCCCTGACCCTGACCGGCCGGCGTATTCCGGAGGCCTGAATTGAAGACGACGTCTCCCGACGTATTCACCATGATCGAATTGCTGAATCCGTCGAATTGTCCTCCGCCCGGCGCCAAGTCCCCCCGGCGGGCGATCTTTGTCAACGGACCACCGGTGCCGCGGTAAATCGCTTCATTGTCCGTGAACCCGCCGGCATTCTCCCGCAGCGTGGTATAAAACGCCACGATGTTGTTTCGGCTAAGCGACGTGAAATTCAATCCATCGAGGCGGCCGTTGCCCTCCGGCACCAGATCGTTTTCCCGCGCGATCTTGACCAAGCTCGAGCCGTCGCCGCGATAAATCGCCGTATCATCGGCAAAGGTGCCCGAGGTATTCCTCAGGCTGGCGAAAACCACGACCTGCCCGGTGTCGCTGATGCCGGAAGCCAAACCGACGCTCGCGAACTCGCCATTGCCGCCCGGTTCCGGAGTGTAGGTTCGTGCCACCCGCGCCAGCGCGCCGCCGCTGCCGATGAACACGCCATTGGTGCTGATCAATGGTGTGCCCGCATTACGAAGGGAGGCGCCGAACGCGACCTGACCGGTGGCGTTGATGGCGAAAGTTGAAAATGAATCGAAGACCCCAGGGCCGCCCGGCTCTGTCTGGTTCTCGCGGGCGATCTGGCTGAGAGACGTCTCCGATCCGACAAAGATACCCGAATCGTCGTTCGTACCTCCGGGCGTGTTTAACAGGACCGCGCTGAATGCGCTCAGGCCGGCGGTATTCACCCTCAAGTTGCCTCCGGCCGAATACACCCCACCCCCGGGCACAGCGGTTCCCGAATGAATAATCGTGCGCAATCCCTGGCGGCCGGCCGTCAGTAGCACATTTCGCAGCACAGTGTCGGTACTATCGAACACCGTGCCGCCCAAAGCCACCGCGCTTCCCGCCATGGTGAAATCCGACGTCGCTTGCAGGAACCCGGGCCCGTCCGGCGCGGGTTCGCCGCTAATCGTCAGGGCCAGGAGACTGGAAGGCGCGACGCCTGTGACGGAAACGTTCGCGGGTGCGCTGGTGACGGAATCGAGCTCATTCGCCACCACGACGAGATAAACGCCATTGTTGGCGGCCTGGGTGTTGGCAATCGATAACGTGGAACTGCTCGCGCCTGCAATCGCCACCCCATTGAAGTACCACTGGTAGGTCACCGGCAGCGGGCTGCCCGCGACAACTGACAGCGTAAAGGGGCTGCCTGCCGCCACGCTCAGGCTGGCAGGCTGGGTCGTGATCGTCGGTAGTGCCGCCGATTGGGAAACCGACATGCCTGGCGCGCCGCTGCTCGGCATGAAGAGCCGGCCGGCATCATCCATCGCGAGGAAGGATGGAACCCCGCTCGCGCTGGCGAACCCGCCGGCAACAAAACTGGCATCGCGACTGGCGTCGTTGTTGAGCCGGCCAAGGAACGCGGTCCCGTGGGCGTTCCCGACGCTGACAAATGACCCGCGGACAACCACACGGCCATCCTCCTGGACGAGCAGTGCGTACACGCTGTTCACATCAGCAGGCACGTAGCTGGTGTCGAGGGCACCGGTCGTCGCCAGCCGGGCAAGGCCCAGCCGGGTGCTGCCCCCAAAGGTCGAGAACACGCCGCCGGCGACAATCTTGCCGTCGCTCTGCAAACCAAGGCAGAGCACGCTGCTATTCGGGCCGGTCCCGATCGCAAAGCTACTGTCAAGCGCGCCATTGGGGTTCAGGCGCGCAATGAACGGAGTCGTCGCCGCGTTGAAGGTCGTGAAGGAGCCACCAATGATTATTTTTCCATCCGCCTGGACGGCGGCGGTGTAAATCTGCCCCGTGGTGCCTGAACCTGGATCGAACGTGGCATCAGCCGTGCCATCCGCGTTGAAGACGGCGACGCTGTTCCGAATGAGTCCACCCGCGCTGCCAAACGCGCCGGCAACAAATATCCGGCCGCCCGGCAGCAATTGCAGGGTGAAACCGGCGCCGCCAATTCCCCCACTGTTTGTGAACGAAGGGTCCAGCGTGCCATCGGCATTCAATCGCGCGATCCCGTTCGCCGTGGTGCCGTTGTAGGTGGTGAACCCACCGGTGATGACAATCTTCCCGTCCGGCTGCCTGAGCGCGGCGAAAATGTTGGAGTTGGCTCCCGCGCCACCGGGGTTGAATGCCGCGTCCACGGTGGCATCGGCATTCAACTGCACGAGGGCGGATGGCACCGTCGCGCCGCGAATGGTCGTGAAGGAGCCGGCGACGAGGGTTTTTCCCCCGGGGACCGGCAGCGCGGTCGAGATCGTACCGAACGAGCGGAAGGTGAAATTGACCGCCGCGTCGAGCGTGCCATCCGCGTTCAGCCGCGCCAGTCGCGTCCGGGCCGTGGAAGTGCCGGCCGAATTCTGGTAGTTGGAAAATCCGCCGCCAACGGCCAGCTGGCCGTTGGAGAGTACCGCCACGGTGTTGACCGTACTAGTGAATCCTTGCGTCAAGAGGCTCGTGTCCCGCGAGCCGCCGGCATTTAGCCGGACAAATCGATTGGCCACCGTTCCCGCAAAGGCCGTGAATGTGCCACCGACCAAAATTCGCGCGTCCGGGCCAATCGCCAGCGCGTTGACGGTGGAATTGAACCCGATGCCCACGCTGCTGTTGAAGTTCGGGTCGACGGCCCCCGTGGGAGCCAACCGAACGATATTACCGACCGTCGTCGTGCCAACGGCAGTAAACGTGCCGCCAACGAGCACCGTGCCATCAAAACGCAATGCCAGGGCGTTGACCGTCCCGTTTGGCGCTGGATCATAACTGGTATCGATGGTGCCGTCGGCATTCAGCCGTGCCAGCCGCGAACGCGTCGTGGTGTTACCATTGATATCGCGATAGCCGGTCGAAAAACTTCCGCCGACCAGGATCTTTCCATCGGTCTGCACGGCCAGCGCATTGACCGTCGAGCTCATCCCGAGGGTCAGAAAGCTGGTGTCCACGGCCCCGGCGCTCGTCAGGCGGACGAGGAAATCGCGGTTCGTGCCCGCGAAACCGATGAACGAGCCGCCCACGAGAACCTTGCCGTCCGCCTGCAGCGCGAGACTCCCCACCGTGGCATCCGCGCCGGCACCCACATCGAATGAGGAGTCGATACTGCCATCACTGTTGAGGCGGGCGATGCGGGGCCGCAGGAAGCCGTTGACCCGGACAAAATCACCGCCGATCAAAATCTTCCCATCGGGTTGGATCACGATCACGCGGACGCCGTTGTCGATTTCCGGCGGCGTAAATGTGGTATCCAGCGTGCCGTCGGCAGCCACGCGCGCGATGCTCGTCCGACGCGTGCCGTTCAGGCTGACGAACGTACCACCGATGTAAACGCGACCGTCGGCCAGCGGCGCACTCGCAAGCACGGACCCGCCGGAGGCTTCGGGCCTGAGTTCCAAACCGGGATCGGGCGAAACCAGGCCCGGATAGGCGGCTGGTGCAACCGAGATGCGCGCCCGCTGCGAAACGACCGACGTGAGGCCCGACGTGACCACCACATCGTAGTAATCCACATCCGCCCGGCTGACCGCTGGCAGGTTCAAGGTGGTGCCTGTCGCACCGGTGAGCGGGACGCCGTTGCGACGCCATTGGTAATTCAATGTTCCGGTTCCACTCGCTGCGACCGTGAGGGTCACCGGCAGGCCGGTCGTTACGGTGACGTTGGCCGGCTGGGTGTTGATGGTCGGCGCCGCGACGACGCTCGTAAGCGTCACGGCGCTGGAAACGACGGAACCGGCGGGATTCGAGATCGTGACAAAATAAATTCCGCCATCGACCGTTTGGAGATTGCTCAGCGCCAGCGTGGCATCCGTCGCCCCGGGCAACGCCGCGCCATTGCGGAACCATTGGTAGGTCGGGTTCGTGCCGCTGGCGACGACACTGAAACTGGCGGTACCACCAATGCTCGATACCTGGCTCGCCGGCTGGCTCGTGATTGCCGGGGCGACAAAGACGCCGTAGTGCAGCGATACCGAACCACCGAGGCCAGTGCTGGCGAAGTCGCCGACGGCGATGTAATAGGTCGTGCCTGCGGTCACCGAAAGTTTCACCCGGCTGGTATTCAGGCCGCCGCTCTGGTCGTCCTCCCCTTGCCTGGTCAGGCCGGACAACGTCGACCCGGTATATACCGCCAGCACCGTGTCGAAGAGCGAACCGACGGTGTCAATGATCGCCGTCCCGCTCGTGGTGGGCGTCCAGCGAAACCAAACCGAGGCCGTGCCGGCGATTCCACTGCCACTTAAATGGGTCGGTTCGCTGGTCTCACGCGTCGCGCCACTGCTGCTGCCCAGGGCCGTTCCCGCGTTGCCCGTGAGGGTCCAGGCGTTCGCAAAATTGTCATTGGACGGGGGGGTCGCGGCGGCGTTGACCGTGAGCACCGCCGGCGGCGAAACCACGCTGGAGGTGTTCGTCGCGACCACATCGTAACTGCCGGCATCGGACGCCTGGACTGAGCTGAAGAAGAGTGAACTGCTGTTCGCATTCGGAATATTCACGCCGCCTTTTCGCCACTGGAAGGTCGGCGGAGGCGATCCCGCCACGACAGCCGTTATTGTCACGGCCTGACCGGCGGCCGCGGTGACGTTGCCCGGTTCAACGAGGAAACGAGGGCCACCGAAGACCGCGAGAACCGCGGGGGTCGAGACGACGCTGCCGATCGTATTGCTGACGCGCAGCGTGTACGAACCGGCGTCGGCCGCCTGCGCGTTGTTCAGGACCAGCGTGTCAGACGTGGCGCCGGGAATGTCGTTGCCGTTCTTTCGCCACTGGTAACTCAGCGGCGCCGTGCCGGTGACGATCGCGGTCAGCGTAAGGTTGGCGCCGGGATTGTAGCCCTGGCTCTGCGGCTGGGTGGAGAAAACCGGCAGGCCGTTGAGGCCGAATGTAACCTGGACGTCGAGATATTCGTTCGGCGCCGTTCCGCCCTCGGCCACGGTGCGGATGGAGATATTGCCCGCGGTGTCGAGCAGGGTTGCACCGGTCGCCAGCGCGGCGTCGGCGTCAGAGGCGCCGGGCGTGGTGGTGTCGAGCAGGTCGCTGGCCGTCGAACTGTTGTAGCCCCAGATCACGTACGCGCCGTGCTGCATGGAGGCATTCGTCGTGAAGTTGCGCCGGACACCCACCCAGTAGTTGCGGGTCGAGTCGCGCGTCAGCTTGAGGCCGAGTATGCCCGTGCCCGTGGTGTTATCGAAACGATTGAGGCGATACGTGCCGTTCGTCGTGATCGTCTGCACCTGGCTGTCTGCCGCCCACCCCAGCAGATTCTTGAACCAGGGATTGAAGTCCGTGCGCCGATCATCCGCAAAGTTGGCGCCCATCGTGTCGAAGTCGTCGCCATATTCGGTGCTCGTGCCGGTGGCGCTGACGGGATTGCCATCGGTGACCTGCCACAGGTTCGCGTGCCGCAGGCCATAGGTATGACCGAGTTCGTGTGCCACGACCCGAAAATCAAAGTAGCCATTGACCCAGACGTTTTTCGCACCGACTTGCGCCAGCCCGCCGTACGTGATCTGTGATCCGGAAATTCCGCCCAGCGTCGAAAACAGCACGACGATCCGGTCATAGCTGTTGACGTCAAAATTCGCGCCGGCGGCCGTACGCGCATCGCTATGCAGCTGGGTGTTCGCGCCGGCCGTTGCGTACGACGTCGCGGTCTGGGGCATCCGGTACACCTGGCTCGACACCGTGGTCGTAATGGAAGTCTGGCCGAATGAACTTTGGGCGTAATACGGCTTGATCGCGGTATCGGCGAGACTCTGCACGTAGGCTGGGGTGTAGATCGTCGAACCGCGCCGGGGGTCACCGGTGAGATCGGAAAAGTCGACGCGGATGACGAGGACGCTCTTGGCCCCCACGGTCCACGCCGTGGCGGGAGACGCCTCGACGAGAAAGTCCGCGGTCGACGAAACCGGGCTGTCGCCTGCGGGAATCGCCGCCACGGGCACGGGGCGCAAAGTCGGGCCCAAGCCGGCCTCGGCGGCCTCGAGCCGGGCCTCGTCCCGCAATAGCGCATCCACGGAGGCAAAATCGAGCACCCGACCCGCGAGCTCGGCCGACACGCCACCGGCTGGCGCACCCGCCGCGGGTTCACCTGGTTCCAGCACGCGCAGTGCACTGGCATGCAGCGCGACAATGCCATCGAGCGAAAGGCCGTGCACCGGGAGGCCCTGCTTGGTCGTCTGCCCCGTCCGCCGCCCGTAGACAAAGGCCGGGACTTCGCGACCTCCCAGCTCGAGCGTGTACTGAAACGGATCCATGCTCAGCCCCGACGCGTGACGCCGCGCGATTTCGGCGGCGTCGTAGTCAAAGGCGAGGACGGTGAAATTCGCGCGGGAGGAAAAGCGGTTCTCCAATTCGGCGACAATCGAATCCGGCAATTCCGCGCGCACCGTGGCGGGAATGGTCGCGGCGAAGGCCGCCTCCGGGTTGCTTTCGATCAGGGCATGCATCGCCGGACGCCGCGCCCGCGCCAGGGCGAGGCCCGCGGTTTCCTTCGCCGCCCGGGCGGGACCCGCCGGCGTCGCGAGGTATTCCGTCGCCCAATCGCGGAACGCCGCCAGCGGCGGAGGCTGCGGCGCATTCCAACCCTGGGCGTACGTCATCCGCGCCGCCGCGGTTGGCCCGGCCGGCAGGCCGCTCGGGGCGACGACCGGTTCCGCCACCGGAGTCGGCGTCGACGCGGGCGGGTTGTTCGCTGCTGACGCATGGTCACCATCCGCTGCAGGAGTCAGCGCGACCCCTCGCCGCGATGATGCCAGCCGCCACGCAATTGCGATGGCGCCCAGGAAAATTAAGCCGACGAAAACCGCACGCTTCATGAGGCGTTGCTACTCAGCGGAAGTGGCTGGCCGTAGCTAGATGTTATCTCGCTCGCTGTGCCAGCCTGGACAAAACTACCGACCTTGTGACAACCGCACCTCGCCCTTCACCGTTGTTACCTTGCCGGATTCATCGGTGAAATTCGCCGTGTACGTCACCACCTTGTCGCCACTCATTCCTGCCGGATAAGTCAGGGTGAAGGAGAAACTCGCCCCTTGGGCGGGAATGTCGGTGTAAACAAAACCGAGACCCGAGGCGCCGAGGTCATCCGGCTCGGGGATAGTCTGCGGCACGTTGGGCCCCACCACGGAAGGTACTTTCCAAGTCCCCGATGCCGCCGGGGTCACCAGCGAGAAATCCAGCGCGGACAGGGCGCGATCGTAATTCAGGTTTACGGTGACGGTAACGGAAGAACCGGCGGCACTGTAGGTGGTACTCGACGGGTTGACACTGACGGTCGGGGCGGCGGAAACCGCGAGAGCGGCGCCGGCAAAAAGCAGGAGGCTGAAGCAGCGAAGCAGGAGTTTCATGGGGAGCGAAGCAAGGGCGGATGACAATCGATGGTGGCCGGCGCGACGTCGATGAAAGAACGTACGTATCAGGCTAATTTTTTCCTGTTTTCAGAAATTGATGACAGAGGAGTGGATCGGGCGATGGGAGGGCGCCGCGGATGGCATGACCTACGGCGCCTGGTTGGGATCGGGCGCAAATCCATCGGGCAGCGTACCCGGCGCCAGTTTATAAAACCCGGTACGAATCTTCCCGTCCGGTGTCGTGAACCGGGTGTTATAGAGCGTGATCACCCGGGACAATTCGGTGACGTCGATCTTCCCGTTGTGATTGGTGTCGGCGGTGTGGTAGCGCGCCAAGGTGACCGCGGCGTTCGAATCGCGGGTGCCATCGGGGGCAAAGCCATCGGTCGTCGACGTCGTCGCCAAGGCGTAGGCACCCGTCCGGATTTTCCCATCCGGCGTCAGGAACCGCGTGTTATAGAGCGCGATGACCCGCGACAATTCGGTCACGTCGATCTTGTCGTTGTGGTTGGTGTCCGCGTCATGGAAACGCAGTGCGGAGACGACCAGTGGGTCGGGCTTGGCGGTGAACTGGATCCCCTGGGCATTGGAAGCCAGCGTCATCTCCACGACCGCCGCGAACTCCTTGTCTCCGCTGGCATCCGCGGGAACGCTCACGGTATAGGTAAACGTCGACCCGCTCGGCGGGATCGTCGCCCAAAGCCAACTGATGGTGCCAATATCGTCCGCGCCCGGCGAGACCGTCGGGCTGCCGGTGTTCGCGGCCGACACGAACTTGAAGCCCGAGGGCAACAGCACGGACCACGACAGGCTCGAAATCTCCTCACTGTAGTTGAATGAATTAGTCACGGTCATCGTACTCCCCGCGACGTAGCCGCCGCCGACGAGGTCGTGCGTGCCGGAAAAATTGTGGACCGTGAGCGTGGCGGCGTTCGACGTCACCGAGCCAGACGCGTTGGTCGCGACCACTCGGTATTTGTAACCATTGAGTGCCGGCCCGGCGAGGACCGCGAGCGCCGGGGAATTCACTCCGCGATAGATTGCGTCACTCACCAAGTTCGCCCACGTCGCAGCGCCGTCAGTCGACACCTGCCATTGCAGGGTCGGCGTCGGGACGCCGCTCACGTTTATCGTGAACGTCGCCGTCGCCAGGCTCAGCGCGACCTGATCCGTGGGCTGCGATGCGATCGCGGGCGCGGCAGGAGGCGCCACCACGTCGAGCGTGAAAGACTGGTTATCCGTGCCGACGCCATTACTCGCCGTGACGGCCAGGGTAAACGGCGAGCCCACGGTCGAGGTGGGCGTACCGCTGAGGATGCCGGTGAGGCCGTTGAAGGTGAGCCCGGCCGGCAGCGCGCCGACGATTGAATATTGGGCGAGCGGACTGGCCGGGGCAAAGATCGTCGCGCTGTTCGCCTGGCCCAGGGTGAACGTCGCGTGGGTGCCGCTGGTAATCGTCGGCGCCAGGGTGAACGACTGGAACCATCCCTGGTTCGTCTTCGCGGTCAGGATCAAGCCATGCGAAGTCAGGCCAGGGACGAAGAGCGGGTTGTTGAAGCCCCGGATGTCGATCAAGGCACCATTTGGCTGGAGCAGATCTCCGCCCATAATCTTCACGTCACCCGCGAAGCCGGCGACCAATACCGGTTGCGCCGCATCCGACGCGCTGATGTCGCCGACCTGGATTGGGCCGGTGAAACTCACGCCGGGTGCGTAGATCCCGGTCATCCCGGTCGTCGCAAAGAACGAAGCGTTGCCCGCGCGCAGGCCGCCGAATTTTCCATTGCTGCTCGCAATGGCGATCGACGCGAGATCCGCCACGCCGTCGTAAGCCACATCATTCCGGAATATCGCCTGGTTGGCGGTGTTTGCCCGACCAATACTGTAGACGGAGAGGTTGGTGCTTTCGTCCGCCCCGGCAATGACGAGGCGGGCGTGACCCTTGGTATACAGCACGCCGGGCTGGTTGTAATTGATGGCTGGCGCCGGGGAACCGGCGGCATCGAGTACGATCGTCAAGTAACCTGCGCCGGAAAATTCGGCGCTGACGATGTCATTGTTGAGATCGATCCACGAAATCCGCGCGATCTGCCCGGGGTCGGCCCGGATCAGGCCCGTCGCGCCCAGCAGCAACATTTCGTCATAGATATTGCCATTGGGATTGAGCACGTTCGAAGCGACTTCGACGGCGGCGGAATCGACCTTCGTGACGCCGGCCAGGGCCAGCAGCGCCGGCGGGCTTTGCACCGTACCAGCCCCATTGGTGGCGATTGCGCGATAGACGCCCGCCTGGAAGGTGTGGACCGTCGCCTCCGAATAAGTGCCGCTTGTCCCACCGGGAACGGGCACGCCATTCAACTCCCACCGGACCGTGGGGTTGGTTCCGCCGGGAGCCGTTGTCACCGACAGCGCAACGGGCTGGGCGATAGGAACCGTGAGCGATCGGGGCGCGCTCGTGATGACAGGCGGAGCCGGCGGGTTGGCGGCGAACGAGTAGAGATAAACCGAACCGCCGAACCCGCCACCCGTGCCCACTACCAGGGTATCTCCGCTATCCGCAATGTCATTGATGACTGGCAGGGTACCAATGAGGCGCGCACCTCCGTTGGCCGGGAGGCCACTTTCCCAGAGCATCAGTTTTCCATCATAGCCGCCGAAGACTGCCGCGCCGGACGCCGGCAGGTACTCGAGGTCGTAGACATAATGGTTCAAGACGGCCGCTGTGGATACTTTCGTACCGTCCGTCACGTTTAGCTGCACCACCCGGCCGTCGGCATAACCCGCGCCGATGAGGAGCCGCTCGTTATTGGCCCATGAGACCGAATGGACGCCGGTGACAAAATCCGTCGTGAACCTCGTAATCGCATCCGTGCCAAGGTCCACGATCGCAACTTCCGGGTTCGCGTAATCGCCGCCGACCGCGACCCGCTGGCCATTCGGTGAAAACGCCACCGGTCGATTCCCTCCGCTGTTGCCCATCTCGGGCAGGGCATAGGATTTCACCAGCGCGAAGGCCTGCGTGACGTCGAGGATCTGCAGGGTGCCATCGTAAAGCATCACGGCCACGCGGCTGTTGTCCGGCGACAATGCGAAGTGAGCAGCGAAGCTCCCGGTCGACCCGATTGCGTTGGTGCTGACCACATCGAAGTTCGCGTTCAGCAGCGTAATCGCGTTCCCTTCGGTGAAGATCAGGGAGTGCGAGTTGCGGAGAAACCGCGCGAACAGGCCGTCGGTGCTGTGGCGACGATACAGCTGCTGCCGATCCGATTCGTTGCGTACGACCAGGTCGTTGAACCGCGGCGAACTGGTCTCGGCCACATAGAGAAAGCGCCCGGCGCCACCGACGTGGGCGACATCGACCGCCATGACCGCGTATGAGCCTTCATCAACCTGGGCCGTCAGCGTGGGCAACACGCCCGCGTTGCCCAGCAACGCGATGGCGGCGGAGTCGCTGACCACCGAACCCGCCGCGTTGGACACCACGGCAGTGTAATCGGCCCCGACCACCAATTGACCGGCGCCAAACGACAGCCACGGGGTCGTGGCCGCAGGATTACCCGCCAGATCCACGCCATCAATCTGCCAGCGATACGTGAGCGGCGCGGTTCCAGTGGCGGCCACAAAGAAATTCGCCGACGGCAGGCTGTCAGTTCGGCGGGACCGCGGTTGCAACGCGATGGCGGGCGCGACCGCCGGCCCGTTTCCGCCCGCGGTGAGCACGGTGCCGTAATCTCCCACCGCCACATACCGACCGTTGGCAAAGGTGGCGCCGAAGAATTCGTTCTGCGGGCCAAGCACCGTTTCCTGCCACGTCGTGCCCAGCACGCTGGTGAGCATCTTGCCGCCATAGCCAACCGCGATAAATTCAGATCCGGTCCAAGTGACGCGATTGAGATAGGTGCCGGAGCCTTCGGGGAACAACGACGTCCAGTTCCAGGCATCGGAACTAACCAGGATGGCGTTCGATCCGCCTACGGCGACGTACGTCGATCCATTCCATGCCACGCCACCCAGCCACGGCGCGTTCCCGCTACGGCGCGTGGCCCAGGTGTCGCCATCCACGCTGGTCAGGATGGTGCCGGCATCGCCGACGGCAATGAACTGCCCGCCATCCCACATGACGTCGGCGAGCGAGTTCGTGGTACCGGAATTTTTCGCCGTCCAGGTAACGCCATCCGGGCTCGTGGCGATGGCACCTCCATCGCCGACCACGACGAACTGACTTCCGGTCCAGGCTATCCCCCGCAACCAAGCCGTGCCGACTTGGGTCGCAGTCCATTCCACCCCATCGACGCTTCGAAACACGAGGCCGTTCACGCCCACGGCGACGAAGTGGCCTGCGCCCCACGCGACGGCGCTGAGGCTGAGTTTCAAGGCCCGCTGCATCGTCCAGGTCACCGCGTCGCTGCTGGTCAAGACCGTACCGAGGAACCCGACGGCCACATATTGCGCGCCGTTGGTCGCGACACCCATCAGGCCCAATGAGGTGCCGGAATTGCGAAACGTCGGGAACGTGAGCGCCGGCGCGCCGACAACCAGCAGGTTCGAGCTCTTGCCGAGCACGGATCCGGTGGCGCCCGTGACCACCACATCGTAACGGCCTTGATCCGTCGAGGCGACGCCTGAAATCATCATGTTCGGGGCGGTGGCCCCCGTGATGCGCGCGCCATTGGCCAACGGCACCCCGTTGAACCGCCATTGATACGTGAATGGCCCGGTCCCCAGCACATCGACGGCGAATACCGCCGTTCCACCGACGTTCGCCACGCTCGGCGTCGACTGGAGGTTGATCGTCGGTGTGCCACCGAGATTGGAAAGCAATGTCACCGGATTGCCGCTGGGAACGAGTGCGCCGCCCGTCCAGGTAACGCCATGGAAAGTTTCAACGGCTCCGCTCGGTACCGCGGTCCAAAACGCGCCGTCGGGGCTCATCGCCATCCGGCCGGCGGCGCCGACCGCCACATACTTCGACTCGTTCCAGGTGAGTCCTTCGACCCAAGCCGGCGGATTGCCAACGGCGGAGGTCCACGTGACACCATCCACGCTCGAGAGCACGTTGCCCGTTTCGCTCACCACCACGAATTGCGTTCCGGTCCAGAAGACGCCGTCCAACCGCTCGTTGGTGCCCGAGCCGCGAGCGTTCCAAGTGCCGCCATCTGGGCTCGTCACAATCGTGCCGGCCGTTCCCACCGCCACGAACTGGGCACTTCCGTAAGCGATGGCGCGCAGCTTCGACGTCGCCGGGATCGCCGGTGCCACCGCACTCCAGGCGATGCCGTCGGTGCTCCATCGAATCACGGAGCCGGTATCACCGCCGACCGCCACATACTGGAACGGACCCGCCGCCACGCCACGCAGCGTCTGAGTGACATTGGCGTTTCGGCTCGTCCAGGTCGCGCCGTCATTGCTGGTCAGAATCGTGCCGGACTCGCCGACCACCACGATTTTATCGACACCGGTTGTCGCGGCCCGCAGCCGCTTGCTCGTGCCGGAGGTGCGCGTCGTCCATGCCATGCCATCCGGGCTCGTCATCAGTGTCCCCTTCTCGCCGACGGCGACAAACTGCGGCTGAATCGTCCCGCCGCCGCGCAACGCCAATACCGCCGTGCCGCTGATGGTCGTTCCCGTGGAGCCCGTCACCGATACGCTGTAAGCACCGGCTTCGCCGGCCTGGACATTCGCAATGGAGAGAACCGGCGTGCTGCTGCCGGAGAATTTGCCCCCGTCACTCAGGGGGACGCCATTCCGCCGCCATTGATAAGTGAAAGGGCCTGCGCCCGTCGCATTCACACTGAAGGTCGCGCCGGCTCCCGGGCCCACGAGGGTTCCGTCGGTGGACAAGGTCACCGCCGGTACCTGGCTGAGGTTGCTAAACAAAGTCGCGGGATTGGCGGCCGGGGCAAAAACGCCGCCGCTCCAGGCCACGCCATGCAGGGTAAGGGCAGTCGCGTTCGAAATGACCGTCCACATCCCGCCGTCCGGGCTGCTGGCGATCCGCCCATTCGCGCCGACCGTGAGATAGAGCGCGTCACTCCACGTCAATCCCTCAACCCAAGTGGGCGGAACGCTCGTCGCCGAATTCCACGTGGTGGTATCGGTGCTTGAAAGCAGCCGGCCGGTTTCAGTGAGGACGACGAATTCATTGCCGGTCCAGACGACTCCGTCGAGCCGCTCCTCGGTCGACGCCGACCGCGCCTGCCATTCCCAGCCATCGAAGCTGGTCAGGATCGCACCACCCTGCCCGACTGCGAGGTATCGTCCGCGTCCATAGGTCACCGCACGCAATTTGCCCGTCGGCGGTATAGACACCCCCTGCCAGACGATGCCGTCCGCACTGAAGCGAATCAGCCCACCCGTGTCGCCGCCCACTGCTACAAACTCGGTCGGACTCGCGACGACACCGCGCAAAGTTTGTGTGACACCAGAAGTCCGGGGAATCCATCCCGTGCCATTGGTACTCGTGAACACCGTCCCGCTTTCGCCCACCGCGACAAATAAATTGGCGGCCGCGGTCACGGCCCGCAATCGCTTCGACGTCCAGGACCCCCGGCTGATCCACGCCAGGCCATCAGGGCTGGTCATGACTATCCCGTTGGCACCCACGGCGACAAATTGCTGGCCGATCGAGCCGATCCCTTTGATAACGAGCGGGGCTGCTTTGCTGATCGCCGAGCCGAATGCGCCGGTGATCAGCACATCGTAACCACCGGCGTCCGCCGCCTGCACATTGGTAATCCCGAGGGTCGGCCCGGTCGTTCCCGCGAAATGAGCGTCCTCCACGAGCGGTACGCCGTTCCGTCGCCACTGGTACGTGAACGGTCCCATGCCACTCGGCGTCACGGTGAACCCGGCATTCATCCCCTCTCCGGCAAATGCGCCGCCCGGCGGCACGGCAAAACCCGGCGCCTGGTTCAGGTTCGAAATCAACGTTGCTATGCTCCCTGCGGGCGTGAACGTCGCGCCACTCCAGGTCACGCCGTGCAGCGTCTGCGCCGTGCCGCTCACCACATCGTTCCAGGCAATGCCATCGATACTCGTCGCGATCCGGCCCCGGGCGCCGACCACGACGTAGCGCGAATCGCTCCAAGTTACGCCCTCCGGCCACGACGGCGGCGTGCTGGTCGTTGAGGCCCAAGTGAGCCCATCAGCACTGGTCAACACGCGGCCCGTTTCACCGACGATAACGAACGTCGTGCCGGTCCAAGTCACGCCGTCGAGTCGCTCCGTCGTGCCGGAGGCACGAAACGTCCAGCCCGTGCCATCCGTGCTTGTGAGGATCTTTCCGTCTTGGCCCACCGTGACGAACATGCCGGCGCCGTAGGTTATCGCCCGGAGTTTGCCGAGCCCAATGAGCGGACCTCCGGTCCACGTCGTGCCACTCACGCTAAAGCAAAGCTGGGCGGACGTGTCACCACCCACGGCGACAATTATCTGAGGGCCGACAGCGACGCCGCGCAATGTCTCGTTGGTGCCCGAGGCCCGGTTCGTCCAAGTCACGCCATCGGTGCTGGTGAGCAGCGTCCCACTTTCACCGACGACGAAGAAGCTATCGGCGTTCGCCGTGGCGGCGCGCAGCCGCTTCGTCGAGCCGGTGGTGCGACTCGTCCACGATTGGCCATCCGGACTCGTGAGCAGCGTCCCTGCTTCGCCGACGGCCACGAACTGCTGCCCGATCGCTCCGGATCCACGCACCACCACGGCGGCGGACTTGCTGATTACGGAGCCCGTGACGCCGGTGACGACTACATCATAACTGGCCATATCGGCCGCCTGGGCATTCGTGACTACCAGGGTATCGGTGGTGGTGCCGGCATAATGTCCGCCGTCGGCGAGGGCCGAACCATTCTTGCGCCACTGGTAAGAAAATGGACCCGTACCCGAAGCGACGACATGCAAGGAACCACTCCCGCCCGCGCCAACCACGCTCCCCGTGGGCGACGTCGAAATGGACGGCGCCTGGTTGAGATTGCTGAGGAGTGAAACCGGATTGCCGATGGGCGAAAATGAGACCCCGGTCCAAGTGACGCCGTGAAGCCATTGGGGGGTACCCGAGGGCGCCGCCGCCCAGAAGGAACCATCCGTGCTGTTCTCGATGCGGCTGCCAATTCCAACCGCAACGTACTTCGAATCACTCCAGGCAAGTCCTTCCAACCACGACGGCATCGCGCTCGCGGTCGAACTCCAGTTGATTCCATCGCTGCTCGACAGGACCCGGCCGGTTTCACTCACGACGACAAACTGGCTGCCGGTCCACACGACACCATCGAGCCGCTCAGTTGTTCCCGCCGCCTGGCTGGTCCAATTCACCACATCAGTGCTCGTCAGGATGGTACCGCCGTATCCCACCGCGACGAACTTGCCACCGCCATATGCGATTGCCCTCAATTTCCCCAGGGCGGGAACCGTTGCGCCTGACCAAAAGACCCCGTCGGCGCTGTACCGGATGAGCGAAGCGCCATCCCCGCCGACCGCGACAAAGTGGGTGGGGCTCGAAGCAATGCCGCGCAGTGTTTGGCTGACACCCGATCCCCGCGCCGTCCACCCGCTGCCGTCGCCGCTGCTCAGGATCGTCCCCGCCTCCCCCACCGCCACAATCATGTGAGCCTCCGCCGCCGCGGCGCGCAGTCGCTTTGTGCTCCCCGAATTTCGCGTCGTCCAGATAGCCCCGTCCGGGCTCGTCAGGATCGTGCCGAACTCGCCGACCGCCACGAACTGCTGGCCGGCGGTACCGAGACCGCGCAAGAGAAGGATCGCTGCCGAAGACGTTACGCTCCCCCCGGCGTTGGTAACGACGACGTCATAGCTAGCGACGTTGGCAGCCGTCAGATTCGAAATAACCAGCGTTGAATTTGTCTCGCCGGTCAGATCATTCCCGCCCTTTCGCCATTGGTAGTTAAACGGGCCCGGGCCGGAAACTCCGACGGAAAAGTCCGCCGTGCCGCCAACGACGCCATTGTAGGTCAGCGGCTGAGAAGTGATGACCGGGATGGTCGGTTCGGCGAATTGGCCGCTGACATCGATGCTATGGGGCACCTGACCGACGTAGTCTGAGTACGCTGAAAATACAGTGCCGTGCGAATTGCTGCCGGCGGTAAACTGCATCTGAGTGTTGCCGGTCACCTGAATCAGCCGCCCATTGGTTTGTATCAGGTCACCGCCGGTTACTCTGGTGTTATTACTTCCGCCAAGGATAAGAACCGGCGTGGCATCGGCCGCTGCATCAATGTCGCCGATGAACACCGGGCCCGTGAATTGGACCATCGGCGCATAGATGCCCGTCAGGCCTTTTGCGGCCGAGAAACGCGCATCGGCCGCACGCAATCCGCCGAAATTTCCATCCGTACTCGTGATGGCCACAAAAGCGAGGTCAGCATACCCGTCATAAGTGACATTGTCCTTAAACAGCCCCTGATTGACGGCTGTGGCCCGGCCCACGCTGAACACCGATAAGTTCGTAGTCCCGTTTGCTCCCGTGAGCACAATGCCAGCATGACCTTTCATGTAGCTTGTGCTCTGGTTGTAATTGACGGGCGCCGCCGGCCCGGTCGCGCCATCCAGAACGAGTGACAAAGTCCCTGCGCCGGAAAACTCCACCTGCACGATATCGTCGTTCGAATCGATAAAGGACAGCCGGGTAATCTGGCCGGGATCGGCCGTTACCGACATTGCTGGGGCCTGCGGCAGGATTTGATCGTAGACGTTACCATTTGATCCAAAAATATTGGGGAACTCGGTACCTGCGCCGACTAACTTCGCCGTGCTACTTAAACCAACGATCGCTCCCCGGCTCGTCACTGTTCCGCCCGCATTACTGGCGACGACTTGATAAATTCCGGTGTTCGCCGGTTGAACATTGGTCAAGGTCAGAGACGACGCCGTCGCCGCTCCGTTCACGTTGCTTCCGTTGAGCTGCCACTGAAAGGACGGACTACCGCTGGCGACTACGGCCAACGTTATAGAGCCACCTGCTGCGGACGACTGACTGGATGGCTGGGTCGCGAAAACAGAAGAGCCGAGATTGGCGATATTGAACGTTATGGGGTGCTGAATGCCGTCCGTGTCGACATCACCGAACGCCTGAACTGTGATGCTAAAACCTCCCGACGTCGTCGGCGTTCCAGCGATTATCGGAGTGCCCGAGGGGATGCTATTTCCGTTCGGCGAAGGGCTAAACTGAAGCCCCGGCGGTAGCGTGCCCGTAAAATGGAAGCTGGTCGTTGGAATCGGCGCACCAACTTCGGTAAAACTGAACTGTAGCGGCGTTCCAACCGTGCCGTTCACCGTCGCAGGACCAATAAACGTTGTGGCCCCAACGAGTGAATCGACTGCCCCAAAGGCGCCGATAGCTATCGCCGCGCGCAGCACTTGGGCCGTTGTACCGATTGCATTCTCACTGGCAGAAGCAGCGACGCGAAGCACCGGGGCTCTCTGCAACAACGAAACCAGCAATGCCACCGGCAGGTTTGCCCAACACAACGAAGGGCTCCGCCTTCTGCTTCGGACCAATCCGAAGCAGAACGTAGCGGCCTTCAATCCAAGGCGTTGGGATAAGAAGGAAGGGCGCACCCGGCGGAGGTGTTTTTTGGGGGACTGGAACTGAAAGCCGCCGGGCGCTCCGAGGGAGCGCCGGGGTTACGGCAGCACGAGCTGGGAAGTCACATCGATGCCATTCTGTTCGAGGCGGCCCTTGTTCGCCTGCACCGGCAGGGCGGAGCCATTCGATTTGGCTCCGGCCGTGAAGTTCAGGCGGATGATGCCGTCGACCTGGATGGCACGGCTATTCAATTGCTGGAGATCGCCGCCGGTGATCCGGACTTCGGTCGTCGAACCGAAGACCAGCACGCCAGTCGCATTCGCGTCCGCCGTGATGTCGCCGACGTAGACCGGCCCCTGGAAGGCGACGCCCGGCGCGGAGATGCCCGTGAGGCCGGACGTGCGGAAGAAGCTGCCGTTGGCCGCGCGGATGCCGCCGAACTTGCCGTTCGTCGACGCGATCGAGATCAGGCCGATGTCGGCGACACCGTCATAGGTCGTCCCGGCCGGGAAGAGCGCCGGGTTGAAGCCTGTGGCGGTACCAAGCGTGAAGATCGTCAGGTTGCTGGTCTCGTTGGCGCCCGTAATCACGAGCGACGCATGGCCCTTCATGTAGAACACGTCGGGCTGGTTGTACTTCACCGGCGTGGCGGGGCCGGTCGGGTTCTCGAGCGTCAACGTGACGGTGCCCGCGCCGCTGTATTCGACCTGCACGATGTCATCGTTGAGGTCGATGAACGAGAGCCGGGTTACTTTCCCGGTGTCGGCCGTGATGGAGGCCGAATTGCCGGTGAGCAGCACCTGGTCGAACACATTGCCGTTCGGGTGGACGATGTCGGTGCGTACCACCGTGGCGCTGCCGCTGGCCTTCGCGGTCGAGGTGAGGCCCACCGCCGCCGCGCGGCTGTTCACCGTGCCGATGGTGTTGGTCACCGCCACCGTGTAGGAAGCGACGTCCGTCAGCTGGATATTCGCCAGCGTCAAGGAAGTGCCCGTGGCGCCGGAAATCGCGACGCCATTCTTGAACCACTGGTAGGTCAGCGTCGTGCCGGTGGCGACCACCGACAAGTTCGCCGATCCGCCGGCCGTTACACTCACGCTCTGCGGTTGCGTAGTGATGACCGGCAGCGAGCCGAAGGTCAGGGTCAGCTGGCTGGTCGCGTTGCCACCACTATTGGAAGCGGTCACCGAGAACGCGTAAGTGCCCGCCTGCGTCACCGTCCCGGAAATCACGCCGGTCGAGGCATTGATGCTCAATCCCGTCGGGACATTGCCCGTGAGGGCATACGTGGTCGCGGCCGGCGTGGTGCGCACGGTGAAGGAGAAGGCCGCGTCCACAATGCCGGATGCGGTGTTGGCGCTGGTGAACACCGGCGCCGAGGTGCTGCCCCCGCTCGGGGGCGCCGTAATCGTGATCGTCAGGTTCACGACCGGACTCGTGCCAAAGTTATTGGTCGCGGTTAACGCCACGGTCGAACTACCGCTCGTGGTCGGGGTACCGCTAATCACGCCGGTCGTCGTGTTGACCGTCAGGCCGGCAGGCAGGCCCGTGGCGTTGAAGCTCGTCGGCGTATTGCTGGCGGTAATGGTATAGGTGAAGGCGGCGTTCGGATTTCCCGTCGCCGAGGTGCCGCTGGTGATCACCGGGCGATTGCCCACCGTCAGCGTCAGCACGGTCGTCGCGCCGGTGCCCGTCGCGTTGTTGGCGCTGAGATTGATCGAGGACGTGCCGGCGACCGTCGGGGTGCCGCTGATCACGCCCGTGGTCGTGTTGGCCGTCAGGCCGGCCGGCAGACCCGTGATGTTGAAACTCGTGGCGGCGGGATTGGCCGTCGCGGTGTAGGTGAAGGCAACTCCCACGGCCCCCACCGCCGTGTTTGAACTCGTGATCACGGAGAGCGAGCCGACCGTCAGCGTCAGGTTGACGGTCGCGCTCGTGCCGCCGGCATTCGTTGCCGACAGGCCGATGGTGTAGACCCCGGCGACAGATGGCGTGCCGCTGATGCCGCCGGTGGAGGCGTCGAGGGCAAGGCCAAGGGGCAGGCCGGAGGCGGCGAACGAAGTGGGCGTGTTGGTCGCCGTGATCGTGTAGTTGAAAGCCACGCCCACCGGCGAAGACGCCGTGGTCCCGCTGGTAATCACGGGTGCCGACGCGGCGGCGTTAACGGTCAGCGTGAGGGTAATCGCCGCACCCGTCCCGCCGGAATTGTTTGCGCTGATGCTGACGGACGACGTTCCCGCCGCCACCGGCTGGCCCGTGATCGCTCCCGTGGTCGTGTTGGCGCCAAGCCCGGCCGGCAGCCCGGTGATGTTGAAACTCGTGGGACTGTTCGAAGCCGTGGCGGTGTACGCAAAGTTTGAACCCACCGTGCCGCTCGCCGTCGTCGGGCTGGTGATGACCGGCGTATTGGCAGCGGCGGCAATCGTGATCGAGATCGCGGCGTTGTTGGTCTGCCCGTTCGACGTGACGGCCACGTTGCCGACGAATGTCCCTGCGGTCGTCGGCGTCCCCGTGATCAGCCCGGATGACTGGTTGATCGCCAGGCCCGCCGGCAACCCGGTCGCCGCGTACTGATAAGGCGGCGTGGCATTCGACGAGACCTGGTAACTGTAGGCCACACCAACCTGACCGGACGTGGCGGTGATGGTCTGCTGGGCGCGCAGACCGAGCGGCGCCAGCACGAGGCCGAGGAAGCCGGCCAGCAGGCCGTACAGCGGGGAACGCAGGAATTTCATGAGAAGGAGCAAGGGTGGAGAATTGCGCCGCAACGTCACCTCAATGGAAGGTGACGTTGGGCAGGATGGTGACGGCAATAATCACCGGCGCGCCAAGGCCATTCGAGTTGGACGGCGCGATCGTGACAGTGAACGGAGCACCCACCGGGCTTGAAACCGTCGGCGTCCCACTGATCACGCCGGTTGTCGGATTGAAGGTCAGGCCGGCCGGCAGTCCCGTCGCGACGAAGGTCGGCGCCGGCAAGGCCGGTGACGCCACTACCGTATACGAGAACGCCGTTCCCACCGTGCCCGTCACCGATCGCGAGCTGGTAATGACCGGCGTACCAGTCGCAGGGTGAATGACCAGATGGAGGTCGGCGGGACTGCTGGCACCCGCCGCATTTCGCGCGATCAGCTGGACCTTGATTGAGCCCGGCTTGGTCGGCGTGCCCGTAATGACCCCGGTCGTGCTGTTCACGGACATCCAGGCGGGGGCGTCAACGACCTCGTAGGACGTCGGCGTATTCGTCGCCGTGATCTGAAGGGAGAACGCGACACCCACCTGGCCAACCTCGTTGCCACCGGTGACCACGGGCGCCGTCAAGGCGGGCTGGATGGTAATCGTCAGATCGCGGGTGGGGCCAGTGCCGGCGGCGTTGGTCGCCGACAGTGAGGCAACCGTCGTGCCGACGACGCGGGGCGTGCCCTGGATGACGCCGGTGGCCGGATTGACGGCGAGGCCCGACGGCAGGTTGACGGCCTCGAGGGCGATCGGCGGCGCGTATGGCGCCGAGCCCGTGAGGTTCGTCGCCGTCATCGTCAGCGAGAAGGCCTGGCCGACCTGGCCGGATGCATAGAGCGGCGTCGTCAGCACCGGCACACCGAGCGCCGGCGCCAGGTTGATCGCCAACGACTGGGGCTGGCTGGTCCCGCCGGCATTGGTCGCGGTCAACTGGACGACGTAGAGCCGGGGATCATCCACCGGCGTGCCACCGATCACACCGGTCGCCGTGTTCAGCGTCAGCCCGTGCGGCAGCATGCTCGCATCGACGATCCCGTAGCTCAGGATCGGGGCGTTGGACGCGACAATTTGATAGGTGAACGTGACCCCCACTTGGCCGGAGACCGCGGCTGCACTGGTAATCGCGGGGGCGTTGACCGCCGGAGCGATGTTCAGCACCAGGCTCGAGGCCGCGCCGAGGCCGGCCGTGTTGGCCGCCCGGAGGGAAACCTCGAACGTGTTCGAGACCGACGGCGTGCCGGTGATCGCGCCCGTGGTGGAATTCAGCGTGAGACCTGCGGGCAGGCCCGTGGCAACGTACGAGGTCGGCGATTCGCTTGCCGCGATCTGGTACGTGAAGGTTGCGCCGACCCGGCCACTGGCCGAAAGCGGGCTCGTGATAATCGGCGTCGCCGGGGCCGGCTGTACCGTCAAGGACAGCGTCTTCGCGTTCCCCGTGCCCCCGGTATTGGTCGCCGTGAGCATGATGGTAATCGGCGTCGTGGTGGCTTCTGTCGGGATGCCAGACATGATCCCAGTCGCCGTGTCCAACGCCAACCAGGCGGGCCGGCCGCTGGCGCCATATGCGCTGATCGACGTCGCGCTGTTCGCCGTGATGGTGTATTGGAACGGTTGTCCCACCTGGCCGGTCGCCGTGCCGTTGCTCGTGATCTCGGGCGTGGCCGCCGCAGGGGCGATCACGAACAGGACCTCGAGGGAGAGCCCGGAACCGGCGGCACCGGTCGCATTGAACCACACGCGGGTTTCACCCAGCGCGGCCGTCGTGGGCGTGCCGGTGATTGCCCCGCCGGTCGTATCCAGGGTGAGGCCGGCAGGCAGCGTACCGGAGGTGATCGCGAAACCAGTCGGTGAATTGCTGGCTGTCAGGCTGTAGTTGAACGCCTGGCCGACCGTACCGGGCGCAATCGGCGCGCTCGTGATCACCGGGGCATTTACCGCCGGCGCCACATTGATCAGGAGGATGGACGTCGGGCCGGTGCCAACCGCGTTGGTCGCCTTCACCTCAACCTCAAATGACCCGAACGTCGTTGGCGTGCCGGTGATGGCACCCGTTGCCGCCGCGAGGGTGAGTCCGGCGGGCAGGCCGGTGGCGCTGTAGGTCGCCGGCGTAGCCGTCGACGTCAGCGTGAACGTGAACGCCACGCCAACGCGCGCCGCGGCCGAGCCGGCGCTCGTGATCACTGGAGCCGTTGGCGCGGGATTGATGATAATCGTCAGCGCGACGGTGGTATCACCGCCAGCGTTGGTTGCCTTCAATGTCACGGGGAACGAACCCGTCTGCGTCGGGGTGCCCGAGATTACTCCCGTGGTCACGTTGAAGGTAAGGCCAGCCGGCAAGGCGCCCGTCAGCACGTACGGCGCCGTCACGGTACCGAACGAAGGCGTGAACGTGAACGTGGCGCCCTGTGTGCCGGAGGGCGTCGTGGTGCCGGTGTACACCGGGGCGTTCAGCGGCGGGTCGATGCTGATGACGAACGGCTGGCTGACCGAGCCCGACGCATTGGTGGCGGTGATGGTCACCGTGGTGACCCCGGCCGTGGTCGGCGTGCCGGTAATGGCGCCGGAGGCACCGTTGAGCGTGAGGCCCGCCGGCAACGTCGAGGAGGTGTAGGTGTTGGGCCCATTCGTTGCCGCCACCGTGAAGCTGAAGGCCGTGCCCACCCGGCCGCTGGCGGAGGCGGCACTCGTGATGACGGGCGGGGGCGCCTGCACCGTCAGGCTCAGGTTGAGGTCCGCGTGGCCGGAGGTGTTCGTGGCGGTGATCGTGATGGGGAACGTGCCGAGCGTGGTCGGCACACCGCTGATCAGGCCGTTGTCGGCGTTGATCGTGAGACCACCAGGGCCGGCCAGCCCGGTGGCGGAGAAGGTCGCCGGCGTGTTGTTGATCGCCACGCCAAAGGTGAAGCTGCGGCCTTGGATCGCCGTGGCGGTGGTCGGGGCGCCCGCCGCAAAGGCCGGCGCCACCGGATTCACCACCAGCGTGACCGTGTCGCTCGTGACCGAACCACCCGGGTTGGTTACGACGACGGAGATGTTGCCCGCGCCATTGGCCGGGACGTTATTGAGCGTGAACGTCGAGCCGGTGGCGCCAGGGAACGGCACCCCACCGCGGCGCCACTGGTACGTGGGCGTCGGATCGCCGGTGGCCACCACGCTGAACGAGGCGTTGCCACCCGCGGTAATGGTCTGGCTGACCGGCTGGGTGGTGATCACCGGCGGCTGATAAACGATGACGTTGACCGAACCGCTGGTGACGGAACCGGATTCGTTGGTGACAACGACATTGTAGGCACCGGCATCCGCCAACTGCAGATTGGGGACGACGAGCGTCGACGTTGTCGCCGACGCATTGCCGGTGATGTCCGTCGTGCCCTTGCGCCACTGGTAGGTCGGCACCGGGCTGCCATTGGCCGTGACCGAAAGCGTCAGCGTGTCGCCGACGAGATAGGACGCATTCGCGACCGGCGAAACGGTAATGGCCGGGGCGCGATTGACCTTGAGCGTGAAGTCGGCGCTCACGTGCGCTCCGACCGAGTCAGTCGCCGTCACGGTGTGCGTGACGACACCCGTCGCGACGGTGGGCGTGCCACCGACGGCGCCGGTCGAGGTGCTGAACGTCAGCCCTGTCGCCAGGGCCGGGCTCACCGCGAACGTGAGCGGCGGCGTGCCGCCAGCCACGGTTACGGGCGTGAACGGGGTGGCGACCACATTCTGCAGGATGATCTTGCTCGGGATGGCCACCGTGGCAACCGGCGCCGCGTTGACCACGAGGGTCAGGTTTTGATTCACCACCGCGCCGACCGAATCGGTGGCGGTGACAACATAAACCGCGGAAGCAGCCGCGTCCGCGGCCGTACCGCTAAGGACGCCCGTGCCTGGATCCAACACGAGTCCGGTCGGCAGCGCCGGGTTCACCGAATACGTGAACAGCGGCGTACCGCCCTGGACCGGCAGAGGGACAAACGGAACGACCGGCGTGCCGGCCGTCACCGCCCGATTGGAGACAACCTGGGCGGTAACGGCAGTCGGCGCCGAGTTGATGGTCAGGCCGAAGCTCTTGCTGCTGGTCGCACCCACGCTGTCCGTCGCGGTGACGGTGAAGTTGGTCGCCCCGAGCGACGCGGCCGGCGTTCCCGTGATCGCGCCCGTCGCCCCATTGAGGGTGACCCCGGACGGCAGAGCGGGGCTGATGGTAAAGGTGTAATTGGGCGTGCCGTCGGCCGCCGTGACCGGCGTGAAGCTCGCCGCGGCGCCGGCACTGAGCATTTTTGTCGGCACTGCGAGGGTGGTCGCGAGCGCGGGATTTACCGTCAGGGTGAAAGTATTCGTGGCGGTCGCATTCACGCTATCCTTCACCGTAATCGTAAAGGGCGTGGCGGTGAGCGCGGCGGCCGCGGTCCCGGTGATGCTGCCCGTCGCCGGGTTGAGGGTCAGCGATGCCGGTAGCGCCGGCGAGATGGAGTACGTGTAGGGGGGCGTGCCGCCGCCACCGGTCACGGGGACGAAACCGCTGCCCGCAACCGCCGCGGTTGCCGTCAGTGACTTCGTCGCAATCGACTGGTTGGCCACGAGCGGGCCATTGACCGTCAGGCTGAAGCTCTTGCTGCTGGTCGCGCCCACCGAATCTGTCGCGGTCACGGTGAAGTTCGTGGCCGCGAGGGCCGCGTCCGGCGTGCCGGTGATTTCACCGGTGGCAGTATTGAAGGCCAGGCTCGCCGGGAGAGCCGGCGAAATCGCAAAGGTATAAGACGGCGTACCAGCCGACGCCGTGACCGGCGTGAAAGCGGTCGCCGCCGCGCCGGCGCTGAGGGTGCGCGACGGGACGACGACGGTGGTCGTCAGAGCCGCGTTAACCGTGAGGTTCAACGTCTGGTTGACGGTGGCATTCCCGCTATCTGCGCCCCGGATGGTGAAATTCGTTGCGGTCAGCGCCACCGAGGGCGTGCCGCTGATGACGCCGGTCGCGCCGTTCAGCGAGAGGCCGGCAGGCAAGGTTCCCACCGTGACAGTCCATGAATAGGGCAACGTGCCGCCCGTCAGGGCCAAAGGAGTGAACGGCGTGGCCGCCGCGTTTTGCGTGAGGACCTTGCTGGGGACCGTGGCACCTGCCGCCAGCGCGGCGTTCACAGTGAGACTGAAGGTATTGCTCGACGTCGCAGCGGCGGCGTCCTGGACCGTCACGGTGAAAGTCGACGGCCCGGAGGCGGCCGCCGGGGTACCCGAGATGAGGCCCGTCGCATCCATGCTCAGGCCAGTCGGCAACGCCGGGTTGATCGTGAACGTGTAACCCGGAGTACCCAGGATTGCGGTAATGGGTCGGAACGCCGTGGCCGCGGCCCCGGCCGTGATCGCACGACTGGCGATCGCCTGGACGGCCAGCACCGAGGTGTTCACTGTCAGCGTGAAGGTCGCGGTCGCCGGGGCATTGATGCTGTCCCGCACCGTGACGGTGTACACCGTGGGCGCGACCGCCGCCGCCGGCGTGCCGGTGATTTCACCGGTCGTCCCATTGATCGCGAGTCCGGACGACAATGCCGGAGAGATGGTATACGTGTAAGGAGCCGTACCGCCGCCGGCGATCACCGGGGTGAATGGAATAATCGTGCTGTTCGCGGTGACACTCCGGGCGGCAATGGCCTGGGTGGCGGAAACCGGACCGTTGACCAGGATGGTGAACGTCGCCGTACCGGTGGCTCCATTGGTATCAGTCGCGGTGGCGGTGTAGACGGTCGAAACGGAGGATACGGAAGGCGTGCCTGAAATCAGGCCTGCAGAATTCATCACCAGGCCCGTCGGGAGAGCCGGCGCGACCGTGAACGAAAGGGCGCCCGTGCCACCGGTGGCGGTGACCGGCGTGAACGACGCGATCGCGGTGCCTTGGTTGAACGTGCTGCTCGCGACCTGGGTCGTGGCCGTCACGCCCGGATTCACCAGGAGCGTGAAGCTCCGGGTGATCATGGCGCCGACGGCGTCCATGATCATGACGTCATAGGACGCGGACGTCGCGGTTACGGTCGGCGTGCCCGAAATGGAACCGTCGGTGGTATTGAAGGCGAGTCCCGCCGGCAGAACCGGACCGATCGAGAAAGAGAATGGCGCGGTGCCGGTGTTGGCGACTCGCGTCACAGGCGTGAATGCGATCGCCGCGCGGTTAATCGTCAGCGCCTTGGATGCAACCGCCACGCTGGAATTCAGCGCCGCGTTGACCGTCAGGCTGAAGGTACTGCCGGCGCTACCGCCGACGGTGTCGGTCGCAGTCACCGTAAAGGTCGTCGGTCCAGACGCGGCGGCGGGCGTGCCCGAAATTTCGCCGGTCGCCCCGGCAATCGAGAGGCCGGAGGGCAAGGCGGGGCTGATCGTATAAGTGCGGGCGCCTGTGCCACCCGCTGAAGTGACGGGCGTAAATGCCGTGGCGGCTGTTCCGGCCGTCAGTGCTTTCGTCGCAATAGTCGTCGTGGCCGTCACCGGGCCGTTGACGGTCAGCGCAAAGGTGTTGTTCGCGTTGGCGCCGAGGGTGTCAGTCACCGTGATCGTGAACGTCGTCGGCCCGGACGCCGCACTCGGCGTGCCGGTGATGGCACCGGTGGCGGTGTTCAACGAAAGATTCGCCGGAAGCGCCGGGCTGATCGAGTAGCTCAGCGTTCCTGTGCCGCCAGAGCCGGCGACCGGCGTGAACGACACGGCGGCCGTTCCGGCCGTTAAAGTACGCGTGGCAATATTCTGGGCTGCCGCCACCGGCCCGTTGACCGTCAAGCTGAAGGTCTTGTTGGTCGTGGCTCCGACGCTGTCAGTGATCGTGACGGTGTGATTCGTCGCGGCCTCCGTCGCCGTCGGCGTACCAGTGATCTGGCCGGTCGTGGTGTCCAAGGCCAGGCCTGCCGGCAAATCCGGGGCGATGGCGAAGTTGAAGGGCGTCGTGCCGCCGGTCCTGGTGACCGGGGTAAACGCCACGGCCGCCGTATTGATCGTGAGCGCCTTGCTGGGAACCGCGAGCGTCGAGGTCAGCGCGGCGTTGACGGTCAGGCTGAACGTGGCGCTGGAACTGCCGCTCGCAGTGTCCGTCACGGCCACCGTGTAGGTGGTCGCGGCCTGGACGACGTTGGTCGTCCCGGTGATCGCGCCCGTGGTCGTGCTGAGCGACAGACCGGTGGGTAGCGCCGGGCTGATGGCGAACGTGTACGCCGGTGCGCCATTCGTTGCCGTGACCGGGGTGAAGGAGGTTGCAGCGGTGCCGGCGGTCAGTGACCGACTGGCAATCGATTGGACGGCCGTCAGCGCCGGTGCCAGGGCGAAACTGCCGTTGATAGTAGTCACTGCCGACGTCGCCTCGTCGGTGAAGTTGGCCGTGTAATTGACGACCTTGTTCCCAGTCATGCCGGCCGGATAGGTCAGCGTGAACGAAAATGTGGCCGGGCTGGTTGGAATCGAGGAATAGAGAAATCCCAATCCGGTCGCTCCCGCATCGGTCGGATCCGGGATGATCTGCGGCACGTTGGCGCCCGTGACGGTCGGAATCTTCCACGTGCCGGAGGCCGCCGGTGTCGTCACTGTGAAATCCAACGACGACAGCGACTGCGTGTACCCCATGTTCACCGTCACCGTGAGGCTCGAGGCCGTGGCGTTGTAGACGCTGGTCGACGGCGTGACCGTGAGGGTGTTGGGGTTGGACACCACCGCGGACGCGGTGAGGGCGAGCGCCGCGAAAATCCACGCGCTAAACACGCGAGAGAGTGTTTTCATATGAAGAGGAAGCTGAAGGATGGAACCTGGATGGGACTACGGAGCGCGGGTCGGATCGGGGGTGAAGCCATCGACCGTAGCCGTATCCGGCGGGACGACTACCCGGCGGTAGTAGCCGGTGCGAATCTTTCCGTCGACCGTGGTGTAACGCGTGTTGTAGAGCGTGATTACCCGCGACAATTCGGTGACGTCGATCTTGCCGTTGTGATTCGTGTCGGCGCTGTGGTACCGCGTGAGCGTCACCGTGGCGGCCGGATCTCGGGTCGGATCGGGCGCGAAGCCGTCCGCCGTTCCCGTCGCCACCGAATAGGCGCCCGTGCGGACCTTGCCATCGACCGTCGTGAAGCGGGCGTTGTAGAGCGTGATCACGCGCGAGAGCTCGGTGACGTCGATCTTCTCGTTGCCGTTGGTATCGGCGTCGTGGAACGTCAGCGGTGACACCGGGAGCGGATCCGGCTTGGCGAGGAATTGCACCGGGTGACCCGTATCGGAGGTACGAGTCATCTCGACCAGGGCGGCAAACTCCTTCGCCCCGGTGGCAGCAGCCGGGACACTCAGCGTGTAGGTGAAAGTCAGGCCGTTGGCCGGAATAGTCGACCACAACCAACTGAGCGATCCCGAGGGATCCGTGGGGTCGGGTTCGACCGCCGGATTGCTGGAATACGTGCCCGAGACAAACTTCCAACCGGGGGGCACGAGAATGGTCCAGGTGAGGCTCGAGAGGTCTTCCGGATAGGCGAGCGTGTTGGTCACCGTGACCGTGCTACCCGCCACGTAACCCGTGCCCAGCAATTGATGCGTGGCACTGAAGCCGGCGGACAGCACCGAAACGTTGGCCGCCCCGGAAAGGATGGTGCCGCCGGGGCCGGTGACGAAGACCGTGTAGCTCCCGGCATCCCCCGCCTGGGCGGAGTTCACCGTGAACGTCGCCGAGTTTGGCGCGCCGAGCGTGGTGCCGCCCTTGCGCCAGTCATAGGTGAACGGTCCGGTACCGGTCACGGTAACGTGCAGCGTGAGGGCCTGGCCCGCGCTCACCGCTTGTGACTGGGGTTGCGCCGTAATCGTCGGCGCGGTCACCGCCGTCAACTGCACCGGCGAACTGAGGACCGTTCCCCCGGGGCCGGTGATCGCCACGATGTAAGTCCCGGCCGCGGCATTCGTCGCATTCGGAATTGCGAGAACCGAATTGGTTTCGCCGGTGAGGTCGTTGCCATCCTTGCGCCACTGGTAGGTGTAAGGACCGGTGCCGCCCGCCTGGACCCAGAGGAGATTCGTCACGCCCAGGTTGATCGCGCCGCCCACCGGTGCCGTCGTAACGGTCGGTGCCACCGCCGCGCCGGCAAAATGGGTGAGGCCGCGGATGACGCCATTGTTGAGGCTGAGCAGGCTGTTGTTGACGTAGAGGCTGCCGTTGTCGGCCATCGTCAGCCGCATGCTGCCGCCGCCGCCCGGAATCGACGTGATGCCCAGCAGGGCAAACGTTGGATCCACGGTGCCGTTCGCCAGCAGGCGCACGGCCGCCCCCGTCGAAAATTCGCCGACGACGATCAGCTTCCCATCTTCCTGCACCAGGACCTGCCCGACGGGACCGTCGAGCGACGCTGGCGCGGTGAAGTTCGGGTCAAGCCCGCCCGTATCGAGATCGAAAATCGCGACATGATTGGCGGGCGTCCCATTGTAGCCGGTGAAATTGCCAAACATCACGATCTTCCCCGGCGCATACAGGGTGAAACCGTTGATATTGCCACCGGTCACGCCCGTGCCGGGATCGAAGTCAGCCAGCGGCGTGCCCGTGCCGTCGAGCGCCGCAATACCGGGTGCGGCGGCACCATTGTAGGTGGTGAAGCCGCCACCGACCAGGATCGGGTAGCCACCGGTGGACTCCGGGTCGGGAATCTCGATCACTGCATTCACACTGGAGCCGAAGCCACTGCCGACGTTGAAGGTGTCATCCCGCGACCCATCCGCCTTCAGGCGCATGATGTTGCCGGCCACCGCCGCACCATTGTAAGTGAAGTTGCTGCCAAATGACCCAAACAGCAGCGTCTTGCCACCGGCGAGGGAATGGGGCGTGACGATGTAAATATTCGGGCCGGCGCCGGCGTCGAATGAGGAATCGATGCTGCCGTTCGCGTTGATCCGGACGAGGTGATTGGCCGTCGAGCCATTGTAGGAAACAAAATCCCCAATCACGACGAACTTGCCGTCGCCCTGCCGCGTCGCGCGATAGGCGCCGAAGGTCGAAAGCCCCGTCAGCCCGAGACCCGCCCCGTTCGGGAAGCCCGAATCGATGCCGCCACTGGTCGTGAATCGGACAATGTGGCCGAGATTCGAGGTGCCGGCCGCGGAATGGATCGAGCCGAAGACCGTGAGCTCGCCGTTGCGTTCGAGGAAGGCCGAGCCGGTGAAAGCCGGCCGGTTTACCAGTGACGATGGCGTCGCCAAAAGCGTCTTGCTCGTATCGCCGGCGTCGGCATTGGCCACGGCACCGTCGATGACCGCGGTCGTCACGCGGCGCGCTCCGAGCATCTGGTTGAAGGTGCCGATGAGCCCGACCTGGTTGTTGGCGAGAGTGAACGCGTGGAGGTTCCGCCCGGCGTTCGTAGCAACGGTGAACGGATTGACCTGCGCCCCGGCGCCGACCGTGAACGCCGTCTCGATCGCGCCGGTGCCATTGGCATTGAAGCGCACGATCCCGGCCGCGTTGAGGCCGGCGTAGACGCTGAAGTTGCCCACCGCGACGATCCGCCCATCGCTCAGCATTGTTGCGCCCTGGATAAATCCATCGGTCGTACCCGACGGAGGAACAAAACCCGTGTCGACGCTGCCATTCGCCGCCGTGAGCAAGGCGATGTGGTTGCGGGTAACCCCGCCGACCCCGCCAAAGTTGCCGACCACAATATAGCGGCCGTCCGCGAGTCGGGAAAGGAAGTTAACCGGGCCATTCGTGCCCGCGCTGCCGCCGAAATTCGCGTCAACCGTGCCCGTGTTGCTGATCCGGGCGAGGGCATTGTGTCCAGCGACGGGCCCAACCTGGGTAAACGTTCCGGCGAGGGCGATGGCCGGGTTGGTGCCGGGCTCGGCGATGAGTGAGGTCACGCGAGATCCATTGTTCGCGACGATATCGACCGAGAGGCTGGTATCATGCGTGCCATCCAGGTTCAGCCGGCGGAGGACGTCCGTGTGATTGATGGCGTTGGTGAAGAAGCTGAGCCGGGCCACGAGCAACTGCCCGTTATCCTGCACGGCGAGAGCTGACACCTGTGTGGTCGCGTTGGCCGGCATTGGATCCTTGGACCGCCAGGCGAGATCGTGAACAAGATTCCCGCCGACCGTGATCAGGCGCGCGAGCCCGGCTCGCGGGTGTCCATCGACCGCGGTAAAGTCGCCGCCGAAGTACACCGTGCCATCCGGGGCCAGCGCTAGCGCGTACACGACGCCATTGACGAGCGGGGGCGTCCACGAGGTATCCAGCGTCAAATCCGCATTGAGCCGCGCCAGAGCCGTGCGCACCTGGCCATCCCAGCTCACGGATTCGCCACCGACGATGAACTGCCCATTGGAGAGTTTCACCGCGGCAAAGGTCCGCGTGCTGATGGTGAGCGGATTCGGATCCCAGGTGAAATCGGGGGCAATCAGGCCCGGGTAGGCCGTGGGGGCCACCCGCACCAAGGCCGGCTCCGAAACGATCGAGCCAGCGGTGCTCGTGACGACGACGTCGTAGGTGCCGGCATCCGCCCGCACTGCCCCAGAAATCGTGTAGGTGGCATTGGTCGCGCTCGCGATGTCAAAGCCCCCGCGACGCCAGCGGTACGTCAGTGTGCCAGGGCCGGTCGCTGCGACCGTTAGCGTCACATTCTGGCCCGAGGTCACCGTGGTGGACGACGCCGGCTGGGCCGTGATCTGGAACGGCGCCGGCTGGTTGTTGAAGGTCAGCGTAACCGAAGCGGAAAGATGCGTCGGGGTCGTGGCGTCAGTCACCGTGACCGTAGAGTTGAAGGAGCTATTGACGACGGTCGGGATGCCCGAAATGAGGCCGGTGCTGCCATCCAGGGCCAGTCCCGCGGGCATGCCCGTCGACGTATAGGCATAAGGTGACGAGCCACCCGCCGGCGCCGGGAGTTGGAAGCTGAACGAACTGCCGACGGTGCCATTGAGAAAGATCGGGCTCGCGATGCCGAAGGCATTGACGCTCGTACGGAACGTCGCCTGCGCCGTATTGCTGGCGCTATCCGTGGCGGTGATCGTCACGCTGACCGCGCTTGCGAGCGAACTCGCCGTCCCGCTAATCACACCCGTCGACGTATTCAAGGTCAGGCCGGAAGGCAGGCTGCCACCCGTGATGGCATAAGTGATCGTGCCTGTGCCGCCGGCCACTCTCACCTGGTAACTGTAACTCTGATTCTGGATCGCCGTCAGGTTGATCGCCCCGTTGTTGAACACACCGGTGATCAGCATCGGGACGACGGACAGGTTCAGGGTCGCCGTCGCCGTTTGCGGCGTGGGGGCCGAACTGTCGACCGCGCTCAGGCTGATGGCCGTATTGCCGAGAGTCGTGGGCGTGCCACTGATCGTCGAGCCATTCAGCGTCAGGCCCGGCGGCAGGTTCGTCGCCCCATAGGTGATCGTGCCAACGCCGCCCAGCGTGTTGATGTTGTAGTTGAAGGGGACATTCCTGGCCGCATTGAACGTGAGCGAACTGGTGATGCCAAAGTTGGCGACGTTGATCACCAGGGTCACATGAACGTTCGTGCCGAGTGTATCCGTGATGCTGAGGTCGACGTTGGAGGAACCCGCCGCCGTCGGCGTGCCGCTGATCCCACCGTTGCCGGTGTTGAGCGTGAGGCCCGCCGGCAAGCCGGTGGCGGCAAACGTATACGGGCTGAGACCACCGGTGACCTGCGTGGAATAATTGAACGACGCGTTCTTCACGGCCCCCACGGTGAGCGGGCTCGTGACCGTAATTGGCGCCGGCTGGTTGTTGAAGAACAGCGAGGTCGTCGCCGAGAGATGAGTGGGAGTCGTGCTATCCGTGACGGTGATCGTCGCGTTGAAAGAGTTGTTGACGATCGTGGGCGTGCCGGTGATCAGGCCGTTGCTGTCCATGCTCAATCCCTGCGGCAGGCTGCCCGCCGTGTAGGTATAGCCCGGCTGGCCTCCCGCCGCCGCGGGAACCTGGTAGCTGAACGCGGTGCCGACCGTGCCGTTGACGAACAGCGGGCTCGGGATGCCGAACGCGTTCACGTTAGCGGAAAAACTCGCCTGCGCCGTGTTCGGCGTGCCGGCGCTGTCGGTGACCGTGATCGTAAAGTTGAACTGGCCGAGGGTCGTCGCCGTCCCGGTGATCGTGCCGTTCAACGCGCCGAGCGCCAGGCCATTGGGCAGGCTGCCGCTGGTCACCGTATAATTGTACGGCCCCGTACCGCCCGCCACCTGGACCTGGTAATTGTAAGTCTGGCCTTGGATCGCCTTGAGGCTCGTCTGACCGGGAATGAACATCGTGACGACCGACAGATTCAATGTCGCCGTCGCCGTTTGCGGGGTGGCCGAACTGTCGGTCACGCTTAAGTTGATCGCGCTGTTGCCGAGCGTCGTGGGCGTTCCCGTGATCCGGCCGCTGGTGGCGTTGATCGTCAGCCCAGCCGGCAGACCCGTGGCGCTATAGGTCTGGGTACCGACTGCTCCCTGCGTGTTGATGGTGTAGCTGAAGGGAACGTTGCGCGCCGCGGTCTGAGTGAGCGAGCTGGTGATACCGTAGGCGGCGATGTTGATCACCAGGGTAGCCTGAACGCTGCCGCCGTTGTTATCCGTGACCGTGAGCCCGACATTCGTTGAACCCGCGTTGGTGGGATTGCCGCTGATCGATCCGTTGCCCGAATTGATCGACAATCCGGCGGGCAGGTTGGTGGCCGCATAGGTGAACGGACTGCTGCCACCGCTGACCTGTACCTGGTAGTTGAAGTTGCTGTTCCGGACACCATTCGCCGTCAGCGGACTCGTAATCACGGGTGCCGCCGGCTGGTTGTTGAAGGTCAGCGAAGCAGATGCCGAGAGCGGTGTGCCGCTCGTGCTGTCGGTCACGTTGATCGTCGTGTTGAATGAGCTGTTGACGATCGTCGGCGTGCCCGTGATCAGGCCGCTGCTGTTCATGGACAATCCCGCCGGCAAGGGATTCGAAGTAAACGCATAGGGCGTCTGGCCGCCCGCGGCCGGGACCTGGAAGCTGAAGGCGGCGCCGATGGTCCCATTGACAAACAATGGGCTCGGGATGCCGAAGGCGTTGACGTTGGTGAAGAACGTCGTCGGCGCCGTATTCGGTGTGCCGGCGGTGCTGTCCGTGACCGTGATGGTGACGCTCGATGAGCCGAGCGTATTCGCCGTGCCGCTGATTACGCCCGTGGAGGAATTGAGGCTGATGCCGTTCGGCAGGCTGCCACTCGTCACGGCAAAGGTGTAAGGCGCCGTGCCGCCCGCCACCTTGATCGGGGAATTGAAAGCCTGGCCCTGAATGAATTTCAGGGTCGTCTGGCTGTTCACGAACATCGTGACGATCGACAGATTGAGGGTCGCCGTGCCGGTTTGCGGGGTCGCCGAACTGTCGGTGACGCTGAGCGTGACCGCGCTATTGCCGAGCGTCGTCGGCGTGCCGCTGATGAATCCGGTGGAGGTGTTCAACGTCAGGCCCGCGGGCAGGTTCGTGGCCCCGTAGGTGATCGTCCCAACGCCGCCCTGCGTGTTGATGGAATAGCCGAAGGGGACGTTCTTGGCGCCGGTGAAATTCAGCGGGCTCGTGACGCCGAAATTGGCGACGTTGATCACGAGGGTCGCCGAGACGCTGCCGCCACTGTTATCCGTGACCGTCAGCCCGACATTCGTTGAACCGGCGTTCGTGGGATTACCGCTGATCGTTCCGTTGCCCGCATTGATCGACAACCCGGCCGGGAGGTTCGTGGCCGCAAACGTGTACGGGGTGGTGCCGCCCGTCGCCTGGACCTGATAATTGAAGTTGCTATTCTTGACGCCAGGGGCCGTGAGCGGGCTCGTGATGGTGATGGCCGCAGCCTGATTGTTGAAAAAGAGCGTAGCCGAGGCCGTGAGATGGGTGCCCGGGGTGCTGTCCGTGACCGTGATCTGGGAGTTGAACGAGCCGTTGACGATCGTCGGTGTGCCGGTGATGGCGCCGGTACTGCTGTCCATGGACAAGCCGGCCGGCAGGCCATTGGAAGTAAATGTATACGGAGTCACGCCACCGGCCGCCGGGACCGTGAAACTGAACGCTGTGCCGACCGTCCCAGTCACGAACAGCGGGCTCGGGATGCCGAAGGCATTCACGTTGCTGAAGAACTGGGTCTGCGCCGTGTTCGGCGTGCCGGCGCTGTCCGTGACTGTGATTGTGGCGTTGGAGGAACCGGTCGTGCTCGCCGTGCCGCTGATTACACCGGTGGACGGGTTCAGGCTGAGTCCCGCGGGCAGGCTGCCACCCGTTACGGAATAATTATACGGCGCCGTGCCGCCCAACACGACGACCTGATAGTTGAAGTTCTGCCCCTGGATCTCCTTCAGGTTGGTCTGTCCGCCGATGAACATCGTGACGATCGAGAGGTTCAACGTGACGCTGTCGGTTTGGGGCGTGCCTGAGCTGTCGGTCGCGCTCAGCGTGACCGCGCTGTTGCCGTTGGTGGTGGGCGTGCCGCTGATAAACCCCGTGGACGTATTCAACGTCAGTCCCGCCGGCAGGTTCGTCGCCCCATACGTGACTGAACCCACTCCGCCTTGCGTGGTGATCGAGTAACCAAAGGGCAGGTTGCGCGCCCCGGTGAAAGTCAACGGGCTGGTGATACCGAAATTGAGGACGCCGATCACCAGGGTCGCGTGGACATTGGTGCCGTTGTTGTCCGTGACGGACAGATCCACATTCGTCGAACCCGCGCTGGTCGGGTTGCCGCTGATCTGTCCGTTGCCGGAAATCGACAAGCCGGCGGGCAGGCCCGTGGCCGCATATGTGTAGGGGCTGCTGCCACCTGTCACCTGCACCTGGTAGTTGAAATTGCTGTTCTTCACGCCCCGCGCCGTGAGCGGGCTCGTGATCGAGAGTCCCGCCGCCTGATTGTTGAAGAACAACGACCCGGAAGCGGAGAGATGCGTGCCAGGGGTGCTGTCCGTGACGGTAACCGTCGTCTGGAACGAGCTGTTGACGATCGTCGGCGTGCCGGTGATGGCACCGGTCGAACTCATCGACAACCCGCCCGGCATTCCATTCGAGGTAAAGGTATACGGCGTGACGCCGCCGAAGGCTGGCACCTGGAAGTTAAACGCGGTCCCAACCGTCCCATTCACGAACAGCGGACTCGGGATGCCGAACGCACTCACATTGCTGAAGAACTGGATCTGCGCGGAATTTTGGGTGGCCGCGCTGTCGGTGACCGTAATCGTGGCGTTGGAGGAACCGCTCGTGGTCGCTGTGCCACTGATCACCCCCGTGGAAGCGTTCAGGCTGAGCCCCGTTGGCAGGCTGCCGTTCGTCACGGAATAGTTATACGGCGCCGTGCCGCCCACCACGACGACCTGATAATTGAAATTCTGTCCCTGGATTTCCTTCAGGGTGGTCTGCCCGCCGATAAACATCGTAACCACCGAGAGGTTCAACGTGACGCTGTCGGTTTGGGGCGTGCCCGAGCTGTCCACCGCACTCAGCGTGACGGCGGTGTTGCCCAGCGCGGTGGGAGTGCCGCTGATAAATCCGGTGGACGTATTCAACGTCAGTCCCGCCGGCAGGTTCGTCGCCCCGTACGTGACTGAACCCACTCCGCCTTGCGTGGTGATCGAGTAACCAAAGGGCAGGTTGCGCGCCCCGGTGAAAGTCAACGGGCTGGTGATACCGAAATTGAGGACGCCGATCACCAGGGTCGCGTGGACATTGGTGCCGTTGTTGTCCGTGACGGACAGATCCACATTCGTCGAACCCGCGCTGGTCGGGTTGCCGCTGATCTGTCCGTTGCCGGAAATCGACAAGCCGGCGGGCAGGCCCGTGGCCGCATATGTGTAGGGGCTGCTGCCACCTGTCACCTGCACCTGGTAGTTGAAATTGCTGTTCTTCACGGCCCGGGCCGTCAGCGGACTCGAGATCGCGAGCGCCGCGGGCTGGTTGTTGAACGTCAGCGAAGCAGGGGAGCTGACGAGATGTGTGCCGCTCGTGCTGTCCGTGACCGTGATCTGCGTGTTGAAGTTGCCGTTAACGATCGTGGGGGTGCCGGTGATCAGGCCGGAGTTGCTCATCGTCAGGCCAGCGGGCATGCCGTTGGACGCCGTGAAGGTATACGGCCCGACGCCGCCTCCGACCGGGACCTGGAAACTGAACGCCGTGCCGACGGTGCCGTTGACGAAAAGCGGGCTCGGAATCCCGAACGCGTTGACGTTGATCGAATAGTTCGCCTGTGCGGTATGCACCGACCCGGCGCTGTCCGTTGCTGTAATCGTGATATTTGCGGGGCCGGTGGTCGTCGCGGTGCCGCTGATAATGCCCGACGAATTAAGGCTCAAACCCGCCGGCAGGGAACCGTTTGTAACCGCGTAGCTGAAAGGCGCCGTCCCCCCGAATACCCTGACCTGATAATTGAAATTCTGTCCCTGGATCGCCGTTAGGTTGGTGTTCCCGCCGATGAACATGGAGACGACGTTCGCGGTGAACGTCGCGCTCGCGGTCTTCACCGGATTCGAACTATCCGTCACCGTGATCGTCGGCGTCGATGTGCCGAGCTGCGTCGGAGTCCCGCTGATCTGGCCGTTCGACGCGTTCAAACTCAGCCCGGACGGGAGGCTGCCACCCGTCACCGCATAGGTGAGTGGGTTGGTGCCGCCTTGGGTGAAAACGCTGAAGTTGAAAGGTACACCCTGCGCCGCGGTGATGGTGTTCGGGCTGGTGACGGTGAACGCGGAAGGGTCGGTCTGGATATAAAGATCGGTCAGCGCTTCGTAGCCGGAAATTGCGATCGCCGGCGCCAGCGACGCTTGGTCGAAGGTCACGACCCGAATCGCGTCCAACTCCACCCAATAAGTCCGCCCCGGCTGGAGCGAAGACGCCGGAATCGTCAAAGACACATTTTGGTTCGTGAACGGCGTCGCATCTTTGGCGTTGTTGGCATCAAAATCCGAATCCTTCACTTCGATCCCCAGGAACGACTGGCCGGCGGCGTAGTTCGTCGCGCCGTAGGTCGTGGAAAGGGTCAGGGCCTGCGAGGCGTCGACGTGGAGTTTGCCACCGGACCAAGTGCCAGCTGACGCCGTCACTTTTAGCGCGGCGGGATATAGATCACCGGTCAGCGGAAGACTCGCCGTCGCGGCAGCAACCTGGAAACTATAGGTACCGTTGGCGTAATCCCCATCGAGCGCCGCTTGAGAGGCATAACCATGGTTTGGAACGTCGTTGACCGTTTCGTAGAACCACTGGTCGTTGGGAAAAAGCAGATCCTTGAAGCCTGTCGCGCTGCCCGCAGCCAACGTCACCCGCCTGGGCGCCGGAGGATCGGAAACCGTGAACCCGTCGCCATCAAGCCCCGCCCGGAAATGCCACGGCTGGAACTCCGTCGAATCCGCGACCACATTCGCATCGGTCTGCGCCGAACGATGGATTTTCGTGACGCTCGCAAATCCCAATTTCGCCGCCGACGTGACGCCGGCCAGGTAACCAGCCGGAAAGGTAGCCACCCAGCCCTCGGTGGTGCCATTGTGCTGACCGGAACCGAAAACGATCGTGGCGTCGGAAGACATGCCCAGCACGGAGTCAACCTGCCAGTCGGAGAGGTCCACCCCGGCCTTCGCGATTACCGCGTGCAGGTTGAACCAACCATGAGAATTGCGCACGAAACTCTGATTCCCGTTGTCGTCGCCGAAATTAATCACCGCCACGGCACCATCAGACGACATGCCGCCGAGATTGCCCGGCCCCCCGTTTGGCACGGGCGCGCCCAGCGCCGTGGTCGTGCCGGCGGAAATATTCCAGAGCAGCAGTTCACCCTGCGGAAAGTCCGGACCTTGGGGAAAAGCGGTCGAATCGCCGACGCCGAGGACGAGATTGCCATCCGGACTGACGGCCAATGCCGCGCTCCACGTACCACCCGCGGGCAATGGCAACGCGGTCATGCCGCTGCCGGACACGTAACGATAGGCGCGATTGCCGGGTCCGAAGCCGGAGGGGAAATTGGGGAAATTGATACTAAGGGCACCACTCGTGCCGACCATCACGTTGCCATCCGCCGACGCTCCGCGGGGCGCCGGAAAGTTGTACATGTCGCCCGCGTTTAGAAAACCCAACGCCACCATGCCGCCAGCGCCTGTCCACCGAAACGCGTCCGTCGTGCCGTTGGCGTCAGTGTGGACATCAAATCCGTAGACGACCGAGCCATCGGTCGAGCTGGCGATCGCTGCGCTTTGGCCGGTGTTTGCCAGCGCGCCGAGACTCACCGGATTCGTGCCATTGATGGCCCAAGTGGTCGCCACCCGCATCCCACCCGACGCCACGCTGCGGGAACGGCCCAGGATCAGGCTGCCATTCGGCGTGATGGCACTGGCGGTGACGAAATTTGTGGCCGTGTTATTCGTGACGAGATTCGGCAAGGCCACCAAGCCGCCGCCCGGCGTCCAAACGGCGGCGGTGTCGCCCCCGATTGAGCCGCTGCGCAACCGCCCTGAGCCAACGGCGACAAGACCCGAAGGCGTGTTGGCCGCATCGCGAATCTCGCTCGCGGGCGCCGAACTGCCGGCGAGCTGGCCAACGCCATTGAAGGTGACGCCGACGTCGGCCCGGAGAAACAGCGGAGCGGCGGCAAGCAGACCAAGGACAAAACCGAAAGCACGACGAAGATTCATGGCAGGAGTGAGTCGCAGAGCGAAACGCCGGCCCACCGGACGCGGAGCGCCGCGGGCTACGTTTTCAAGAGCTGGATTGGGGAGGGCAGAAGCTGGATTACCGGGCGGGAGACCGGTGAGACGTGGACGCGTCTCGTCGTTAAAAGAAGAGACTTGCGATAAGCAGGGACAATTAAAGATGTGTCAATATTTCGAAGACCGAATTAACGAGATTGCAACCTGACGAGCGCTTCCCCCCGAGCGTAGTGGATTGGGCGCTACGCTAAAATACGGAGGATTCCGTATGTCCGATCGTACCACCCGCTTCAGCTGTCGTCGTCCACCTGCACGAACTGCCGATAGAGCGCCGCATAATGGCCGCCGCGCGCGAGCAGTTCGAAGTGGTTGCCACGCTCGATGATCCGGCCCTGGTCCAGGACGAGGACGAGATTCGCGTGACGAATGGTGCTCAAGCGGTGGGCCACGACAAAACTGGTCCGGCCCTGCAGGAGGGTCACGAGGGCCTGCTGTAAGCGCGATTCGGTCACGGCATCGATCGCGCTCGTCGCTTCATCCAATATAACCAACCGCGGGTCGGCGATCAGCGCCCGGGTGAAACAGACCAGCTGTCGCTGGCCGACCGAAAGCGCCGCGCCCTTCTCCCCGACTGGCGATTGCAGGCCCTGCGGCAAGGCGTCGAAGATATCGAGGCAACCAAGTTGGGTGGCCGCCGCGCGCACCTCCGCTTCCGTCGCCGCCGGGCGCGCGAAGCGGATGTTGTCCAGCACGGTACCGCTGAAGAGAAAATTCTGTTGCTGCACCATCCCCATCTGCCGATGCAGCGAATGCGCGGTGATCGAGCGAACTTCGCGGCCGTCGAGGAAGAGTTCGCCCCGCGTCGGCAAATAGAACTTCGCGGCGAGGTTGATAATCGAGCTCTTCCCGCTGCCCGTGTGCCCGACGAGCGCGATGGTCTGGCCGGGCGCAGCCGCAAACGAGACGTCATGCAGCACGAGGCGGTTTGGGTCGTATCCGAACGAGACGGATCGAAATTCGATGTTCATGCCGCGCAGCTGCGGAGCCGGGAGCAAGGCGGTGGGAGCTGGGCTGTTTCCGATCCCGCTCCCTTCTCCTTTCTCGCTCCGCCCCTTTTCCCGCGGATCCGCCAGCGGCTTCGCCTCCGCCGTTTCCTCCCAATCCGGCTTCGCATCGACCAATCGAAACACCCGCTCCGCGCCCGCCATCGCGACCAGCGCCTGGTTGTACTGGTTGCCGATGACGGCGATCGGCGCGAAGAACTGGTTCGCGAGCAGGAAGAAGGTGATCAGGTCGCCGACGCCCATCTGGCCGTGAAACACGCGCCAGCCCCCAAACATCAGGAGGACCGCGACGAAGAACTGGCTGTTCAGCTCGAGGATCGGCGTGAGGATCGCCGAGGTGCGGGCCAGCGCGATGCTGAAGCGGGAGTGGTCCGCCAGCAGGCTGCGGAACAGGCCCGCGTTCGTCTGTTGCCGGACAAATCCCTGCGTCACGCGAATGCCGTTCACCGACTCCGCCAGCGTCGCCGTCACGCGGCTGAAACTGTCGCTCGCCGCCCGCGAGTAGTGGCTGAGCTGCACGCGAAAGTGGCGATTGATGACCCACAGCACCGGCGCCAGCCCGAGCACGACGAGGAACAGCACCCAATCCGTGCATGCCATCACGACGGCGGAAAAGAGCATCTGGCCGAACTGGATCATGCTCACGAAAAGCACATCCTGGATGCCGACCCTCAGCGCTTCGACATCGCTCGTCATGCGACCGATGATCCGGCCGATTTTCACCCGGTGGAAAAACCCCATCGGCTGCCGCTCGAGCTTGGTGAAGATGTCCGCCCGCAGCCGATTCACCACCGTCTCGCCAATCTCGAGGGCGAAGCGCTGCCGAAAATGGAACATGCCATCGGTGCAGATCGCGAGGAGCAGGTAACCGAGCACGCCCGTCGTCAGCGCGGCGGTGTCGCCGCGTGAGATGGGGCCATTGATCAGCAGCGACGTAATCCACAGGAACGCCGGCAACTGCGCCGCGCGAATCGTGCTCAGCACGAGCAGGAGGTTCAGCTTCCTCCGCACCGGCGCGGCATAGGTGAACAGCCGGCGAATCAGCGCCCACTCCAGCGGCTGCTGGATCTCCTCGTCCTCCTCGTCGCCGCGCACGCGGTGGACCAGGCCGAGGTCGCGGATTTGGCGCCGGGCTTCTTTCGCGTTCTTCATGGCGCCAGCTCCTTTCGGGCTCTGATCCGGTAGGGGCGCAGTCTTGCTGCGCCCTCGATCGCCAATGCGTGATGCAGGGCGCAGCAAGTCTGCGCCCCTACCGGATGAACGCGTGTCACCTTCACGCCGCGCCCTCCTTCAGCTTCAGCTGCTGCAACTCGCGATCGTCCACGAGCTGCAGGCTGGCCACGTGCAGGTACGGGCCCGGCTGCCGCATGAGCTCCTCATGCGTCCCGCGCTGCACGATCCGGCCGTCGGCCATCACGATGATGAAATCGGCGCGGCGCAGCGTGCTCAACCGGTGCGCCACGATGAACGTGGTCCGCCCGGCAATCGCCCGGTCCAGCGCCTCGAAAATTTCATGCTCCGTCTCGCTGTCGATCGCCGCCGTCGGATCGTCCAGCAACAGGATCGCCGGCTCGAGGAGCACCGCCCGCGCAATCGCCAGCCGCTGCCGCTGGCCGCCGGAGAGGCTGTTGCCGCTTTCACCGAGCACGGTGTCGTAGCCGTGCGGCAGCTGCGTGATGAAGTCATGCGCGGCCGCGATTCGCGCCGCGCGTTCGATCTGCTCGCGGGTCGCGCCGGGATGCCCGAACGCGATGTTGGCCGCAACGGTGTTGGAGAAGAGAAAGCTCTCCTGGAACACGAGCCCGATATTGCGGCGCAGATCGTCGAGGTGGAGCTGACGCGCATCGGTGCCATCGATCAGGACCCGCCCCCGGGTCGGATCGAAGAACCGCGGCACGAGGCTCATCAACACGCTCTTGCCGGCGCCCGTCGCCCCGAGGATCGCGACGCACTCGCCCGGCTTCACGTGCAGGTTCACGTCGCGCACCACGGCCTCCGCGCCGTCGTAGGTGAACGACACGTCCTGGAATTCCACGTCGCCCTGGAGCTTCAGCCGGCGGATCGCCTCCGGCGCGCTGCGCACCTCGACGGGGGCATCGAGGATTTCAAAGACCCGCCGTGATCCGATCAGCGACTGCTGCACCGAGTTCACGATCGTGGCGATGTTGTTCACCTGCCCGGAGAATTGCTCGAGCAGCCCCGCGAACACGACGAGGCCCGTGCCCAGCGGCAGCTGCCGGTGAATCACGAGCCAGCCGCCGTAGCCCAGCAGCACCATCATGTTGATCCGCGTCAGGAAGCCGATGGCCGGCGAGAACAGGCTGACACGCCAAAAGATCACCTGCTGTTGCGTGAGGACCGCATTGTTCGCCGCCTCGAACTCATCGCGCTTCTCCGCCTCGCGGCCGAAGGCCTTGATTACCGCCATGCCCTGCAACGCTTCGACAAAGACCTGCAGCATGCGCTCCACGAGGAGCCGGTTCTGCGCGTATTCGGGCTGCGTCCGCCGCGTATGCCACGCCGTGAGCACCCACAGCAGCGGGGTCGTGGCCAGGCAACCGAGGGTCAACCCCGGGCTGAGGTTCATCATGTAGATGAGGTAAACCGTCAGCGAAATGATCATGATCACGCTCTGGATCAGGACCTGGTCGACGAACATCCGGACGCTTTGCACGTCGCTCGTGACGCGCGTGATGATCGAGGAGGTGTTGTTGGCGTCAAAGAACCGGAAGCTGAGCCGCTGCAACTTGTCATAGACCTCGGCCCGCAAATCCACCACGAGCCGTTGCTGCACCAGCCGGTTGACCGACACCGCGTAGGTGTAGTTCAGGAGCGCGCGACAGAGCGCGAGGACGAGGATGAGGCCCGCGAGCATCCCGAGCACCTGCAGGTACGGCCAGTCCGTGGGCAAGGTGAGGTGCAGCCGGTTCGCCTCGAGCGGCGTGCCTTCGATCTTGTGGCGGATGTAATCGATGCCGACCCCGGTGAGACTCAGGCCGCCAATGCCCATCGTCAGCAACACGAGCTGGATGCTCAGCACGCGGAGGCAATGCAATCGATAGCGCCAGGCCAGCCCGAACAAGCGCCGCACCAGGACCCAGTTCGACAGTGCGGGAGCGGTCGAAACTGGCGGCGCGTCAGGCATGAATGGATCAGCCTAGCCGAAGCCCGCCAACGCGCACGAAATTTTTTCCGAAGTCGGAGCCATCCCTGATCAATTCAGAAACCAAGCAACCAGGACCAAGCCACCGCAGCAGCTCTGTCCCGAACCAGCACTCTCCCACGATTTCCCGGCTTCCTGGCTCCTGAATTATCCGAGGCTCGTGGCTATCTTTGCTGCCGTACGCCCTTGCGCCCACCCTGCTGCTGTTGCTGCTGCTGGCCCGGCTGGGCGTTACCCCGATTCTGGCCGTTCTGCTGGAAATTTCTCCCCCCTTGCTGAGCCTGCGGTTGGACCACCTGCGGCACCGCGCCCTGGTTCACCTGTGTCGTGGCCTGCTCCCGCAGCGCGCGGCGGCGGGCGACTTCGGCCGCCACGGCCTCGAGCCGCTTCTGCTCATCCGCCGGCGTCGGGTTCGCCACCACGGCCTGGGTGACGCCCGGCGGCATGCCGGGTGTGATGTTGCCGCCCACCGCCGGCATGACCTGCGGGACATTGCCCGAGGAAAGGATCTTCGCCTCGCGCTTCGCGAGCGTCATCGACTGCCCGTTATAGTCCAGGGTCAGGGTATCATCGCCCTCATTGTACTTCCGTGCGGTCACGTTGAGGGTCGGACTGCGCTCATTGAGCTTCACCCATTCCGATACTTTCCGGGCCGAGTCCTTCACCCGATAGAGCCGCTCCCCCGTCGGGGTATCAAGAAAACCGCCGAACTCCAGCGGGCCATTGGCCGTCGCCACGGCACCACCACCCTGCGGGGGCAGAAACGGCGAGTGCGCCGCCAACTGGGCCCATGCCGGCGCACCGCTGAACATCGTAAGACCGAAAAACAGCGCGCAGCCGGAACGCAGCGGGGAAAAAAGCATGGCGGAGTGGGATCACTAATAGGACGCCCACTTCGATGGTCAAGTGACGGCCCAATTTCACCGATCCCATCATCCTCAAAATCGGTGCCTTGACAGCGGAAACTTTAAATACCTATAGGGTTTCCTACGTTTTATGCCTCCTGAATCAGGTGAACTCGCGGTGAGCCTCGAGCCCGCCCCCGTCCGCGCGCGAATTCTTCGCCAGGCCCGCGCCGACTTTTTCACGCATGGCTACAGCCGGTTTACCATGGACGACCTCGCGGCCGAGTTGGGGATGAGCAAGAAAACGCTCTACGTCCACTTCGCGGGCAAGGACGACATCATCGCGGCCGTCATCCAGGATCTCGGCGAGGAAGTTCGCGCTGATGCGGAGGCGATCCTCCGCAACCGCGAGCTGAGTTTCGCCGAAAAGCTGCGGGGCTTCGTCCTCGGCATGATGGCGCGGCTCGCGACCCTCGACCCGCGGACCGTCCGCGATCTGCAGCGTTACGCGCCCGAGCTGTTCACGCGCGTTGATGAAGTGCGGCGAAAAAACATTCCGTATATCTTCGGCCGCCTCGTCGAGGAAGGCCAGGCCACGGGCATGGTCCGCACCGATGTCCCCCCGCCCTTCGCGATCGAATTTTTCCTGCACGCCATGCAGGGCCTGTTGCAGGGCCCCGCGCTCGAGCGCCTGCGGCTCGCTCCCAGCGAAGTCATCGCGCAGGGCATTGACCTTTTCTTTGGCGGCCTCCTCACCCCCGCCGGGCACAAGCAGTATGAAAAACTATTTCCTCGTTAGCCTCGGCTGCGCGCTCGGCCTCGCGGTGCTTGGCGGCTGCAAACCCCATCCGACCACTGGCTGGCAGGGCTACCTCGAGGGCGAATTCGTCTACATCGCCTCGCCCATCGCCGGCCGGCTCGAGCATCTCGGGGTGCAAAAGGGCGCCCGCGTCACGGCGAACACGCCCCTCTTCACCCTCGAACGCGCCAGCGAGCTGGCCGCCCAACGCGAGGCGGATGATCGCCTGCGTTCGTCGCGGGCCAAGCTCGAGGACCTGAAAAAAGGCTCCCGGCCCAGCGAACTCGCCGCGCTCGAGGCCCGGCTCGAGCAGGGCCGCGCCGCCGCCGAGTTGTCCCAGCGCGATCTCACCCGCTTCGAAGATCTCTTCAAGACCGGCGCGGCCACGGCCAGCGATCTCGACAAGGCGCGGCTCACCCACGAGCACAACACGCGCGTGATCGATGAGCTCAATGCGCAACTGACCACGGCCCGGCTCGGCGCCCGCACCGACGCCATTGCCTCCGCGGAAGCCGAGGCCAACGCCGCGGCTGCCGCGAAAGACCGGGCGGACTGGTCCGTGGCGCAAAAATCACAGGCCGCACCGCGGGACTCGTTGGTCTACGACACGCTTTTCCGCGAAGGGGAATTTGTCGGGGTCGGCATTCCCGTGGTGTCGCTGCTGCCCCCGGAAAACCTGAAGGTGCGGTTCTTCGTGCCCGAGGCGGATTTCGCGCAGCTCAAGCCCGGCGATGCCGTGCAGGTCGCGATCACTGGCCGCCCTCCGCTCGAGGCCCGGATCAATTACCTCTCGCCGCGGCCCGAGTACACGCCGCCCGTCCTCTACAACCGCGACAACCGCGCGAAACTCGTCTTCATGGTGGAGGCGATCTTCGGGGGCGATATTGGCCGCGATCTCAATCCCGGCCAGCCGGTGGATGTGACGCGATAAGCCCTCGATGTATTCGACCCGTCGTTCGCCGTCGCATCGTAGCGAAACGCGCCAGGCGTTTCGTTTCGATCCAGGCGAAAGCCTTGGCGGCTTTCGCGACGCCGAATCGCGATAGGCAATCCTCGCCCGAGCTCCGATGCCTGACTCCTCCTCTTTCGCGATCGATGTCCGCGGCGTCACGAAGAAATTCGGCGGCCGCACCGTCGTGGACGCGATCGATCTCCAGGTGAAGCGCGGCGAAATCTTCGGTTTTCTCGGCCCCAATGGCTCCGGCAAGACCACGTTCATCCGGATGCTCTGTGGGCTGCTCACACCCGACGCCGGCAGCGGCACCTGCCTCGGTTACAATGTCCTCACGCAACAGGCCGAGATCAAACGCCACGTCGGCTACATGACGCAGCGCTTCAGTTACTACGAGGACCTGAGCATTCGCGAAAATCTCGATTTCGTCGCCCGCATGTACGATGTGCCGGATCGCGGCGCCGCCGTGGCACAAAGCCTCGAACGCCTGGGCCTGCAAAATCGCAGCCGCCAGCTCGCGGGCGAATTGTCCGGCGGCTGGAAACAGCGGCTCGCGCTTGCAGCCTGCCTCATTCACTCGCCGCAATTGCTGCTGCTCGACGAGCCGACGGCCGGCGTCGACCCGAAGGCGCGCCGGGATTTCTGGGACGAAATCCACCGGCTCGCCCACGACGGGCTGACCGTACTGATTACCACCCACTACATGGATGAGGCCGAGCGCTGCCACCGGCTGGCTTACCTCGCCTATGGCAAACTCCTGACCCGCGGCACCGTCGATGAAGTCATTGCCGCGGCCAAACTCGCCACGTGGACGGTCACGGGCCCCAATCTCGCGGCGGTCGCCGACCGCCTGCGGAAACTCGACGGCGTCGAGCAGGTCGTCGCCTTCGGCACCACGCTGCATGTCAGCGGGCGAGATCGCGCGAAACTCGGCGCCGCCATCGCCGCGGTGCGCGACGCGCAGCACCAGTGGACCGAGGTCAACCCGGGCCTCGAGGACGTGTTCATCAGCCTGATGGAAACGGCGGAGGATAATTTCCGATGAAGGCCGCGCTATCAGTCACGGCGGCTCGGAATCATATCGTAGCCCTGCGCGGGAGCGCAGGGACTCATGCCGTCGGTCCTAACGATCCTCTCCCGCCGCTCCCCCGGCGGGCTACGGACGAAGGCCGTTCATGACCACCTTCACCTTTCACCGGCTCTGGGCGATGGTGCTGAAGGAATTCATTCAGATGCGCCGCGATCGCGTCACCTTCGGGATGATGGTCGGGATCCCGCTCCTGCAGCTCACGCTCTTCGGCTTTGCCATCAACTCCGACCCGCGTCACCTGCCCACGGCGCTGCGGCTCGCGGATCACGGGCCCTTTGCCCGCACCTTTGTCACCGCCCTCCGGCAAAGCGACTACTTCGCCCTCGTGCGCGAGGCCAATTCGGAGGCCGAGACGGCGGACCTGCTGCAGCGGGGCGACGTCCAGTTTGTGATCAACGTGCCCGAGGATTTTTCGCGCCGGCTCCTCCGCGGCGAACGACCGACCATCCTCATCGAAGCGGATGCCACCGACCCGGCGGCCGCCGGCCCGGCGATCGCCGCCGCCCGGGCACTCGCCACCTCCGTGCTCGACCGCGACTTGGTCGGTCCCCTCGCGCGGCTTCGCGGCAAGGATGGGCCGGTGGACTTCGAGATCCATGCCCACTACAACCCCGAGAACATCACCCAATACAATGTCGTGCCCGGTTTGATGGGCGTCGTCCTGACGATGACGATGGTCGTCATCACGGCCCTCGCGATCACCCGCGAGCGCGAACGCGGCACGATGGAAAACCTGCTGGCCACGCCCGTCCGCCCCTTCGAGGTCATGGTGGGAAAAATCCTGCCCTACATCGCAGTGGGCTATGTGCAGGTGACGCTGATCCTGATCGCGGCCCACTACCTCTTTCACGTGCCGATGGTCGGCAGCCTCCCGCTGATCTACGCCATCGCCCTCCTGTTCATCGCGGCGAACCTCGCGATGGGCATCACGTTTTCCACGCTGGCGAAAAACCAGCTGCAGGCCGTGCAGATGGCGTTCTTCTTCTTCCTGCCGTCGATCCTGCTGTCCGGGTTCATGTTTCCATTTCGCGGGATGCCGGAATGGGCGCAGTGGGTCGGCACCGTGCTGCCCCTGACTCATTTCCTCCGCATCGTCCGCGGCATTCTGCTCAAAGGCAGCGGCCTCCCGGAAATCACGCCGGAGATCTGGCCGCTGCTCGCGTTCCTGGCGGTCGCGATGATCATCGGCGTGAAGCGGTATCGGCAGACGCTGGATTAGCCGCCTCCGCCAAGGCTTCGGCGAGCTACCGGTTTCCCATTCCGTGTCATTGCGAGGCCGAGAAAGTCGGGCGTGGCAATCGCCACGGCGCGGAAGCGCGCCGCGCGATGACATCATGGTCTACCCGCGATTCGCCGGTGGCTTGGGCGCCGGCGAGGCCTCCGCCTGATCCTGCACCAAATGCACCGTCTTCGTCGGAAACGCGAAGGCCAGGCCGCGCGATTCGACGGCGCGCATGAACGCGAGGTTCAACCGTTGCCGGAGTTGCATGCTCTTCGTGAAATCCGGATCGCTCGTTTCATAAGCCAGCCAGATATCCAGGGACGAAGCATTGAGGTCGCGGAAATAGACATGGACCGAGCTGCGATCGACGGCGGACTCCGTTTCGATCAGGTGGCGGATCTCCTTCACGATTTCCTCCAGCTGCGCCGGCTTGGTGTCGTAGGTGAGCCCGAGGACCTGCTCGACCCGCCGCTTCGTGAAGCGGGAGAGGTTGGTGATCGGTTCCGCCGCGACGGTCTTGTTCGGGAGGACCATCAGCGACTTGTCGACGAGGCGGATGCGCGTCGACCGCAGCCCGATGTCCTCCACGCCGCCCGTGTTCTGCCCAATCTTGACCGTGTCGCCGAGTTTGAAGGGCTGGTCGATGGCGACGACGATCGCACCGAAGATATTCGCCAGCGTATCCTGCGCGGCGAGCGCGAAGGCCAGGCCGCCGATGCCCAGGCCGGCGAGGATGGTCTTCACGTCGTACCCCATGCTCTGGATGGTCAGGAGCACCGCGAGGACGATGAAGACGGACATCAGCGACTTCCGGATCCAGGGCATGAACGCGGCCACGCCGAGGTTCCGGTCCCGGGCAATCTCGGCGCCATGATCGAGCAGAGCGCCCAGCGTGCGCCAGAGGGCCCAGAATATTGTCAGCGTAAACGCGACCCGGGAGCCGGCGGCGATGTACGAGTCCGCCTCTTCCGACAGCTTGAGGACTTTCAGGGCGGCAAAAATACCCACGACCATCACAAACGCCGCCGCGGGGCCTTCCAGGGCGGGGAAAAGCTTGTCGTCGAGCGTGGTCGTCGTTCGCGCCGCGAGTTTCCGCAGCACCTTGAAAATGATCCCCGTCACAATCCGCCGCGCCAGGAGCGCGAAGACCAGCAGGAGGGCGCTGATCGCATAATGCGTCACCGTGTTGCCGCTCGATCGGACGTCGAAGAGCCCCAGGACGGAATCGACCAGGTGCTCGAGGAAGTCGGGCGTCTGTACCTCGCCCCGACGGGCCGCGGTCGCCGCCGCCGCCGCCTGGGTGGTATGATCCGCCCCAGCGGGCGCCGCCGCCACGGTTTGGTCCGTAGCCGGCGGCGCATCCGCCGCCTGCGCCCAGCCGATCGGCAGGGCACCGGATGCCAGCAGCATTACCACCAGATACAAAAACTTCCTCATAACCGGCCAACACAGGGCACGGGCCCGGCGAAGTCAAAAATTTTGGAACCGGTCAGGGCGTCGCGTCTTTCCGGCCGTGCCCGCGGCGCCGCAACCAGCCGTAGAGAAATATGCCCATGACCATCACGGCCTCCACGGTGTAGCGGAGCCAGGTATAAGCCTGTACCCGCGTCGCCTCGGGCGCCGAGATCAGGTTACCCCACCACGGCAGTACATGCGAAACCACGAACGTATCGGTCATGATCATCTCGCCCGCCACCTTGCCGAGGATCGCCGCACCGAGAAAGACAATGATCTGGTACCGCGCCATCAGGTGCGCGATCAGGTTGCTGCCGAAAACCACGAGGGGAATGCTCAAGGCGAGCCCGAAGACGATCAGGCTCACGCTGCCCCGCGCGGCGCCGCCCACCGCCATGACGTTGTCGAGCGACATCGTGATATCCGCGATCAGGATCATCCACACCGCCTGCCAGACGCCGACCGCGCCCGCCTTCTCGGTGCCGTGTTCCTCCTCCCCCTGCCGGAGGAGCTTGAATGCGATCCAAAAAATCAGGACGCCGCCGACCAGTTTCAGGTACGGAATGGTCAATAGATGGGTCGTCACCGCGGTCAGCGCGGCGCGCAGGGTCACGGCCGCGCCCGCGCCAAGGGTGATGCCCAGCCGCCGCTCCTTCGGCGCCAGGTTGCGCACGGCGAGCGCAATGACCACGGCGTTGTCGCCCGCGAGCACGATATCGATCCAGACGATGTAGAAGACCGCGACGACCCACTCCCAAGGCGTGTGGGGGTTCGTTACGAGGGTGGCGGCAAGCGGCATGACTCAGCGAGCCGCAATGGATTTCCCGCCCCGCGGATCGTCAAGGGCTAATGGCTGGAACGACCGGGCCTTGATTCCAGCGCTCAAAGGAAACGTGCGGCCCATTCCGCGCGCGGCAATGGCCGCGGCTTCCACGGGCCAAAGAGGCGGTAACGCGAATGCCCCACCGCCCGATAGGCTGCATCGCGCAATCGCGCCGGCACGATCATCAGCAAGGTCGCCAGCATGCGCCCGAAGCCGCCGGCCACCCTCAGCGAGGCCACGACCCCGGCAGTGCGCAAAAGGTAATTGGGCTCGTCGCGGTGATTCCAGTCGCGCACGAAGACGAGCGTGTCGAAGTCCTCGGTCGGCAGGCCATGCGCCCGCAAATAACCCTGGGCCGGCGGACCCTGCAGGGGCGCAAATCTCAGCCGGCCCTCGCGGTCCAGGCGCAGCAACAGCCGCACGACGCGATTGCAGAGCCCGCATTCGCCGTCGAACAGCAGCACCGGGACTGGAGCGTCACTCATGGGCAAAGCCAGCGTCGCCCGACCCGGCGGAAGCGCAAAATAAAACGCCGGGGGCGAACACCCCCGGCGGTTTCATCTGTCCCCGACGCCAGGTCGGGGCTGGTTCGACAAAAAAGCGCGCTTACTTGACCGCGATCTTGCGCGGCTTGAGCGCCTCGTGCTTCGGCAGCGAAACCCGCAGCACGCCGTCGCGGAGCTCCGCGGCGATCGCATCGAGGTTGACGGCATTGTCGTGCGTCAGCACGAGCTCGAAGGGAGCGTCGGCCGACTCGCGATAAAGCGTCGTCCAGCCTTCCGGCTGCTTCCAGGCGCGGCGGCCCGCAATGCGCAGCTGGCCTTCCTCCGCCGTGAGCTCGAGGCCTTCCTTGGCGACGCCGGGCAGATGGACGGTTACGCCCCAGGCGTCGTCCGTCTCCTTGACCTCGTAGGCCGGCCGCACGGTGTCGGCCAGTTGAGTGCCATTGTTATCGCCCGCACGAAAATGCGTCGGAATGAAATGAGTAAGTAGAGACATGGTGGTTGTATTTAGTGGTTGAAGGTTGCGCCGCGGGCTTACTTGACCGCGACGGTGACTTTCTTCGGCTTCACCTCTTCGCGCTTCGGCAGCGTGACGGTCAGAACGCCGTGCTCATAAACGGCCGCGACCTTGTCGGCTTGGATGTCGCTTTCGATGCTGACGCTGCGGGTGAAGGCAACCGCCTCCTCCCCGCGATCGTTGGCCTGCTTGCGCGAGGCCGTGATGGTCAGGTTGCCGTCGGCCATCTCGACCTGGATTTCGTCGCGATTCACGCCCGGCAGCTCGGCGCGGACATAGGCATTGTCCTTGTCCTCGAACAAATCCACCGGGAAGCGGGTTGCGTTCGTGGTGCGATTGAAGCCGGGCACGGTGGTCTCGAACCAGCGATCAATCTCGGTCTCGAGGCCAGCCCATGGCGAGCGATTGAAAGCGCCCTCCGACGGAGTCAGAACCGAGGGATAGGAATAACGAATGAGTCTCATGGTGATGAATGCAGTTGGATTGAGTTGTGCAGTCCTTTCGCAGGCCGCGGACCAGCGTTGGGCGGTGAGTAACTTTCGTCGGCAACGCGACTTGAACCCGGCGCACGGATACCGACTGTGCAAAACCGGCCCGGGGTGCGTCACAGCACCCGGGAAATTTCGTCGCGCAGCCGGCTTATGCCGGGTTTACGGCGTGCGGCGGCCGGCCAATCCTGATCTGCTCGACCCTCGCAGCGCATGACCTTCGACTTCGACACGCCCATCAATCGCGCGGGCACGGACTCCCAGAAATGGCAGAAGTACGCCGGCCAGGACGTGCTGCCAATGTGGGTTGCCGACATGGATTTCAGGTCCTCCCCCGCGATCATCGCGGCGCTGCAGCGGCGCGTGGAACACGGCGTCTTCGGCTACGCGCGCCCGGTGAAGTCGACGGTCGACGCCGTCGTCGAGGCGATGGAGGCCCGGTATGGCTGGAAGATCGAGCCATCGTGGATCGTCTGGCTCCCCGGCCTGGTCGTGGGCCTGAACGTCACGGCGCAGGCGTTCGCGGAACCGGGCGATGAAGTGCTGACGCTTTCGCCGGTTTATCCGCCGTTCATGAGCGCGCCGAAAAATAGTGCGCGGATCTCCGTCACTGTCCCCTTTGTCCTTGGCCGGGTGGGATGGGAAATCGACTGGAGCGCGCTGGAGCGCGCCGTCACCCCGAAGACCCGGCTGTTCTATCTTTGCAATCCGCACAATCCCCTCGCCCGGGTGTGGCGGCGTGACGAACTCGTGCGCCTCGGCGAATTCTGTGTCCGGCACCAACTCATCCTTTGTTCGGATGAAATTCATTGTGACCTGATCCTCGATCCGGGCCTGCCCCACATTCCCTCTTCCGTGCTCTCGCCGGAAATCGCCGCGCAGACGATCACGCTGATGGCGCCGAGCAAGACCTACAATGTCCCGGGCCTCGGCACCTCGATCGCGATCATCCCGGACCAAGCGCACCGAACGCGTTTCATTCGCGCCACGGCGGGGATCGTGGCCGAAGTGACCAGCCTTGGGTTCGCGGCATGTGAAGCGGCGTATCGCGACAGTGAAGCGTGGCGGCAGGCACTGCTCGCGTATCTCCGCGGCAATCGTGATTACCTGCTGAGCGCCATTCCCCGCGAATTGCCGGGCATCAAGGTCGAGGCCCCGGTCGAAGCGACCTATCTGCTGTGGCTCAACGTGTCCGCGCTCGGCTGGGACAACCCCGTCGCCCGCTTTGAAGCCCACGGCGTCGGCCTGAGCGACGGCGTTCCGTTCGGCGCCGCCAGGGGCTCGCACGTCCGCCTGAATTTCGGCTGCACCCGCGCCACGCTGCAGGAAGCCATCCGGCGGATGAAAGCGGCCTTGGCGACGCACTGAACGCGCCAAACCCGCGCGCCCGGAGCGTACATCCGATCACCCTTAATTCGGGGGATCTTTGCGCGCGTCTCTTGTAACCAGCCTGGTGACAAAACCGGTGCACTTGCCGGCCTGGTGGCCGCGGGTAGTATGCCGGCGTCCATGCGCCTTGGCCCTTACCAACTCACGTCGAATCTGTTCCTGTCGCCGCTGGCGGGTTATACCAACCTGCCCATGCGGTTGACGCTGCGGGAGCTGGGCGGACTTGGGTGGGCGACCACTGACCTGGTCAATGCGCGTTCGCTGATCGAGCGCAATCCCACCGCGCTGCGGCTCGTCGCGACGGCGGCGGCGGATCGGCCGATGGCAATCCAGTTGTTCGGCAGCGTACCCGAGGAAATGCGCGATGCGGCCGTCATGTGCGAGTCGCTCGGCGCGCAGGCCGTCGACATCAACATGGGTTGCCCGGTCCGCAAGGTCGTCAAAGTCGGGGGTGGTTCCGCAATGATGACCGAGCTCGACAAGACCGCGGCGCTGGTGCGGGGCATGATCGCCGCCGTGAAGATTCCCGTCACCGCCAAGATGCGGCTCGGTTGGGATGACGATAACCTCACCGCCCCCGATCTCGCCCGCGTGCTCGAGGACGCCGGTGTCGCCGCCATCTTTGTCCATGGCCGCACGCGGGCCCAGGGTTTCGCCGGCCGGGTGAACGTCGCCGGGATTCGATCGGTCGCCGCCGCCGTCCGCGATGTGCCGGTCATCGGCAATGGCGATATCACGACCCCGGAGGCGGCCCGGCACATGTTGAATGAAACCGGCTGCGCTGGCGTGAGCATCGGCCGGGGCGCGTTCTACGATCCCTGGATTTTCCGCCGCACCCAAGACTACCTGCGGACCGGTGTCCTCGGCGCGGAGCCGGATTTCGCCGAGCGGATCGCCGTCATGCGCCGGCATTTTGATCGCTACTGCGAATTCTACGGCGAGGCGCAGGGCGCCAAACTCTTCCGCAAGGTTGCCCCCTGGTATGCGAAACGTTTTGGCCCGGCGAAGCCGTTCAAGCGTCGCATTATCACTATCAAGTCCCGCGCCGATTTCGAAGCATCCCTGGCCGAATACCTCGAGTGGCGGGCGCAGTTCTGCGCGGCCGATGGGCAGCTCCGCGAATCGTACACTCCTGCGCCGATGGTCGCGTCATTCATGCTCGATCCCGATGCCGAACCGGAACCGAGCTCCATCCCGGTACCCAAAGGCCCGGTGGAGGTATGGTGAACCTGCGACGATTTTCGTAGCGAAAGCGGTCAAGGCTTCGCACGAGAAACAATCGAACGGACTTGGCCGAAGCCCGCCAGAGGCCGGCAAGCGTTTGGTCGCCGCAGGCGAGCTTGGCGCGTTTCGCTACCACCGATCTCGAATATCCTTCAGTACTTTCGCGCGACGGTGGCGCCGGACCTTTCCAGCACAGTGGGATCCGAAGCTTGGAATTCACGTGACTTGAAGTCGCGG
>JADMIO010603969.1_pt1 | contig 59407 bp, 42 predicted proteins | sample 8958161 | NCBI WGS metagenome assembly JADMIO01 (sample SAMN16585339, study PRJNA669376) | soil metagenome | isolation source: Crop rotation soil | place: USA: Cullars Rotation, Alabama | collected 2011 | reverse complement strand
GCCGCGACTTCAAGTCACGTGAATTCCAAGCTTCGGATCCCACTGTGCTGGAAAGCCTTACCGGCACCTCGGGCGTCGAAGATCGCGTGGCGACAACTTACAACGCTGTCTTCACTTTTGATGCGCCGGTCACCTCCGGCCAGGTCGTGGTGGTCAGTGGCACGGCCACGGTTGGCAGCGTGAGCTTCAGCGGCAATAGCATGATTGCACAGCTAACCGGCGTGACCGCCGCCGAAATCGTTACCCTGCGTCCACAAAACATTAATGGAGACAATCAAGCGCACGGCGATGTCCCATTTGGGTTCCTGAATGCGGATGCGAATGCGAACCGCGTCGTGGATAAGCCCGACCAATTAGAGATCAGGAACCAGGTGGGACAAAACACCACCGCCGCTAATTTCCGCGACGACGTCGATGCGGATGGCCGAATCACCAACCGTGACAAGCGAGCCGTCCAGACGAATCGCGGCGCGAGTATCCCATAGTTGGTGACCGAGTAGTGAGTAGAAGCAAGACCCCCGGGGTTCGTCCAATCCGAGCCCCGGGGATTTCTTTTCGGTTGGCGCCTCGCCCCTCAAGGTGGTGGCGCATTTGCACAACATTCCCATACCGTAAGGGTCTCTGGAGACGCCCACATGAAACGCAGATTTGCCCGGGCAAGCCCGGACTTCTTTTGCGATCTAGCGAAAAACTGTGCAAGCGACCCGCAATTTGATCAAATGGTTCGCATGACAAGCGTCTGCCTTCCCCATCGCCCTCGTCCGTCGATTTTCACTTGGCTCCTGGGCCTTCTCCTTTTTGTTCACACCGGATTTGCCCAGCAGTCATTCAACCCGACCACGATTCAAGACTTTCCGGCCGGAAATTCGCCGGAAGGGCTGACCTTCGACGGTACCAATATCTGGACAGCGAACGAGATTGACGATGCCGTGACCAAGATTCGCGCGAGCGATGGAGTGATAGAAGGAACCTTCCCCGTTGGCGACCAGCCTAAGTATCTTACCTTCGACGGCAGCAACATTTGGGTGGCTAATGTTTTCGGTGGAACAGTGACCAAGCTTCAGGCTAGCGATGGCACAGTGTTAGGAACATTTCCGGCTAATTCTAACCCATTTGGCATTACATTCGATGGGAGCTGTATCTGGGTAACTAATCAGCTGAATAGCATGGTGACGAAGCTGAGAGCGAGCGACGGGGTCATCCTAGGGACCTTTGGCGTCGGCTCATTTCCACGCCTGATTACCTTCGATGGAGAGAATATTTGGACCGCGAATGAATTTAGTAACACCGTGACTAAACTCAGAGCCAGCGACGGGACGAACCTCGGAACGTTTAGCGCCGGACCATCCCCCTTCGGCGTCGCTTTTCATGGAAGCAGTATCTGGGTAACTAATGTCAACAATGGGACCGTAACCCGACTAAGCGCCCGCGACGGCTCCTTGCAGGATACTTTCGCCGTTGGCCTTACCCCTACCGGTATGGCCTTCGACGGCGCCCACATCTGGGTGGTAAATTTCAACACTAGTGGTTCAGTGACGAGACTTCGAACTCGCGATGATGCTGGGGCTAAGAGTTACAGGGTGGGAATGCGTCCCATCGATGTGGTGTTTGATGGCGAAAATATCTGGGTCTCGAATCTCGACAGCAACGCTCTGAGCAGAATCAGCCGTTAAAGGATCTTCGATTTTCGGGCTTCGAATTTCGATGCGCTCGAGCGATTGCCCGGTGGAGCGGCGACCCTGGATCCCACATTTCGGTTGAATCCAATTGCCGACCCCACGGCATCTACACAATGTTACCACCATGCTGACTGATCTTCGCTTTGCCCTCCGCCAGCTCTTCAAGGCGCCCGGTTTTACCGCTCTCGCAGTCATCACCCTCGCCCTCGGTGTCGGGCTGAACACCACCATCTTTAGCCTGATCAATGATCTCTTTCTCCGCGGGCTACCATTCAAAGAGTCGAATCGCCTCGTGCACCTCTATTCCGGCGACAAAAGCGCCGAGATTGTTCAGTTCCCAATTTCCGCGCCGCGCTATCAACTCTATCGCGACGGCCAAAATCTCTTCGATGGCTTTGCGGCCGAGAACGGGATTGCCTTTACCCTCACCGGGTTGGGTGACCCGGTGCAGTTCCCCGCTTTTCGGGTGACCGCCAACTACTTCGACGTTCTCGGGGTGAAACCCATCCGCGGCCGGAGCTTCCTGCCTGCGGAAGAGGAGGGCGCCGACGTCGCGATCGTCTCGGAACATTTCTGGAAAGGTCGGCTGGGCGGTGACGAAAATGTGATTGGCCGCAGCATTACTCTCGACGGAGTGCCGCACACGATTGTTGGCGTGATCCCCAACATGCCGGTGACCTGGATCGGGCCGAACGGCAACGAAGTCTGGACCACCAAGCCTTTCGTGATCCCCGGCTTTTCCTATGAGCGGATGATGCGCGGAACAACATTCCTACGGGTGGTGGGAAGATTAAAACCGGGCGTGACGCTAGAGCAGGCGCGGGCCGCCCTTCCCGCTCTCGAGCAAAGTTACCGCACTCAGTTCCCAGGGAAAATCGACGCGGACATGAAGACGATCGTCGTCCCTTTGCCGGAAGATGTGACCGGCAGGTTGCGTCCGGCCTTTGCCACTCTCTTCGGCGCCGTCGGCTTTGTGCTTCTCATCGCCTGTAGCAATGTCGCCAATCTTCTCCTGGTGCGCTTTAGCGGCCGCCGCCGCGAAATTGCGCTGCGCATGGCCGTCGGGGCATCGCGCGCGAGTGTCCTGCGCCTCTTTGTTTGTGAAAGCCTGCTCGTGAGCGCATTTGCGGCATTGTTAGGCGCGACCCTTGCCTGGCAGTTGGTTCCGCTCGTTCCCCGGATCACGCGCGACTTTCTCCCCCTCGAATCGACAAGCGCGACCATCTCTCTCCCCGTTCTCGGGTTCACCCTCCTCCTTGCCCTTCTGACCGGCCTGGCGATGGGCATCTACCCGGCCTGGCAAAGCTCCCGCACCGATCTCGTCGATGGTCTCAAGGAAGGCGGACGCGGCTCCAGCGGCAGCGCCAAACAACAGCGTTTCCGACGCATCCTCGTCGGCGCTCAGGTTGCCCTTTCGGTCGCGTTGCTCGCCAGTGCCGCCCTCCTAATAACTAGTTTCGTTAGGCTAAGTGAGCAGAATCTCGGTTTTCGTCCCGATCATCTCTGGGTCGCCTTTGTCACTTTTCCCCAGGCGCGTTACCCCGACGAAGGCTCGCGCACCCGCTTTGCCGAACAAACCGGGGAGGCCTTGCGCAGTATTCCTGGTTTTGAATCGGTTGCAATCAGCGGCGATTTCCCGCTTGCGGGCGGGAATGGCGCGACCTTGTATGCGCGCGCCGATCGCCCGGTTCCGCCCATTCCTGAACGCTTAACTGCGCCCTCCCACGACATTATGCCGGGATATCTTCGTACCTGGGGAATTCCACTCCTCGCCGGGCGCGACTTCGATGCACACGACCTCGCCGGTCGTCAAAATGTCATGCTCATCAGCCAGGCCGGCGCGCGCAAAGTTTTCGGGGATGAAAATCCGATTGGCAAGACGCTGCTCGTCACCAGCAACGCCGTTCCCTGCGAGATTGTCGGGATTGTCGGCGATGTCCGTTCGGGCAGAATAAGTCAGCCTAACGAGATGGAGTTCTACGTCCCGTGGGCGCAGGAAAATTTTCCCTTTATGAGCATGGCCGTGCGCAGCCCGATGGCGACAAAGACGGTCACCCAGCTGGTGCAAAAGGCGCTAACTCAGATTGATCCTTCCATTGCTCTCGCCCAACCCCAGGCAATGGAGGATGTCGTTAGGCTGGCGCTCGGAGAAGCGCGCCTGATGATGTATCTGCTCGGCCTCTTCGCCGCGGTCGCTTTGTTACTGGCCACGGTTGGAATTTACGGCGCCGTCGCCTACACGGTCGAGCAGCGCACCGGCGAGATCGGCGTGCGCATGGCTCTGGGCGCGCAAACTCTGGATGTTTTGCGGCTGGTCGTTAGTCAGGGAATGAAACCGGTCTTCTTCGGTTTGGTTATTGGCCTGGGGGGCGCACTTGCGCTCGGCCGATTGCTCGCCTCTCAGCTCTACCAGGTATCGAGTCACAGCCCGTTGTTGTTGACTGTAACAATCGCTGCCTTGGGCACCGCCGCGCTCCTTGCCTGCCTGTTTCCTGCCCGCCGCGCCAGTCGCGTTAACCCCGTGATTGCCCTCCGCGCCGAGTAGCAGAGGAGCAAGGCGCGGCGGTTCAAAACCGCCGTGGGCGCTTTTAATGCGCCCTTCCTTGGAGTGTGTCAACGTCTCCCAGCGTTCCCTTTCGCTCCTTTCAACCAGTCAACCCTCCGACCAGTCAACCCTTCACCCCCTGGCCTTTCCTTTTGCGCGTTTCCGTGTCGCCGCGGCCTTCTTTGCCGCACGCGAACGATCCGCTTTCGTTCGGCGCTGGGCGGCGGATCTCGCCTGACGTGACAAAGCACGATGTGAAGCCGCCGACCGAGGTTCCCGCTTGAGCGCTTTCTTGGCTGCGCGGGCACGGGTGCGCGATGTCTTTCGGCTTCGACTGCTCTGCCCTTTTTCCAAATCGCGCTTCGCCTGGCGGCGAGTTCGACCCGAAGTCGTGCCTTTCTTTGGCGCCGGCAATTTCACGCCGGCCCGGCGCGCCTTCGAAAGTCCGATCGCGATGGCTTGCTTCGCCGAGCGGGCGCCATGTTTGCCCTCGCGAATGTGGTCCATTTCCTCGCGGACGAATTCGCCCGCCTGGGTGGAGGGCGACTTCCCTTTGCGCGCATCCTCCCGCGCTCGCTCAATTGTTTCCTTTTCTGGCATACATCGATGCTTCGCATCCGCTTGCGCACGCGGATGGGATATCACCGGATCTCTGGTTACCCTAAAATGTTCAAAACGGATGGTGGATCGGCCGCTCCGTCGGGCGATGCGAGCGCGCGTCAAATCGAGCAGGCCAAGGAAGGGCGTTTGGAAAGCGCCTTTGGCGGTTCAAAACCGCCGCTCCTTGCTAACTCATAGCGCGCCCCAGAATCGAGCAGGGGACTGCTCGATCCACCAGTGGGTCTGGAAAGGCGACGTAGCGCCAAAGGCGCCTGATTATTGCTAGCCTGGGGCAACGCCCCAGGGAAAAGCCGACTAGAGGAGCCAAGCGCTGCCGTAACGGATGCAAAGCAACGGCCGGGATTTCAAAGCGCGTTTCATCTCGAGTGGCGTGAGTCCCAAGGAGGCGCGCCTTCAGCGCTCGCATCGGTTTCGCGCAATAATCCTGGGCCAACGCCCCAGGCTGGAAATGAGTCGCGCCTTCGACGCTGATGACATCTTCAAAACTTCAGTTTGGGAATAAGCGAACGCCTTGGGCTCGAAAATTATCGAGAGGTTCGTCTACTCACCCGACGCCAATTGATCCAGCGCCAAAGGCGCCTGATCATTTCTAGCCTGGGGCAACGCCCCAGGGTAAAAGCCGGCTAGAGGAGCCAAGCGCTAAAAGCGCGATTCATCTCAGGTAGCGTGAGTCCCAAGGAGTCGCGCCTTCAGCGCTCGCATCGGTTTCGCGCAATAATCCTGGGCCAACGCCCCAGGCTGGAAATGAGTCGCGCCTTCGACGCTGATGACATCTTCAAAACTTCAGTTTGGGAATAAGCGAACTCATTTGGGCTCGAAATCATCCGAGAGATTGTCTGCGCACCCGACGCGAGGAAAGAACCGGCTGTCTGCATCGCCGTGCCCTGCCGGACGGCGTGACGCCAGAGTAACCGAGGCTTCCAAAGAGCAACATCCGCGTGTTAGCCTTTTCCATGTCGCGAAACCTTAATCGCGGAAGAAAACAAAATGTATTTAGCAAAGACTCTCTCACTTCTGCTGGCCGCATTCTTTACCATCATCGTCGCCGACGGGAAGGAGACCGTAGTGGTGGACAATGTCCTGGGAGCTGAAGGCCCACTCTATTTCGAGGGCAACCTCTATTATGTTGGCTGGGTCTCAAACACCCTCTCGAGATGGGATGGGAAAACGACCACCGTCCTCAACAGCGCCCCCGGTTGCAGTCATAATGGCTTAGCCTTGACCAAGCGAAGGACGTTCCTTCTCGCCTGCACCGATGAGCATGGAGCTATTCTGGAAATCGATCTCACCGGCAAGGAGCTGCGGCGCTGGGAAGCCGATGACAAGGGAACCAACTTTGATGGCGGCATTAACGACGTGGTCGTAACTGCCAACGGCGGCGCTTACGCGACCTTGTTTGGACATTTCCTGGAGAAACCGACCACAGTTATCGGGAAGATCTTTTATCTCGCTCCGAATGCCGAGAACTGGATGGAAGTAGCTAACGACCTCAATTACGCCAACGGAATTGGAGTCTCGCCCGATCAGAAAACCCTCTATGTCAGTCAGACTGTCGGTAACGCTATCTTGAAATTCAACATCAATCCGGATGGAACATTAAATGAGCGGGCTAACTTCGCGCTCCTGAATCTCCTCACCAAAAATAAGAGTGATAGCTGGTGGATCGGCCCCGACAGCATGAAAATCGATCGGGACGGCAATCTCTATGTTGCCCAGTGGTGCGGCGGCAAGGTCTTAAAGATCTCGCCGACGGGGAAACTTCTTCATGTCTTTCCCATTGCCGCCGGCGATGGCACCACCAATGTCGCCTTCGGAGAAGACGAAAAAGAGTTGTTCGTTACGGTCGTAAAAGATCCCAAAGACCCGCAGGCAAAGGGTAAGATCGTCAAGATTCCGAATATTCGTTAGGCAAAGGAGGGTATGACTCCTGGGGAAGCTTTCGGAGCGGAGAGGGGAGGTTGCGCCCTGGCCGTGGCCGCCGTGTCTTTTTACCTGAAGCTTGTGGTTCGCAGCTCCCTGAAAGACCGGTTTCGTTTCCATGATCCTTGTTCTTCCGCCACCGCTTCCATCGCCGGAGGCGGACCGCTGCCTCCAAGCTCTCTCATCGCGCCCAAATCCCTCGCTCTTTAGCTCTTGCACTCACCAGTTTCTGGCGCGCGCCCGCATTTTTTTCTTGTCTTATGAGTCGCTCTTCTACTAAAAGAAACCCCGCCATTTAGGCAGACCTTCACCCCCTGCCTGAGTTGTCACCACACCATGAGCTTCTGGATAGAGAAAAAGGTCGTCGTGACCGGAGGCCGTGGTTTTATCGGGTCGCATCTGGTCGATCGCCTGCTCCGCGAAGGAGCGACTGTTCGCAGTGCCGATGTCGCGTCTCAATTACCGCCTCCCAAAGTAGCGGCTGAATTTGCGAGTCGGGTGGAGTTTCAGGAAGCCGATCTTTGCGACCCGCAAAGTTGCAACAAGATTTGCCGCGGGGCCGACATCGTCATGCACCTGGCGGCGAAGATTCGCGGTGTAGGTTACAACGTAAAACATCATGGCGAGATGTTTTTCTCCAATGCTCTCATTAATCTCCATATGCTCGAAGCAGCCAGGCTCGCGGGAGTTGATCGCTTTCTCGCCGTAAGTACGGTCGGAGTTTATCCGAAAGACTGCGTCGTCCCGACGCCGGAAGAGGATGGGTTTAAAGGCGAACCGGAAGCGAGTGGCTACGGTTACGGCTGGTCCAAGCGACTCGCGGAAGTGCAAGCCCGTTGCTATGCCGAGGAGTATGGGATGAGGATTGCCATTGTTCGCCCTTACAACGTCTATGGCCCACGCATGAGTTTCGATCCCGACACCGCCCCCGTCATTTCCGCCCAAATCATGAAGGTGCTGAATGCCAACGGCGTGCTCAAGGTCTGGGGCGATGGCGAGCAGACGCGCTCCTTCACTTACGTTTCCGATGAAGTCGAGGGCATGATGCTGGCGGTAGAGAAGTATCCTCAGGCTGATGCCCTCAACATTGGCACCAGCGAAGAGATCAAGATCAAGGACTTGATTGCTTTGATCGTTAGTCTCTCCGGACGCTCGCTGAAGATTGAATATGACCTGACCAAGCCTTGCGGCGCCGCCCGCCGCTGCCCGGATATCAGCAAGCCGATGCGCTTAATTGGTTATGAGCCCAAGGTTCGGTTAGGCGAAGGCCTGCGCCAGACCATTGACTGGTATAAAGCCTATGCCGCGATGACGGTATGAGTCTGCCTCGAAAGCAAACGAGGCAGATCAGAGGGTTCGATCTGCGCTACCCCCCGCAAGAGATAGAGGCGATCTCGGCTGGTCTCACGCGAATCTTGCAGGAAGGCTTCATCAGCCTGGGCCGAAACGCCGCCGAATTCGAGCGTTTGTGGGCGGAATACTGCGGCGTAAGACATGCCATCGGCACGAGTAACGGCACCTGCAGCCTGGAGATCATCCTGCGTGCGCTCGAAGTCAAAGGTCAAACGGTGGTGGTGCCAAGTCACACTTTTATAGCTACCGCCGCGGCCGCGGTGCACGCCGGCGCGCGCGTCATCTTTGTCGATTGTCAGCGCGAAAACCTGCAAATGGATCCGGAAGATCTGCGGCGCAAGATTCGCCCGGATACAAAGGCGGTCGTGCTCGTGCACATGAGCGGAATTATTTCGCCCCACCTCGATAAGATTAAGGCGGTTTGCGCCGAGCGCGCCGTCCCCTTGATCGAAGACGCAGCCCACGCCCACGGGGCGACCATTCATGGCCAGAAAGCGGGCTCCCTCGGGTTGGCTGGTTCGTTTTCGTTTTTTTCCACCAAAGTCCTGACCACAGGCGAAGGCGGAATGATTGTCACTGATGACGATGGCATTCAGCAGAAGTCGCTCGCTTTTCGCGATCACGGCCGGTTTACCCCTGAGCCGAATTTGCATGACGAATTTGGCTATAACTGGCGACCAAGTGAGCTGCACGCCGTCCTTGGCATTGCCCAGGTGCGGCGCGCGGAGAGCATTCTCCAGCGACGGCGCGCCATCGCCCACAAATATGACCAGGAGCTAAAGGCGCGAAAAATTCCAGGAATCAAGTTACTTGAGATCCCAGACCATGTTCAGTCTGCCTACTACAAGTATGTCATTTATCTGGAGCCGCCGCTGGAACGGGCACAACTCAAGCGAAAGCTTAAGGAAGAACATGGCGTAACTCTTGGGAGCGAGCTTTACGATCGGCCTTGTCATTCCCAACCTGTCTTTCAACGATATCCCGAGACAGTTATCGCCAGTCCACCGGATAGCTTTCCGGAGACGGATTACGTGGTCGCGCGGCACACCTGTCTTCCACTCTATTTCGATCTGACTGACGGGGAGGTTGACGAAGTCGTTGACGCTCTTGAGGCAGCAGTTCGTTCCCTCCTTGGTTCCTAAGCGCAAATACTCGGTGGCCATGGTCGCCGCCTGTCCCTTCCCCGCCAATCATGGCACCCCGGCAGCGATTCGCGAGATGTCGGAAGAACTGGCGCGGCGAGGTCATAACGTCCGGGTCGTAACCTATCCTTTGAGCGACCCGATCCCAATCAATGGGGTCGCGATCGACCGGGTGCGGCAGATTGGGTTCAACCGTACCATCACCGTCGGTCCGAGTTATCAGCGCTTAGCTTACGACCTTCTCCTGATCTCCAAGCTCCTGAAAGTGGTGCGACAACATCAGGTCGAGATCATTCACGCGCATAACTACGAAGCCGCGCTGGTCGCTGGCCTCGTTGCCTGGATAACCGGTTTGCCGCTCATCTATAATGCGATTAACACCATGGAGGGTGAGTTATCCTCTTACCATTTCATCCGGCCCCAAATCCTGGCCACCAATCTGGCCAGGCTGCTGGACTATGTCACACCGAGGCTGGCCGATGCGGTCATTGCTGATACCGAGGAGTTACATCGCTTTTTATTCTACCAGGGAATATCATTGGATCGGATCACGACCATTCATTCCGGTGTCTGGCCGGAAATGTTCGCGCATGGTCATGGGCAGAGGATCAGGCAACGCTTCGGAGTTGGAAACGCGCCGATCATTCTTTACACCGGCACTTTCGACGAATTCCAGGGAGTCGACTATCTGCTGCGAGCTTTCCAAATCGTGCATCAGGGTATGTTCGATACGCGTCTAATGCTGGTTGGAAGTACGGTAAAGCCAGCGCATAAGGAAAGCTATCTCGCGATGGCTCGAGACCTGGAGATAAATTCCGCGGTCACGATCACTGCTTCGAGCATGGACGAGCTGCCGGATTTTTTGGCCGCCGCCGATCTCGCGATTGTGCCGCGGCCGGAATCGAGCGGGATTCCGACGAAACTTTTGAATTACATGGCCGCCGGCAAGGCGATCGTGAGCTTCGCCAAATCAGCGACGATTCTTGAAGATGGGAAGAGCGGCCGCTTGGTTGCAGGGGATTCGATCGAGGGTCTCGCCGAAGGTATGCTCGATCTGCTCAAGAATCCGGCCCGGGCGGCCAAGCTAGGAGACGAGGCCCGGCGACTGGCAAAAACAAAATTTTGCTGGACCAGCACCGTAACTCAGATCGAAGCCTTGTACGATCGCCTAACCGGACAACCTGCCCACGGTCACGGAGGGATACCTGCTTCCTCCTAGGTTGATAAGGTCAACCAAATCTGCTCAGCCATGATTACATCATTCAACAGACTCAGATTGCTTTTTGCGGCTGCGCTGCTGCTAATAGCTGGGCCGCGGCCTTCCCTCGCCGGTAGTGCAACGTGGAGCAGTAATCCCAGCGGTGGTGATTGAAATACAGCGACCAATTGTCCCTAATACGGTGCCAAATTCAGTCACGGACGTTGCCAGATTCAGCACATCAAAGCTGACGAATCTCTCAATAACGGATGCGAGTGCCATCTCGACAGCGCCGTATTTAACCGCGGGGCGCCGTCATACACGCTCACGATCCAAATATACAACCTACTTCTTAGGGATGATAGCCAGCGAGAAGAGTCTTATATAACAACCCCAATCCCGCTACCGATCGCCCTGTCCCAGAGTATCGCTCGACTCAGGAGAAATCACTCAATTGCGAAGAAGAAGCTCGTATCGATAATCTCATAAGCGCAATAGACCATCCTCCAGCGACCATCCGAAAACTTCTTGGAGGACCAAGTGCCTGTTTGAACTAGGTCAACAACTCGTGAAGGTTGCTCGCGTTGTCTTTACGAAGACCGCGAGCAACCCCGTTTTCGAAATAAATGCAGAGACCAGCTTCCGAAAGCGTTGCCAAAGTACCTGAGGTCACGCTGCTCTTTTGGATCATAAAGATTCTGGCGACCACACTTGGTGAAACAGGCGGCGACGCGGTCACCATGTCGTGGCTCGGTGAAACGACAGGTAACCCGACGCCAAATGGTTATCTGATCGGAACCGGAATCTTCGGCGCAATCTTCATTGCCGCGGTCCTGGTCCAGATTTTCGCGAAGAAATTTCACCCTTTCATCTATTGGCTGACGATCGTCGCGACGACAACGGTCGGGACTACGCTGGCTGATTATTGCGATCGATCCCTGGGGATTGGATATACCGGGGGCTCTGCCATTCTGCTGGCGTGCGTGATCGGGTCACTCCTGATCTGGTATTGGTCGACGGGAAGTATCTCAATCGAGACTGTGAGCACGCCCAAAGTCGAAATCTTTTACTGGGTCACGATTATGTTTTCGCAGACGCTCGGGACCGCCCTTGGCGACTGGCTCGCCGATACCAACGATATAGGCTATCTCGCGGCCGGTGGCGTCTTCGCGGGGCTGCTTATGCTCACAGCTCTACTCTATTATTTTACCAGTATCTCTCACGCGCTTCTCTTCTGGGCCGCATTCGTCCTTACCCGGCCGCTCGGGGCGACGGTCGGCGATTTCCTGGATAAACCGCTTGCGAATGGCGGACTTGCGCTCAGCCGTTACGCCGCCTCGGGCGTACTCGCGGGTGCTATGATTGCCCTAATTCTGATTTTCCCGCAGCGACCGGCGAAGAGGGGACACTGATCAGTAAACAAATTGCATTCCGCAGTAGCCGATGAGCGCGAGCGATTCGTCTGTATCACTGTGAACTTCGTGTCCCACTGAGGCGATCCAGATCGCATGCTCGCGTAACCTGTGGCGCCAACCGAAGTTCAGGGTTACAACCTCACGCGATAAATTCATCCGTGAAGTCGCATGCACCTCCGCCATGATTGCAGTCGTTTTGGATAACTCTCTCGCGACAACCAATCCGGAAAGAAATTCACCACGATCAGTTGAGTTAATTAGTGGACCGAATTCCACATCCAGAACCACCGGGCCCAGCGTTTTCGCCGCTTGAAATGGAATCTGAAAACGTGTTCCTGGCTCAGCCAGCCCGCGCCGGACTGATGACTGCGTAAAATTGAAAAGAATGCGCGGGAACATCGACATATCGACTCCGCCCCTTTCTTCATCAAGAAAACGCCATTTGACCGCCGCCTCCGCCTCGCCGAGGCCGGCAATTGCGCCATCGTCGCTGCGTTTCAGCCACGCTGCCGAGGTTTGCAAGGAGAGCTGAATGTGATCTCCCCAGCCGTAGTTGAGGTCAATTCCGGGTGCGTCGAGCGCCCACTCGTTAGGTCGATGCTCAAACGCGATCGCCAGATTATTTTCCCAGTGGCCCTTGCCCGGCGTGCCCGGATCGTCAGTGATCATAGGCGCGCCCGCTTGCGCCAAAGCGACCCGTGCGACTGCGGTCAGCACAGCAAGAACAAAGAACCTCTTCACTAATTTTCCGGATCGTAAACCAGCAAGCGCATTGTGTTGGTAAATAGAGTTCGCATTGGAGACCATTACCTGCCGCAAAACCTGGGTCAGGGCCAAGATTTTCTTCCCAAACCTTCCTCGCGCTCCGCAGACATTAAGCCGAGATCGGCCCATCAAGACAACGAGAGATAGGTGTCATTCCGAGGTTGGAGAGCTTCGGAGGGCCTCGCCCACACAATGAACGTGTTTCCTCTTCAAGAACAGAAAGATTGCAATTGTGAGGTTCCTCCCGTCTTTGCACGGTCAGGGTGATAAGCCCGAATTCGTTAGCCAAAGGGACAATTCTGATTGCCACTAACTTCGCGAGACCTGCTAACAGAACCGCAAGTTTATGTCTCCGACCGCAGCTACCGAAAGTATTCGAATAGAAAGGTCTTGAAAAAAAGTCCCATAAGTCCACTTCCAATCACGACTGGTATGATTTCCCATTTCCATCGCCACATGCCAAGGAAAGCAACCACGCAAATAACAAGCGCTACCCAGTCCAGCTGTTTCCCGCTGGGAAAAAGCGAATTGAGGGCAAACCAGACTGCGAGATTCAGGACCACCCCCACCACTGCCGCCGTGATTGCAGAAAGCGCCGTCGACAGTTTCACGTTCCCGCGCAATTTCTCGATGTAAGGGCCGCCGAGAAAGATCCAGAGAAAGCAGGGGGTGAAGGTGGCCCAGGTCGTAAGCAAGGCGCCGATGGTGGCAGCGGCGAGCGGCGACATACCCTGGGGATGCTGCCAGCCGGCCATGAAGCCGACGAACTGCAGGACCATGATCAGCGGACCCGGAGTCGTTTCCGCGAGGCCCAATCCATCCATCATTTGTCCCGGCTTCAACCAGCCATAATGAAAGAGGGCCTGTTGGCCGACATAAGGCAGCACCGCGTAGGCACCCCCAAAAGTGACGACCGCCGCCTTACTGAAAAAAAGACCTTCCCGGAAGAGGGTATGATCCCATCCTTTCCAGAAGCCCGCTGCCAGGGTCGGTGACGCCCATAGCACCAGCCAGATAATAGTAATCTTGAGCGCGCGCGCCCACGATGGTCGAGTATGTGGCGGCGATTCCGTTTCATCATCGAGAACAGAGTCGCCTCCCTTCTCCTTGTGACCTTTGATGACATAAAACTGCTCCTGCCAAAAGCGGCCACCGATCAATCCGATCAAGCCCGCGCCCAGGATAATGGCGGGGAATGGCGCCTTGAAAAAGAAAATGGCAATAAAGGCGAGGCCAGCAATCCCCCACATGATGCCATTCTTCAAAGCTTTGCGCCCAATGCGGATCACCGCTACTGCCACGATCGCCATCACCGCCGGTTTCAGGCCATAAAAGATCGCCGCCACCCAGGGGACATTGCCGTAGGCGGCGTAGACGAAGCTCAAACAATAAAGGATGAAGATTGACGGAATAACAAAGAAAGCGCCCGCGACGATCCCACCGAGCGTTTTATGCAAGAGCCAGCCGATGTAAGTCGCCAATTGCTGGGCTTCGGGGCCGGGTAAGAGCATGCAATAATTCAGGGCGTGCAAGAAACGGGACTGACTGATCCATCTTTTCTTGTCGACCAGCTCGGTCTGCATGATCGCGATTTGGCCGGTCGGTCCGCCGAAGCTAATCAGCCCGAGCTTGACCCAGAACCGAAATGCTTCCCTGAAGCTGGGATGATCAATATGTGGCCGCTCGGCGGATTGCATCGCTGGCAAGTTTCTCATCCGAGGCCAGGTTTCGCGCAAGAGGGAAAGCCGCGGCGAAAAGACGTTTTTCTGGAGCTCCGGACGGCCGACCCCCGCGGCTGTCCACCGTCCTTCCAGCCCATGGGCGGGCGATGCTTACTTTTACGTAAGATTTGGCTTGTCAAATGACTTTTAACCCGTCACGCTGGACCGCATGATACCCATCTTCACCGTAAATCAGACGGCGCTTCGGCGTCGATCTTTGTCTCTCCTGGGCGCGACCCTGGCGCTGGGAGTCTTGTCTGTTGTGCAAAGCGCGAGCGCGCAAGACCAGCCTGCAGCCGAGACCATTACCTGGACAAAAATGACCAATCAACCCCCCTTCAACACGGATACTCCGCTTCTGCTTACTGACGGCAGAGTGTTATTCCACGTCTACAATAGCAACACCTGGTGGACCCTCACGCCGGACATCAATGGCAGCTATCTCAACGGCACCTGGACCCAGGTTGCATCGATGGCGGCTAACTATAAACCTCTCTACTATGCCTCGGCCGTGCTTCCTGACGGCCGGGTGATCGTTGAAGGCGGCGAATACAATAACCTGTCGGCCGTGTGGACAAACCTGGGTTCATTTTATGATCCAGCCGCTAACACCTGGACGTCAGTGAACCCGCCGGCGACCTGGAACAACATTGGAGACTCACCTGCAATCATCCTACCGACGGATCGTCTCTTCATGATGGGCCATGCCGGCCTCGGCTCGAATACGAAACAGGTCACGTTTGATCCCAATACGCTCACCTGGACCGCGCTCGCAGATACAGGCAAGGCTGACACCTTCTCGGAAGAAGGATATGGGCTCTTGCCTGATGGCAGAATCATGGTCGTCGATACCCAGCACATTCCTAATACCGAGCTTTACACCTACGCGACCAGGAGTTGGACGAGCGCTGGCAACACTCCTCAGCCGCTGGCCGATGCCGGCAGCCTCGAAATCGGGCCGCAACTTCAACGCCCCAACGGAACCCTGGTGGCCTTTGGTGGAACGCCGCATAATGGGATTTACACCTTCGCCACCAACACTTGGTCAGCCGGTCCGGATTTCCCGAATGGTAATGATTCGGCCGACGGTCCAGCCGCAGTTTTGCCGGATGGAAATATCCTTATCCCCGCCAGCCCCGGTGTTTTCCAAGGCGTTTGCACGATCTTTACCTTCGATGGCACCGCCTTCACTCAGCAACCGGACACGCAAAGCTCACGCAGCCTGCAATCCTGGCAGACTCGCATGATCATGTTGCCGACTGGGGAAGCTCTATACTGTGTTGCCGACGGACGCACCAAGGACGTCGAGTTGGCCACGTCGAATGGCAGACCGCAGAAAGCATGGCGGCCGCAAATACGCACGGTTGCGGCAACGCTCACTCGCGGCAGCACCAATAACCAGATTACGGGGCGGCAGTTCAACGGTCTGACTGTAGGGTCGGATTACGGCGATGATGCCACCAACACGACCAACTATCCGCTGGTCCGTATCACTAATACCGCCACCCACCACGTGTTCTATTGCAAGACGCATGACCACAGCACGATGGCGATAGCTACCGGCACCGCCCAGGTCTCAACCATGTTCGATGTTCCTGCGAATGCCGAAACTGGCGCAAGCTCGCTCGAAGTGGTAGCCAACGGCATCCCCTCGAAGCCGAAGGCGGTGACAATTAATTAGTTTCCTGCTTCTCATCCCCGGGCGACGCCAAGTCGCCCATTAACAAGGTAAGTGAGCATTTTCCCGGGCCACGGCTGCAATCGCGGCCGTGGCCGGTCGGGTTTATGCTACAACGAAAGGCTCAAAAATGATGAAGACACTAAAACCATTGAGATGGATCCTGGGCACGCTCGCGCTCTTGGCATTGGCCCAGGTGAGGACGTTCGCCCAGGACTTATGTGAGCGGTTCCCTCAAGGCAGCATGGTGCAAGAACCGGAGAACCTCTACAGCGAAAACGGTGTCCTGGAGGTTAATTTTACCTACCAGACCCGGGAGGATGATTTCGGAAAGATCCTCTACTGTTTTATGAACTCTGACGGCGCGCAGTCGCCCACCCTCCACGTTCATCCGGGCGATACTTTGATTATCAACCTGACCAACCTCGTACCGGAGGGGACGGCCGAAATGCATCACATGCCCGGGATGGACATGGCGCGCGCGGGTGAAGGCGGCTGCGGAGACCTGGAAATGACTGACGCCTCGGTCAACCTGCACTATCACGGGACTAACACCCCGCCCACCTGCCACCAGGATGAAGTTATTCGCACCATTATTAATTCGGATCACACTTTCCGGTACGAACTGCATTTCCCGAAGAATGAGCCACCAGGACTCTACTGGTATCACCCACATATTCATGGGATCGCTACCGCTGCGGTGCAGGGTGGTGCGAGTGGCGCATTGATTGTTGAAGGGATCGAGAATGTGAACCCCGAAGTGGCTGGGTTGCCGCAGCGAGTACTCGTAGTTCGCGATCAACAGCCAGTGAATCCACCGCCACAGCAACGGAAGAACGGCCATCAGGCATTACACAAAGATGGCGATCCTGAAGACAGTGAAGCAACCTCCGATCTTTCGGTGAATTACATTCCGCTCGGCGGACCTGCCTTCATTCCAGCTCAATTCGCGATGAAGCCGGGAGAAAGACAGTTCTGGCGCATCGTCAACTCTTGTGCGGTCAGCATTTTAGATCTTCAGCTGCTTTACGACGGAGTTAAGCAACCAATGAAAGTTATCGCACTCGATGGAGTTCCGATCGGGTCACAGAATGGCTCTGGAAGAGGGCAGAGCATAACCCAAAAGGACTTGTTCATCCCGCCCGCCGGACGGGCGGAAATTATCGTGGAGGGCCCTTCCAGTGAGGTGCAAATGGCGCAGCTCTTTTCCAAGCACGTCTTCACCGGTCCAGCCGGAGACGTTGATCCATCGCGGCCGATCTTCAATATCGTAACCTCGGAAGAGGGCGCGGCGAAGAAAGACTACACCATGGTGCCAGCGGTCTCGGGTCCGGCGCCGGAGAAGAGATTCCCGGACCTGGCCAAGGTCAGACCATCAACTACGCGTAAGCTCTACTTCTCGGAAGACGACACCTACTTCTACATCACGGTCGCGGGGCAAAAGCCAAAGCCGTATGACATGGATGCGCCGCCTGCGATCGTCACCACGCAGGGGACAACGGAAGATTGGATCATCGAAAATCGTGCGCTTGAGAGTCACGAGTTTCATATGCATCAGATCCATTTCATGCTCATGAAGCGGGATGGGGTCGCCGTGCCGCCAAACGAACAGCAGATCCTCGATACCGTCCATTTGCCCTACTGGACTGGCACGGGGCCGTATCCAAGCGTGACTTTGCGAATGGACTTCCGCGGCCCGGATGTAGGTGATTTTGTCTACCATTGTCATATTCTCGATCACGAGGATAACGGCATGATGGCTATCATTCGGGTGATGCCGCAGACCAGGGCCGCTTCCGCCCCCGCGGTCAAGAATTGAGTTAGCCGCGGCGACTCAATCGAAAACTTCTTGCAGCCGGGATTCAATATCCCGGCTGCAATGGCAAATTCCTGGAGAAGCAACCTCCCGGAGTAACTGTGTGGAGTTCAAGTGGGTTGTAGGCAGAGGGCGCTATTGAGGGCGATGAGCAGTTTTCGCATGACGGCGGTGAGGGCGACCTTGGGTGGTTTGCCTGCGGTGATGAGGCGCTGGTAAAAGGGTGCGAGCACGTGATTGCGGTGAGCCGCGGTCAGGGCAGCCATGTAGAGGCCGCTGCGTAAGGAGCGGCGGCCACCGTAAACCGAGCGACGTCCACGCAGGGTTCCACTGTCGCGGTTAAATGGGGCCAGGCCGGCGAGGGCCGCAACCTGGCGGCGGTTGAGTCGGCCTAGTTCAGGCAGCTGCGCGAGCAGCATGATAGCGGTGCGCGAGCCGACGCCACTAAAGGAAGTCAGGAGCCTGGCCTTTTGCGCAAGCACCTGATCTCGTGCCACCCACTGGGTCAGGCACTGGTCGATTCGGGTGATCTGCTTTTGCATTTGTTTGATTAAGCTGCGACTGAAGCGGCGCAGTTGCGGGCAAGCGAGATGCTCCAAGCGGTTTTCTTCCGCCACTATCAGCCGCATTAAGTGGGTGCGTTGCCGATCCCATTGGCGCAGGCGCAAGGCGTCACCTGCTAGCGGCACCGTGGCGGCTGGCCTGAGCGCATAGCCGTAGCGCCGCAGCACCTCGGCATCAATGCGGTCGGTCTTGGCTAAGACCCCGCTGGCCCGGGCAAACTGTCGCACTCGATTGGGCTGGATGATACTTAGCGCGATGCCGGCTTGGTCTAAAGCCTGCACCAGAGCCTGCTCGTAACCACCGCTGGCCTCACAGATCACATGCACCCGAGCCCTCCTTTTGTGCAACCAAGCCACCAATCGTCGCTGCCCTCCTGGGGTGTTAGCAAACGACTCCCCTTGCTGGCCGAGCCTTACCTCCAGCTGCGCTTTGGCCACATCAATGCCACAGTAGACAACTTCTTCTTTCACGTGAGAGACTCCTCCTTGTTGATGCGAGCTGGTGTGGCTGCGGAGAGCTCACACCGCTCTAGTAACTGTTCGAGTTCGAACACATGGCGGCTGCGGATCTGACTCCGACCGGTCAGAACTAAAAGTTCTGACCAAGGGACATGATGATCTCGCAGCCGCTTCTCTTTTGCCTCACACAACCTGCAAAGCCAAGATACAAGGGACATGCTGCTGCAGGTCCAGGACGCGCGGCAGCGCGTCCCTTCAGGAACGCCTCAACACAGCGGCTACAAATCGAGAGGCTACAAGTTAGCTTCATGGCGGTCGTGCTGGCAGGTCCTGGAACGGCGGCTCCGCCCGAAAAAGATTAAGCGTGACACGCAGCCCGCTTTACCCTTTTATCACCGCGCCAACTAACAGTCGCCTTAGGTCAAAGGCGACCCTGCTTCATCATGAAAATCAACTGTCTTGCGGTTGGTCGCGGGTTCGCGGCCATTTCTTTTTTCCGTGCCCCGCTTTTTTTACTGGTGGCATTCGCTTTCCCACTAACTCACCTGGCGCGGGCGCAAACCCTCCAGACCAAGCCCGTGGTCATCCCTTCCTATCATAACGATGTCTCGCCCGCCTTGCGCGATGTCGAACCATGGCCGGTGCAACGGATGCAGGAGCATGAAGCCGCCGAGAACCCACTCATCATCACGGAACATGTCGATCGGCCTGATCCAGTTGTCCAAAAATCCGCCTTGCTCAGCCAACTCGCTCCATCCATCCCCACACCGATCCTTAATTTTAACGGTATCCCTTTCCCGGGCGTTGGCTGCAGTTGCGCTCCGCCTGATACCAATGGTGAAGTCGGCGCGACCCAATACGTACAAATGGTCAATGAAGGCTTCCAGGTCTTTAACAAAGCTACGGGCGCATCCGTCCTTGGGCCTAACAGTATCTCTTCGATCTGGAGCGGCTTTGGCGGCGTTTGCCAAACAGCGGGTAACGGGGATCCGGTGGTGCTTTATGACCAGCTCGCGAATCGCTGGGTCATAACTCAGTTCGCCGGCACCAGTGTTCCAACCGACGAATGTGTCGCGGTCTCGACCACGAGCGACGCCACCGGCACCTGGAACCGTTATGCCTTCCACCTCGGATCGAACTTCTTCGATTATCCCAAGCTCGGGGTTTGGCCGGACGCCTATTACATGAGCATGAACGTTTTTAACTCCAGCGGCACACTTCTCATCGGGCCGCAGGCGTTCGCGATGGATCGAGCGAAAATGCTCGCCGGCCAGCCAGCAACAATTGTTGCCATGCCCAACCTTGGCTCCTCCTTCCCGCCCATTCTTCCCGGCGACCTCGATGGTTCCACCCTGCCGGCGGCAGGCGCGCCGGCCTCATTCTTTGTTTGGCCTAACACTGGCACTTATCGCATCTATCATTTTCATGTCGACTTCGCCGTGCCCTCGAATTCGACTTTTACCTTGTTCGCTTCCCCGGCCGCAGCCGGATTTACCCAGCTCTGCGCCAGCACTCGTAACTGTGTGCCTGAGTTAGGTTCCGGCAGCACGAGCAAACTCGATGCGCTCGGTGATCGCCTGATGCATCGCGCGGCTTATCGGAATTTTGGCGACCACGAGTCAGTGGTTCTGAATTACACCGTCAGTTCCGGCGGCGTCGCTGGTATTCGCTGGGTCGAACTGCGCAATGTGACCGCCGGCCCGGTGACAGTCTTCCAGCAAAGCACCTATCAACCAGACACGACCTGGCGTTGGGGAGGGAGTATCGCCATGGACAACGCCGGCAATATCGCCCTCGGTTATAACGCCTCCAGTTCTGCGATCAATCCCCAGATCCGGTACACTGGTCGGCTGGCAACCGATCCATTGAACACCCTTCCCCAGGGTGAAGCGACGATCATCGCCGGCACCGGCAGCCAAACCGGCACTAGTAACCGCTGGGGGGATTATAGCGCCATGACCGTAGACCCGGTCGATGACTCTACTTTCTGGTATACCACCGAATATTACGCGACCACAGGTTCCTTTAACTGGCGCACCCGGATTGCGAGCTTCAAGTTAGCTGCAGCTACCGTTCAAATCACCGTCGGGACCAACCCGGTCGGACGTTCCTTTACCGTCGACGGAACAAATTATACCACGACCCAGATCTTGACCTGGAACGTCGGCTCTACGCATACCATTTCGACTACCTCGCCTCAGTCGGGCACGACTGGAACACAATACGCCTTTAACAATTGGTCGGACGCCGGAGCCATCTCCCATAGCGTGACCGCCCCCTCCACTGCCACCAATTACACCGCGAACTTCGACACCCAATATCAGCTGACGACGGCGGCTAACCCGAGCAACGGCGGCTCGGTCTCGCCCACCTCCGGCGGCTATTATAATGCCAATACCGTGGTGCCGATCAGTGCGACGCCCAACGCCGGTTTCAACTTTGGTAATTGGACGGGCAACGTTGCAAATCCCAATTCCGCCAATACCACCGTGACAATGTCGGCCCCGCAGAGTGTCACCGCTAACTTCGTTCCCGCGACCGTTCAGATAACCGTGGGAACCAGCCCGGCCGGTCTTTCTTTTACCGTCGATAGCATCGTTTACACGAGCAGTCAGGCCTTTACCTGGGACGTAGGTTCATCACACAATATTTCGACCACCTCGCCGCAACCGGGCACTCCCGGCACCCAGTATGTCTTCAACAATTGGTCCGACGGCGGCGGGATCTCGCATGGTGTCACCGCCCCTTCCTCGGCCACGACTTACACCGCGTCCTTCGACACTCAGTATCAATTGACGACCGCGGCTAATCCCGGTGAAGGCGGCTCCGTGTCACCCGTCTCGGGCGGGTATTACAACGCCAACAGCGTGGTCCCGATCAGTGCCACGCCTAACTCGGGTTACACCTTTAGTAACTGGAGTGGCAACGTCGCGGATCCCAACTCAGCCAGCACCACCGTGACGATGACTTCGCCGCAAAGCGTCACCGCCAACTTTGCTGTCATCACGCCGGTGCAGATCACCGTGGAAACAAATCCCGCCGGGCTTTCGTTCACCGTTGATGGCAATATGTACAGTAGCACCCAGACTTTCACCTGGGACATTGGCTCTCTCCATACCATCTCGACCACTTCGCCGCAGGCTGGCACCCCCGGGACACAATATGTCTTCAATAACTGGTCGGACGGCGGCTCCATCTCTCACAGTGTAACCGCTCCTGGCATCGCCACGACCTACACCGCGACGTTTGATACCCAATATCAGCTGACGACGGCAGCCAACCCGAGCAATGGCGGCACGGTTTCGCCAACCTCGGGCAATTACTACAACGCCAACAGCGTGGTGCCGATCAGCGCCTCGCCCAATCCTGGTTTCAACTTCAATAACTGGTCGGGGAATGTCGCTGATCCGAACTCGGCCAGCACCACCGTGACGATGACGGCGCCGCAAAGTGTCATCGCAAACTTCGTCGAGGAAACCGTGGAAGTAACAGTGGGGACCAGTCCCGCAGGTCTCTCCTTCACCGTCGATAGCGTGAACTACACCAGTGCTCAAATCTTTACCTGGAATATCGGGTCTGTGCACAGCCTTTCCACCACCTCACCACAGGCGGGAGCACCGGGGAGCCAGTTCTTGTTCAACAATTGGTCCGATAGCGGCGGAATCTCGCACACTGTCACTGCTTCAAACAGTGTCACCACTTACACTGCCTCCTTCGATACCCAGTATCAGCTGACGACGGCCGCCAACCCCAGCAACGGCGGCACTGTCGCACCACCTTCGGGTAACTATTACAATGCCAATACTGTCGTGCCCATCAGCGCGACACCCAATTCGGGTTACACCTTTGGGAATTGGTCGGGGAATGTGGCCGATCCGAACTCGGCTAGCACCACCGTGACCATGGCAGGCGCGCAAAGCGTGACCGCAAATTTCAACGTCATCAATGACTTCAGTATCAGCGCTTCGCCAAATAGTATAACTCTGGCCCAGGGCGGAAATGGCTCCAGCACCATCTCGACCGCGGTCACGGCGGGCACGGCTGACACTATCAGCCTCGTGGTCACGGGCGCGCCCTCGGGTGCAAGCGCTACCCTCAACCCCACCTCGGTCACAGCGGGTGGCAGTTCGACCCTCAATGTCAGCGCCGGAACGGCGGCCCCTGGAAGTTATACCCTGACCATCACTGGCACTGAAGGCACGGTCATGCATAGCACCACGGTGACTCTCAACATCACCGCTCCTGCGCCTGATTTCAGTCTTTCCGCCAGCCCATCGTCGCGGAGTATTCGACGTGGCAAATCAACCACTTATACAGTAACGATTGCGCCAGCCAACGGCTTCAATAGCCCGGTTAACCTGAGTATCTCCGGCCTACCTGCAGGAGCCCAGGCTCGTTTCACTCCCAACCCGGCAACCACGAGCTCAAATCTACAGATCAAAACAGCCGGCAGCACCACGACCGGGACCTTCACCTTAACGATCACCGGCATCAGCGGAGCCCTAACCCACACCACGACCACCAGTCTAACCATCCGATTATAAGGCCGCCGCGGCTCGTGCTTTTCGACGTGTGCCTACGGAGCGAGGGAATTAAGCCGAGCCCTCGTTCCCCACCGTCGGCGTGTCCTCCAATGTCAGTAACTCCGCGGGCAACTCCAGCCATTTCGCCGCCTGCGACCGCTCCCGGAAAGCCTTCACCCGGATGAGCGTGTCTTCCATCAAGGTCTCGTACAATTGCGCAATGCCAAAGCCGATCCACTCATCACAGAATATGGCCGTGCGCACCGCATTCGGCCCAGCGAACTCCGCGGCTCGGCGCCGGGCGATTTCGAAGATATGACTTGTTCGCACCGCGATTTCGCTGATCCGGCTAAGGTCAATGTAGCGTTTGAAGTGTGCAGAGTCTCTCTCGGCTGAAAGCAGCCAGTCAGTAATTTGGTCCAGAATGGTATCATCCAGCACCCCCTCGGGGCGCCAGGCGGTCAGGTGATGGGCCTCATAATAGCGAAGGAACGGCGCGCCGGACAGGCTCTTTGATTGCGCCTTTGTCTGCGTCGGACGGGAATCGGCAGTTGAGTTCATTCTGGGGAATATCAGAAACGTCTCGGATTAAAGGCATTGGACCAAGGACCAATGCTGGCCGGCGCCGAAAAGGTAGATTCGATGTCCGCTGGCGGGGAACGCCAAACGTTCCGGAAACTCGGAAAACCGCCTTATGCTGGAGATCGATCGCGCGGGCTTCAATGGTGAGGGCATCGGTTGGAAATTCCGTGCCAACAAAGGTGTGGCTGAATCCAGCCGTGCTCAGGCCCGGTTGATGCAGCGCTTCCGCGACATCCGGTCGATTCGTACCGGTCGCGATCACTCCGAACGGAGACCATCGGCCCTGGCCATCGTTGTAGCCCAGGACAACACCATCAGCTGGCACCACCAGCCTTGGTAACTGTGCCCAACCCTGAACTAGTAAGCGTCCGCCCGACTTAAGCGTCACTTCATCCAGGTAACCAGCTACCGTCTTATCTGGCACCGGTGTTTGATTCACCAGCTTGACCAGTGCCGCGCTGACCGGAGGTGGCCGTAGCCTCTGATGTTGAGAAAGGATCGAAATCCTTTCCAGCGTTTCCGGGTAGGGAGAAAGAAGCTTTAGGTCGGGGTTTGTCGGGATAGCCAGGCTCCAGCGCGTCACCAGCTCAAGATGTTTCTGCTCCGCGGTGCGGCTCCCAAGCAAAGGCATTTCTTTGCCGTAAGTAAACAACCATCCTCCCAGGATCAGCAGCGAACCGCCGGTCAAAGCGGCAGCTTTGAGATAGCTCCAGCCCTCCGTCTGCTGCCAAAGACAGCAGCAGAGGCCGATAATGGCAACGTAGAGAAAAACGGAGAATGCGACGTACCTGACGTCGAACGCCACCCCTACTCCATAACCAACTCGACCTGAAGCGGTGATCGCTCCCGAGATCAAGGCGTAGCTTCCGAGCGCGAGCCAGGGGTAGCATGACCTCGTGTAATCACTCCTCCACGACTTCGAAACGGTGATGACCGCCAGCCCGATGAAAGCAGTTAGGACCACAATCCCGACGATGGCAGGAGCTGGGCTGATGAAGAGATTCCCCAGCCAGATCGCGAGATAATGCAGTACCCGTGGCAACTGGGACCCTCCGAAGACAAACGAGGGCGTCTCCGGTGGGTGCCTGTAGCCCACGAAGTAGAGTGTGACTGCGACGACGGCCGTAAGCAGGTAGACAAATCTCCACAATCTCCGCTGACGAACGGGTTCTAGCGATCCCAGGGCAAGAGGCCAGGCCAGGAACCACAGCAACATGCCATTGGCACAGGTGTAAGTGCTGACCAAAGCGAGGAAACCATTGAGCAATGCTCTGTTCCGAAAGGACTTGACGCGCAGGTTGCACAGAAGCGCAAAGATCAGGGCAAACGCCGGCGTGAAATTCTCCCCTTCGATGCTGTAAAGGAAGTTCTCATACTGCCGCGGCGAGAAGAGCAGCAGATTCATGAAAATGAAACCGGCAAGCGCGATTGGCCCGGAGACACCTTGGCGAAGGAGAAGATAAAGTCCGATGGAACCGGCGCAGACCCAGGCGAAAGTGAGGACCATACCGTAACGCACATCCCAGCCCGCGGGAAGATAGAGCCCGAGATACAAGAGCCGGGGAAAGAGCTTCCTAGACTCGTTATGCTGGCGCCACAGCTCCGAAAGATGGAGGGTTCCGCGGTAGTAAGAGGTAAGAGCTTCACCTGGCGTAAGCCATTCATCCCACCACGGCACAGCCACCCAGTGACTCACCATGATTTGAAGCGCCCAAAGCACGGGGAGCAGCAGCAACGCTGCGATCAAAGCCCTGGCCAGGACGCTCTCCGTTTTCAAGTGTTAGATGTTGCCGTCAAAAAAAATTGAAGCCGTAAACCCACTGCGCGCTGGTCGGACTCGCATCTTGTGAGGCTTAGGTGACAAAATTACAATTGCAATTCTTTATCAGATCGCAGGAGACGATCGCACCAGAGTGCGTAGGTTGGGAGGGTAATAGCACTCCTAAGGAGAGGTTAACCAATGGACAAACGCAAACTTGGACGCACCGGTCTGGAGGTCTCAGCCGTCGGGTTGGGCTGTATGGGCATGAGCTTCTCCTATGGCCCACCCAAGGAGAAAAAGGAGATGATTTCTCTCTTGCAGGCGGCGGTGGAACGCGGGGTCACCTTTTTCGATACCGCCGAGGTCTACGGCCCATTCACCAATGAAGAACTGGTCGGCGAAGGTCTGGCCCGATCTCGCGATCAGGTTGTGATTGCGACCAAATTCGGGTTCAAACTTAACCCGGAAGGAAAGCCGGGTTGGTCGGGCGTAGACAGTCGGCCCGAGCATATCAAGGAGGTCGCGGAAGCCTCGCTCAAACGACTGCGAACCGATCGCATCGATCTATTCTACCAGCATCGGGTGGATCCTGAGATTCCGATTGAGGAAGTTGCCGGCGCGGTGAAGCAACTGATCCAGGAAGGAAAGGTGAATCATTTTGGCCTTTCCGAAGCAGGTTTACAGACGATCCGCCGCGCCCACGCGGTTCAACCAGTAACCGCTTTGCAAAGTGAGTATTCGCTTTGGACCAGGACGGTGGAAAAGGAGATTCTGCCGGCGCTGGAAGAACTGGGCATTGGGTTTGTTCCTTACAGCCCGCTGGGAAGAGGCTTTCTCACCGGTAAGATGGATGAGAAGACCACTTTCGACAGCGCCGATTTCCGTAATCGGCTCCCACGTTTTACGCCGGCGGCGCGGAGAGCGAATCAATCCTTGGTGGAGCTTCTGAGTCACATAGGGCAACGAAAGGGAGCAACCCCGGCACAGATCGCGCTCGCCTGGCTGCTAGCGCAAAAGCCATGGATCGTGCCGATCCCCGGAACGACGAAGCTGGCTCGCTTGGAAGAAAATATTGGGGCCACAACCTTGGTCTTAACCCCGGCGGATTTGCGAGAGATCGACGAGGCGGCCAGCAGGATCAACGTCCAAGGCGATCGTTACCCGCAGGAGCTTGAAGAAATGGCTGGTCGTTAGGCCACCGAGAAGGCGAATCATGGAAATCAAGCGCAGCGCTTCGCAACTTTCGAATCAAGCACCCGCTGATTGGTTCACCGGCATGGTCACGATCAAGCCGCTCTTTGCAGCACCCTCGCCTGCGCGCGTCCGCGGCGCCACGGTCACCTTCGAACCGGGTGCGCGCACCGCCTGGCACACTCATCCGTTAGGTCAAACTTTGCTGGTTACATCCGGGCGCGGCCGTGCTCAGGTCGAAGGCGGAGCGATCGAAGAAATTGGGGCGGGCGATGTGGTCTGGTTCGGGCCTAACGAAAAGCACTGGCATGGCGCCGGCCCGACCAGCGCGATGACCCATATCGCCATCCAGGAAGAGCTCGAGGGCAAGGTTGTCGAGTGGATGGAGAAGGTGAGCGATGAGCAATACCTGGACAAGAGCTGAGCATTGAGAGCACAGGTCATCCAGGACACTGCCTCCGGCCTCCTTTTCCAGTCAGGTTAAGCTTGCCATGGCGGAGCGGACTTAAGTAATCTCCTTAAGACACACTCCAAAAGTGAAACGGATCCTTCCCCACTTGGCCGCCTCTGCCCGCTCTGCCCGCTTCGCTAACAAAGTTCCCCTCGCCTTATTCCTATTACTTCTTGGACTGCAATCCACACGCGCCGGGAGCGCCACCTGGAAGCAGAATCCGTCTGACGACGATTGGTATAACTCGGCCAATTGGAGCCCGCGAACCGTCCCGAGCGCTTCAACCGACACAGCCACGTTTGGCGTCTCCAACATCGTCGCTCTTTCCGTTTCAAGTTTAACGCAGTTGGACGGGATGATGTTCCAACCGGGAGCGAGTGCCTACAGCATAAGCCTTGGAGATACGGGCGCCGCTTTCGAATTTTATGGCGCGGGGATGACGAATAACTCTGGCGTTCAGCAAACATTCGAAAACGATGTTCATCCTGGAATATTTGGGCTGCCAGTAGGCACCCGCATGTTCTTTTACAATGACGCCACGGCCGGAGAAATGACCGCCTTCATCAACCACGGCGGCGGCGCGGCAAACATTGGCGGCTCCTTCACCTTTTTAAGCTTCAACGGCACCTCGAACGCGGGCAGCGCCACAATCATCAATGAGGGCAGCCCGGTTCCGGATGGAAATGATGGTGGCGTGACCGAGTTCTTCGAGAGCTCCAGTGCAGACAATGCGACGATAATAACTAACGGCAGCAATGGAACGATTGGTCCCTTAGCGAACACTCCGCTCACCTACTTTCTGGATTCCTCGAGCGCGGCGAACGCGACCTTGATTGCGAACGCCGGGGTAGATGGTGGTATGGGCGGCCTGATCGGGATCGCGGCAGGAGCCAGCGGAGGGGCAGCTCGAGTTGAGTTGTTCGGCAATGGAACTTTGGCCATCGATCCGGGTGCTCGCACGACCATCGGATCTTTGGAAGGGAACGGCATTGTGACCCTGGCCGAAGACAGCCCATCTCCTGCGCAACTCACGATCGGAGGGAACGATCTGAGCACAACCTTTTCAGGGACTATCACAAACAACGGCTCGATCCGGAAGGCCGGAAGAGGGAAACTCATTCTTACTAAGGGAAGCAGTTACACTCGCGGAACAGTCGTCGGTAAAGGAGTCCTTTTGGTGACTAACCGGAGCGGATCGGCTACCGGTCCGGGCGCGGTGCAGGTATATGGCGGCGCTCTCGGTGGCACGGGCAAGATTGCGGGCGCGGTCGCGGTCGCTTCCACCACCAGCTCCGGAGTTCTGTCGCCGGGGCTACCGCATCAGACAGGTGTGCTGACGCTTGCAAGTTCGCTTATCTTGGACTCGCTGGCGACTTATCACATCGATTTGGATAGCGGCGCAGTCACCGCCGACCAAGCCGTGGCCAACGGTGTTACGATCATGAGCGGGGCGAGAATCACGGTCGATGATTTTGGGACTGGCACACTCGCGCCGGGGACCGTGTTCACGATCCTAAGCAATACGGCAGCCGATACCGTCAGTGGCACTTTTGATAATTTGCCTGATAACTCGACTCTCAAGGTCGGGAGTAATACTTACCTCGTGAGCTACGAAGGCGGATCGGGAAATGATCTGACTTTGACGGTTCAATAGTTCAGAGCAGACAATTAGACAGTCGGGGCAGGGCCCTTTGTCGCCGCGGCACTGTGTTGGTGCGTCGCTTTCGAGCTACACCTCCCGGAAGACATGCTGCGCATGTCCAGGACGCACGGCAGCGCGTCCCTCCGATACGCCTCAACGCAGTGAGGCGGCTACAATCATCGGCCGCTACCGCTGATGGTCCCGAGAACTTTCCTCGCCACAGATTCGGAACCTTTCTTTCGCGGGCGAAAAGAAATTCTTTTCTCGCTTGTCCCGAGGAGTGAAAATGATTGCATCAGCACGGCATTACTTGAAACCAATCCGTCTTACACCGGAAGGGCAGTAACGCGCCGGCGCCAGCCTTGGCCATGGGTGCGCGGACCGGTTTGGGATGGATTCTGGATGCTGAGCGCGCTCTGGCTGGCACCGATCGTTTTCCTCCTTTCCCGCGGCTATTCCAATCCGGAAGAGAGTCCGCTGGATCTCCTTTATTTTGGGTTAACGGCCCTTTTCTGGATTGGTCATCGGTTTTGCAGCACTTACCTCGCCTATTTCACCGAGGCTTATCGTCCCCTGCTCCGAGCTCAGCCGCTGCGATTTGTCCTCTTTCCGATACTGATCACCGCCGCCTGCTTCGCGGTCTTTTTGCCTGCGGATGAAGCGCTGCCCTGGAGTCGTGAGCAACGCCTGATCATCCTCGCCGTGATCGATTACATCTTTGTCACCTACCATTTTGCGGCACAACATTTCGGAGCCCTTTCCCTTTACCGCACCCGGGCTGGTCGAAGCGTTTCCGCGCACACTCGCGCCGCGGACAAGTGGTTTGCATTGGGTATCGGTGGGGTGGTGGTTTTTGTGGCTGATATCCTGGCAGGTGCGGTCGCTTATCAGGATCAATGGAGTAACTGGCTGATTCCGATCTGGCTGGTTTCGGCGCAGGATGCCATTCGCCTCGGTGGAATTTCCGTGGTGCTGGTTGCGGCCGCGGTCATGCTCTTGTTGGAGCTAAGAGCGCCACGTTGTTCATTGCCGCGCGCCCTCTATGTCGTTGGACTTACCGCGATGGTGCTAATCGCCTTGCGCCCGCGAAGCTTGTTTCTCTTTCTCGTTATCTGGACTTCGCAGCATTGGATTTTGGCCACCGGCCTCGCATCCCGCACCCCGATGGCTGAGCCGATCCCCTCGGGTGGAAGAGGGCGCCGGCTCCTGCACGCGCTCAATACTCGCCCCTGGGCGCTCGTAATCCTGCTCGCCGCCGTATCCATCATCTCGTTGCCGTTTTTCGAAGTGGAAGGCAACCGGCTCACCGATACGACTTATTACGGCGACCGGATCTTTGGCGCATTTGCCGCCGGGTTGCGAAACTCAACCTTGGTGCCGGTGCTGATCGCGATCGGGTTTGCCACCGGGTTTATCCACTACCTGCTGGACCGAGCGATCTTTCGGTTTTCGAATCCGCAAATTCGATTAGCGGCGCGGGGCCTTTTAAGTCCGCCCGAGATCCGCTAGAAGTAATCTTACATCGTCGGAGCTACGCAAACGAAGACCTCACACCTCGATCCTCTCCCCTGGGGACGTAACGACGCCCGGCCTATGTAGCCGCGGCACTGTGTTGCCGCGCCGCTCTGCCTGCGCCTCAACGCAGTGAGGCGGCTACAAATCAAGCAAAGGCCCTCACCTTTATCCTCTCCCCAAGGTAGAGGAGGATACCGCCGCTGCGGCACCAGGTGAGTGCGATCGGACGATGCCAGTAACATTATGAGATGCCTTTTAAGTCAGGTGAGGCAAAGGTGAGATAAAGCAGGGCGACAAATAGAGAGAAAAGCAGCTCGCATGAGACTGCTTGCTCGCTATAAACTTCGGACGCGATTCGCAGCCGCGAAACCAGCCAGCCAGAGACAAACCGGGAAACGATCTCTAACCGGGGGAGAAGGAAACTTATGAGATCAAGAGCGCTTAGTTTTGTCAGCATCGTGGTTGGTATAAGTCTAGCCTCTGTTTGCATCGGGTTTGGTGCCAGTTTTCGGGTACTGCACCTATTCAGTGGAGCTGATGGCAGCGAACCAAACTACGTCATCCAACGGAATGATGGAACTGTCTGGGGAGTTACTTTCCTCGGTGGCGTTGGGGCGCTCGGTAATGGTGTTCTCTACAGAATAGATACAGATGGCAGCTTTAACGTCGTCCATGAGTTTGCCGATACACCCGACGGTTCACTGCCGGCCCGGCTAATCCAGGCAAGGGATGGCACCATTTACGGCGTCACGCTAAGCGGCGGCGCCAGAGCCGGTGGCACCATCTATAAAGTAGACCTGGCTGGTAATTATTCCGTTCTGCATTCCTTCAATCCGGCGACGGAAGGGAGCAGCCCCGATTTCCTGGTGCAGGTAAATGAGAACCTGTTCTACGGGACTGCCGGGAGTGATGGAATGCCGGCCGCAGGCTGCCCCAATCGCGAACCACAAGGCACTCTCTTCCGGATGGATGCGGCAGGGAATGTGACCGCCTTGCATACGTTTTGCGAGGAATTCGATGGTTCTGTTCCGAACTGCGTGATCAAAGCCCGGGATGGCTCACTTTACGGCACCTGTAATGAGGATGGTCCGTTAGGCCAGGCGCTTGGGAATGGCACATTCTGGAAATCGGATAAGGACGGTAACGTTGTTCTACTGCATGTGTTCGGCCCAAAGACGCTCAATGGTGATGAACCAACTCAACCGCGCGGAATCGTCCAGGCAGCAGACGGTTTGTTCTACGGCGTGGCGAACAGCGGAGGTCTGGCATCGCAGGGCGCTATCTTCCGCGCCGACGCCAACGGCAATGTCGACACCATTCACTCTTTCGATGATTTCGCGACCGATGGTGCTGATCCGGAAAGCAACTTTGTGCTCGGCCCAGACGGCTTCTTTTACGGGACGGCAAGCGACGGTGGGTTACCGGCAGCGGACTTTTCTAATTCCGGCGTCGTTTACCGGGCGGACACCACCGGACGGGTCTGGGTGCTGCATACGTTTCACGGAGATGATGGATCGAATCCAACCGCAACCCCTGGGTTAGGTCGGGGACAAACGATTTTTGCAACCGCCATCTTCGGCGGCCCATCGCAAGATGGGAGTACCATTTCGCTGAAAATTGCGCCTAACCTTCCGATTGCAGATCTCACTTTTTCGCCGAATCCGATCCAGGGCGGGCAATCCACGACCGCGACCCTGACTTTGTCGCAACCGGCGGGCGCCTTCGGTCAGACGGTGAAGTTATTCAGCTCGGGCCCACTGACTCTGCCGCAGAGTGTGACGGTCGCCCCGGGCCAATCGAGCATTTCGTTCACCATCAACACCCAACCGGTCAGCGTGAGCTTCGATGCGAATGTTACTGCTTATATTAGCGATGTGGGCATGTCCTCGCCGTTAACGCTTCTGCCGTAGGGCTAACTCCCCCGGACATCGTTGCCATCTCGGCTAAGAGCGGCGGCCCTATCAATGCGTTCCGCGCAGGATGAGGCTGGTGACCGGCCTGGAAAAGTCCGCCGTAAGAAAGCTGCCGACGGTCCATAGGCCTCCAGCCTGGTCAGGCGCGATCGCCCAGAGTTCGTTGTTTCCCTGACGGATCTCCGGAACCGCGACGCGGGTCCAAGAAATGCCATCCCAATGTTCGACCAGGTTATGATCTTTTGCGATCACACCGCGGTCGGTGAAATAACCTGCCGCCCAAACGTCATTCGGCGCGAGCGCAGTGACACTCTTGAGAAAAGCGTAGTCTGTCGGGAGTGCAGGGTTAGGGAGATAACTCCATGTTAGTCCGTCCCAGTGCGCAATCAGCGGCTTAATTGGGTTAACGCCACTGCTTCCTACCGCCCAGACATCGGAAGCGGATACCGCGGCGATTCCATTGAGCAAGGTGTAACCATCGTCGGTGACCGGCATGGCGACATCTGACCAGCCGGTGCCGTTCCAATGAAGGGCAAGGCCTTGATAGCCGTGGTTAAAGGAAAATTGATAGCCGATGGCCCAGACATCGTTCGGGCTCACCGCTGCAACGTCGGTTAGGACACGGTAACCGCTTTGCTCGGTCGACGACACACTCCATGCGTTCCCATTCCAGTGCAGGATCAATTCCCCGTAGAGGACGCTGTTTCCCTTGTGTCCGACCGCCCAAACATCATTCGTCGCCAGAGCCGCAACTCCATTCAGGTAATTCTCAGTGGAAGGATTTGGGCTGGCTATCCGAGACCATCTCAGACCGTCCCAGTGCTGAGTTACGGTAAGGTCTCCGTCGTCGCCGACCTCCTGATATCCGACCGCCCAGGCATCATTGGCGGCGATTGCGACCACGTCGCGGAGAGAACTGTTGGGGAGAGTTCCCACCGGCACGGACGTCCAACCTGCCCCGTTCCAGCGATAAATGATGGGAACCAATGGACTGTAAATGTCTCCCACCGCCCAGGTCTGGCTGGAGGAGAATGCGGCGACGCCATAAAGAGTCACCCCACCTTCGCGGGGCGAAGGCACGACCGACCAAGCTAACTCCGGAGCGGTAATAGTTGCAGCGGAGAAATCCGCGCCATAACTCGGGCAAGGTAAAGCGCTGAGACACACCAGAATGATTGCGAGTTCGTTCTTCATTTGACGTCTCCTTTTGTTCCATCCACCCAGAGTAGAAGGACGGTGGGCTCGCAACCGCGAAGAGACCTACGAAAGAATCCTAGAGGCCTCTGACGCTCTCCGAAGAATTTCGATTCGCTTGTCCGGCAGCTGCCAGACTGAGTAGTGCTGAAATTGTAGCCTCACTGCGCTGAGACGTTCCCCCCAAACGGCGCGGTCCTTGTAGCCGCCTCACTGCGTTGAGGCGTTCACGCAAACGGCGCGGTCCTGTAGCTCCTCACTGCGTTGAGGCGATCCTGGAGGGACGCGCTGCCGCGCCTCCTGGACATGCAGCAGCATGTCCTTCCCGGAGGCGTCCCCCCAGAGGCGGCGCGGCAACACAGTGCCGCGGCTACAAAGCGGCCTCCCTCAGACGGCGTGGCTACAAGAGCTCGGCCTCTTCCGGCAGGTGATGAAGATGCGCTCCGATCGCCTTTGCCTGTCCTTCGCTTGCTCGAAACAAAGAGGCTCGGTTAGCTAATCTTTCGCTCGTCTTTTGAAGTTCGGAGCGGAGCAGGCCGAGTTCGTCCGCGCATTCATCTGAGGCTTCGAGCGGCATCTCGAACTTGATCGCGCGCACGTCGACTTGGAGGGCGCGCAGACGTCTGCTCAATGATCTGCCGAAAAGAAAGACTGATGCGCCGGAAATAACTACGCCAATTCCCATCGCGAAAGTGGTTCCGATGATGGTCTTCTGGTGGAACTCTGCGAGAGTCTTCAGGTCAGCGGCCTGAAGGCGCTCCGCTGCGTCTTCCAAGTCCCAGATACTTTGCTGGACTTTCTCCATTGCCGCAGTGGAACGAAAGATAGGTGGATCAGCCGTCGGAGTGAGTGATGAAGTCGAGAGAAGTTCTTCAGCTGCACCCAGTTTTTCCAGCACCCGAGAGTGCAAGCTGGAGAACGATTCGGCATTCCTCCCGGTGCCTGAGCGCATCCGCCCATACCTGTGCAATTCTGCGAGCGCTCCTTCACGTGCACTGAAGTAACGGGTCTTGAAAACTGGATCGCGGTTGAGGAGATAAGTCCGAAGCGCACTTTCCATGATCAAAAGCCGGTGCAGAAGTCGGTCGAGAGATTCGCGCTCGGCAATGGTTTGCACGAGATGTCGCTGGGTTGCACTTTCGCTGCGAGCTTTCGCAGTGAAGAGGTCAAAACTGGCCGCGAGGACGAGGAGCGGTCCGGCGATGGCCAAAGATGCCTTCGCTACAATCGGCAAATTGCGCCATCCGGAAGATAAGTGTCCGAAAGGACCCATGGTCATGCCGGCCTAACAAGCAGGAAAAATACCGGTCGCTTGTCCTCGTTGAAATTTGGCAGGAGGCCTGGCCCAGTCGCATGAAGGCGCGGCGCTATGTTGCCGCGCCGATTTCGAGCCGCGCCCCCCCGGAAGGACATGCTGCCGCATGTCCAGGACGCGCGGCAACGCGCCCCTCCGAGACGCCTCAACGCAGTGAGGCGGCTACAATTATACAACAGAAACAGAGTTTCTGGGACCATCGCGTTCCCAAACAGAGTTTGGGAACGAGGGGAGGAACAAAGGGATCAAAATGAAAACAAATTTCGCCTGGATGGGGGCGAAAACCGAAAAAGAGCCAACCCGCGAAACCGGCAAAGCCCCACCAGTTGTGTAAGTTGCGATGCTTATGATCACCTCAATTCACACCTTAATCTATTCCGATGACGCCAAGGCAACGCGCGCTTTCCTTCGCGACGTCCTCGGCTGGAAATATGTGAGCGAAGATTGGGACAACGACTGGCTCATCTTCAACTCCGGGCCGAGCGAAATGGGCGTCCACCCCACCCACAGCATCTGGGAAGGGAAAAGCTATGATCACCCGCGACAGCATTCGATCGCGCTCATGTGCGACGACATCGAGGCGACGGTGAATGAGTTACGTGCCAAAGGAGCACAGTTCCGTGGCCCGATCGAGGAACGCGAGTACGGCCGCATTATTATGATCATTGTGCCTGGCGCGGATGACATGCAGCTCTACCAGCCCACCCACAAGCTCGCCTACAACCTGTAGGCTTAACGGGTCGTGGAACTGAGTTGCTCACTTCACCGGACAAAACTCTCTGTCGTTTTGGCCGTCCCCACCAATTTGGTCGAGAACCTCCCGCAGATCGTGTCACCAAAAACACGTCTGCGACCTCCTCAGCAAGCGTTTATCTCTGAAACCCCCTCAACTCGAATGGCCTGCGACGCCGTATAAACTAATGGAAAAAGATCCAGATCTTGGAAATATGAACCGGCCACCGGCCGCCAACTGCTGCCGGAGCGGCGTTGAAGGGCTCGACGAAATCCTCTGCGGCGGCTTCCCGCGCGACTGCGTCTATCTCATTCAGGGCGATCCCGGTTCAGGCAAAACCACTCTCGCCCTCCAATTTCTCTTTGAGGGGCTGCGGCAGAACGAGTCGACTCTTTATGTCACCCTATCGGAAACGCGCGCCGAATTGCTCAAGGTGGCGCGATCTCACGGCTGGTCTCTCGAGGGCATTCCGCTGCTGGAATTGTCTGCGATTGAGGAGCTTCTCCGCCCCGAGAAGCAGACCACGGTTTTCCATCCTTCGGAGATGGAGCTAAATCAGGTCAGTGAACTGCTCATCAACGAAGCGCGCAAAACCGAGCCAAAGCGGGTGGTGTTCGATTCACTTTCGGAATTTCGGCTCCTTGCGGAAACGCAACTCCGTTATCGGCGGCAACTGCTCAACCTTAAACAGCACTTCTCGCAATACGGCAGCACCGTGCTGCTCCTCGACGACAAGATGAGCCAGCATGGGGCTGCGCTCGATCCGCATGTGCTCAGTCTAAGTCATGGCGTGATCGAAATGGAGCAGCTTTCGCCAGACTACGGAATCGCCCGCCGCCGCCTGCGGATCATGAAACTGCGCGGAGTGAAGTTTCGCGAAGGTTATCACGATTACACCATCGAGACTGGTGGTATGCGCGTTTTCCCCCGCTTGGTGGCGGCAGAGCATCACGACGAATTCCAGCGTGAACCGGTTTCCTCCGGCCTGCCGGAGTTCGATTCACTATTAGGCGGAGGGTTGGATCGCGGCACGACGGCTTTGATCCTGGGAAGCGCCGGCACCGGCAAATCGACCCTCGCTCTCCAGTACGCGGCCGAGATGGCGCGAAGGGGTGAGCCAGGAATTATTTTCGCCTTCGACGAGACCCGCGAGATTCTGCTTGCGCGCGCCAAAGGCTTGGGGATCGACCTGCAGACCCAGGTTAACACCGGCAAAGTAACCGTGCAGCAGGTCGACCCGGCAGAGCTTTCACCGGGGGAATTTGGCGCACGAATCCGGAGCTACGTCGACCGCGGCTGCAAACTGGTCGTGATCGACAGTATCAACGGTTATATGAATGCCATGCCCGGCGAGCGTTACCTCAACAATCAGCTGCACGAACTGACTTCATATCTCAACCAGAAAGGTGCGCTCACCATTCTCATCTTGGCCCAACACGGCTTGTTGGGGGCAGCGGAATCGCCGGCTGACCTAAGTTACCTATCTGATGCGGTCATTTACCTGCGGTTCTTTGAAGCCTCCGGCGAAGTCAAGCAATCTGTCGCAGTGATCAAGAAACGAACAGGGCGCCACGAGAAAACGATCCGCGAATTCCGGCTCGAATCTGGCGTCGGTGTCCGCGTAGGCAAACCGCTGACCGAGTTTCATGGCGTGCTCAGTGGCGTCCCAATTTTCCACGGAACCGTCGAGCAAATGATGCGCTTCGGCGATGAAAGAGAATAATCCGGATGACCGGGTGCTGGTGCTGGCCCCAGTTGGGCATGATGCCGCGGCGATGTGCGAAGTGCTTGCTGGCAACGGGATCGAAGCGCAGATCTGCCAGAGCCTGACTGATTGCCTCGCTTGTCTTGATGCCGGCGCGGGCGCGCTGCTCGTGACCGAGGAAGCGCTCGAAGCTCAACGTGCTCTAGACCTTTTCGAGAAGCTTGAAGCGCAACCCGCCTGGTCCGAGTTACCGATCATCATTCTCACGACCGGAGGTGAATCGCGCCTGACCAAATTGCTCGCAATCGCGGCACGCGCTGCGGGAACGATCACCATCCTCGAGCGCCCGATGGGTTCAATGACGCTGCTCCGATCGATCGAGGTGGCGCTGAATTCGCGGCGCCGTCAACTTCTGGTGCGCGATCTTCTCATCGAGCAACGGCGCAATGCCGATCAATTGCGCGAAGCCCACGCGCGCCTGGCCAATCATGCGCGAGAACTCGAACGCCTGGTGCAACTGCGCACGGCCAGCCTTGAGGAATCGAACCAGCAATTGCGTCATGAAATTAACGAGCGCGAAAAGGCAGAGCACGCGCGCGAAGAGTTGCGACGAAAATTGACTAATGCGCAGGAAGAAGAACGCCGGCGGATCGCGCGTGAACTTCACGACCAAATGGGCCAAAACTTAACCGCGCTCAGTTTCGGCCTTCGCTCACTCGCCGAGACCCATTCGACAAGTGAAAAACTTCCCTGCGCCGTTCGCCCACTCCAGGAACTCGCCGCCCAAACCGCGCGTGACCTGCATCGGGTGGCTATCGATTTGCGTCCGGCGGCCCTCGACGATTTTGGCCTGGTGAAGGCTCTGCGCAATCTGATCGAGATTTGGAGCCGCCACTGCCAAATCCGGAGCGATTTCGAGCCGGGAAACTATGATTCGGCAGATGTTCCCGCGGAAATTGAGACCACTCTTTATCGGGTCACCCAGGAGGCTCTAAACAATGTCGCGAAACATTCCCAGGCAACCCACGTGAGTATCCTTTTGAGCCGCAACCCAGACGGCGTCCAGGCGATCATTGAGGATGACGGCCGCGGGTTCGACCCGGCGCGCCCGGCCGATGCACACGGCTCCAGCCGGCTCGGCCTGCTCGGAATGAAAGAACGCGTTGGCGCCATTGGCGGGCAGTTGCAGATCGAGTCGGGTGCGGACCTCGGCACCACTCTCGTCATCCGAGTACCTCTCGTTAGGCAGGGATGAAGAAGAAAACCGAGAAGGCATCCATTCGCGTCCTGATCGTGGACGATCACGAATTGATGCGCAAGGCCCTCCGCCAGGTAATCAGCCTCGAACCAGATTTTCTCCTCGTCGGCGAAATGGAAAGTGGCGAGGCCGCGATCGATGGCCTCGCCCAGACCAGGCCCGACGTGGTGCTGATGGATAGTTCCATGCCTGGAATGAGTGGGATGGAAACAACTCGCCGGTTACGCGAGTTGCAGCCCGATCTCAAAATCATCGGCATCACCCTCTACCAAGAGACGAGTTATCTCGAAACCATGATCGAGCTCGGTGCCTCTGGTTATGTCCTCAAGACAGGTTCGCCTACGGAAATCGTGACTGCTCTGCGCACGGTCGCGGATGGCGGCACCTGGTTTGATTCGACAATACCGCGGCGCGGCGCAACCTCCGTTCCAAGCCAGCAACGCTCGGAAGAATTGGCCGGCGAAGAACTGGCTGTAGCCAGGCTGCTCGCCAATGGTCGAACCAAAAACGAGGTCGCACGATCGTTGGGACTCAATCTCACCGAGGTGGAGAGTCAGCGCCTCACGGCCATGCGCAAGCTCGGTGTGCGAAACCGAGCCGAGTTAGCCCGTTTGGCGAAGGAGCGCGGTTGGCTCGAGAGCGACTAAGGTCAAGCGGGCTGGGTTCGTTAGATCGATAAACTCAGCCAGACGAAAGGAGAATTGGGCCAGCAGCCAACAAGTTGCGACCCCGGCTACGAATAAGAGACTGCCTATGCCAACACAACCCGAAGATGACCAACTCCCAGTTTACGCCCTCTTTATTGCTCTTTTTAACGCGGTGCTCGCAGTCTTTCTTTGCCTCGCGCGCAGATGCCCCGGACGCGAGGACCTCACCCCGAGTGACTTGCTCCTCCTGGGCCTCGCCACCCAGAAAGCCAGCCGGGTGCTGACCCGGGCCAAAGTCACTCAGCCTTTGCGGGCCCCTTTTACAGAGGTGGAAGGTCCCGCCGGTTCGGGCGAAGTCGAGACCAGACCGCGTGGCAAAGGATTGCGCAGAGGCATCGGACAACTGCTCACCTGCCCATTTTGTATTGGGATGTGGGTCGCCTCCGGCTTTGTCTATGGGTTTGCTTTTAGCTCCCGCATGACCCGGATGGTGGCGAGCATTTTTGCGGTCAGCTCCGTGGCCGACTTTGCCCAGCATGGTTATGTGAAGGCAAAAGAGTTAACCGAAGAATAACGATAATGTTCCGCGGCAGAAGTTAGAGAACGAAGCCGCCAACATCGCAGCTCAAGTAACATGCCTGACTTGCTTGATCTCCTGCAGTGGCCGGCGGTGGCTTTAACCGTCACCTCCGCCTGGTGTGTCGCCTCCCGTTCGGAACGGAAACGTAACTGGGGCTTCTGGCTCTTTCTGGCCAGCAACCTCTTCTGGATCGTGTGGGGATTCCATGATCACGCTTACGCCATCATCGTTTTACAGGTGGTGCTCGCAATCACGAACATCCGCGGGGTAACAAAAAACCAGCCCGGTAACGCCTAACGGTACATCTGACCATCGGTAACACTTCTTTCAAGGTATAAAGCCCATTCAAAGTGTCACCCATGTCCCCGGTTTATCCTGTCATCTGCCTCCCCGGTCTATACCCACCTTGATCCTCGCCCCAAGGGCCGTAACGCAGTCCGGCAGCTGCCGGACGAGGCCGGGCTTTGTAGCCGCGGCACTGTGTTGCCGCGCCGATTTCGAGCCACGCCCCCCAGAGGGACATGCTGCCGCATGTCCAGGACGCGCGGCCGCGCGTCCCTCCAGGAACGCCTCAACGCAGTGAGGCGGCTACAAAAATAGGCGGCTACCAATCGAGCGGCTACAAGTTAGCCCGAGGCCGCTCACCTCTATCCTCTCCCCGTGAGCCGTAACGCAGTCCGACGACTGCCCGGACGAGGCCGGGCTTTCAACGGAGGATCCCGCGGCTGCGGGACCAGGTAAGGTCAATCGGATGCAGCGTGCAGCAAACACGTATGAGACAGCTTCTAACTCAGCGGATTGCTGAGTAGGAGAATAAGATCCGGTCCGCCTAAGAGCCAATAGACTCGTGGGATCCAACGATTTCGTATCCGATCGCTTTAAAGCGATAGTTATTTGATTGTTCAGCCGAACAGGCAGTCAGCCCGACCACCAACGCCATTTCCGCGCGCAGTGTGATCTCATCCCCCGCTTTCGAGAGCGGTGGGTCGATGCTCAAGGTGCCATCTTCACCCACCTTCACATTCATAAAAATGTTGAACGTGGTCGGAATCAAATCTGACTTGATGCCATAGTTGGCCAAACCTTTCTCCAGGTTTTCCAAACAGCTGGGATGATAGCCTTCCTGCTTGTAAATTATCTCAAAAGTTTGCCGGCTACACGGCGTCAGCAGGAAATCATGGCGACCTACATCGTCCTTAAGAATCGTGAACATGGGCCGGCTCCGATTCGAATACAGGATATGACCACTGGTTAGGTAAATGGTGTTGGCATAATCAATGGTGCGTCCGGAAGAAAGCCACTCCCCGTGATCCAGACGATTGAAAGCGATCAGGTCAGCGACTTGTTCACCTTCAAGGTCGATAACTTTGAGAAGTTGTCCCTGCTCCAGGACAAAAGCCGTCCCGCTCTGCGGCTCGATCCGTCCGCCGTTACTTGTGACCGCTGAAGGGGCAAACGCCATCCGTGACTCTCGTGATTGGGTGAAAGTTAGCCTGCCAGTTGTCATCCACAAGCCGGCCGGAATATTGACGAGCCTCCGATATTTCACCGAAATCCGCCAACATCGGATTGATCGACCCCTGCAGAGCCAGGTCTCGCTGGCGAATGGCGTTGCGCATCCGGAGCCACTTGCCGTCGTGACGAAGCTTCTCGAATTGCGCGTGTGGATTGAAGACCAGCGCCGGCCAGGTAAAACGCCGGGCCACGCGTGAACTGTTCCCATGCAACCCTACAATATAGAAGGCGCGGCCAGCGAAGCTGAAAGAGAAGCGCGGTTGCGTTGGGTCAGATACAACCGACTTATCCCAGCGAAAGTTACGGGCTGAGATTTCATCCAGCCTTTGCAGTTGCAGCCAAAGTAACTTCTCAAATTCCATTTCACTGGGCGAGCACGGCTGACGAAAAATCGCGACAAATGTCGCCAGAGTGCGTTTGCTTGCCATGGGCGAGCGAGCGAAGCCAAGTAACTCTTTAGCCAAGTGCACGCTCGTCCTATGAGATGCTAATCGGCCATACGTTTCGACCGCATAGGAACCGGCATTCCAGGCAGCCTTCGCCCCCAGGCAGGGGAACTCCGAGCCGGTTACAAATCTGGTAAAAGCCGCGCGCGCGCTGCGCGTGAACGCCGCCGAGACTCTCCTTCTCTGGAGTGACGAAGGGAGTGGTGCTGCCCGAGGAAGATTCGAGGGTCTCTTTCGCATCCCCCACGTTTCGATTCACTCTTACCCTGCGGACGTAGACACAACTCAGTTGCAAAACCTATCTCGTCCTAGGTTTTCCACCCCTCGAGCCGCGCTGAAAAACGATTCCTGACTGATGCCGAGCTGTAGCTACATCTTGCCGTTTCGACGCAGGACTTATCAGCACCAGACAGCGCTAGAGTTGAACCACTATTGTCACCTCCTCGTTACGGCTGGCTGTGAGGTTCTGGTCGTCGACGGTTCGCCCCCGCCAGTGTTTGCCCGCCATCAACTCGCCTTTTCTGACTCGTCAGCGCATATCTCTGTCGATCGCCAGTTCGGCTTCCTTAACGACAAGGTGAACGCGATTCATACCGGCATCCGCGCCGCCGCCTCCGAGTGTATTATCGTCGGCGACGATGACATTCGCTACGATCCTTTATCGTTAGGCGAAGTATTGCGCGAATTGCGGCGCGCGGAAGTAGTGCGCCCGCAGAATTATCTCGCGCCTCTTCCTTTCTGGGCGCGGATGGAAGCGGCGCGGATGTTAACTAACCGGGGAATATTACGGGCGGGTGATTATCCGGGCACGTGCGCCTTTCGGAAAAGTGCCATTTTTCGCGTCGGTCCTTATGATGGAGACGTGCTCTTTGACAATGAGGAGATGATCCGCCATTTCGTAGCCAGGGGCGCGGCCATCCATTACGGGCTCGACTTGTTTGTCGCCAAACGTCCCCCCACCTTTCGCAAATGGATCGAACAAAGACCGCGACAGGCCTACGAAGATTTTGGGTTACGCGCAAAGACCGCTGTGTTTTTCGGTCTACCGGTGACGCTCCTTCTCGTCGGCCTCAGCTCTGGCCTAACGGGTATGGCAATCTTTCTTGGGTTCGCTGCCGTCGTCTCCGTCGCACTCGCGGTTAAAGGTTGGCTGCGTGGGCGCGCCAGGGAATACTTCCCCGCGAACACGATCTTCTTCGCCCCCCTCTGGCTTATCGAGCGTTCTCTGAGCACCTATTGGGCCTTGGGTTGGTATCTAGTTCGGGGAGGATATCCCTTCGGCGATCGTTTGTTGTCCAAAGGCATCGGCCGCGATTGGCGCAAAGGTGCGAAACAGAAGATGGCGTGATCAAGGAAATCGCTTTGAAAGCGCCCACCGCGGTCTCATACCGCCGCTCCTTGCTCAGGACACGGAGGGTGTAGCTCAGCCCCCAGGGCAAATATCGCACCCTTGACGAAGCCATGCCTGTGCCATATGTGTCAGTGACATATATGGCAACCTCAATCCTCGATCGGGAATTAAAGAAGGGCAGCGCCGAACTCTTGATCTTGTCCCTGATCGAAACTCAGCCGCGCCATGGCTACGACATCGGCCAGCGCATCGAGCTGCGTTCGCAGGGCACCCTCCGCTTCAACATCGCTTCGCTTTATCCCCTCCTCTACCGGCTCGAGAAACGTGGCTGGATCCGGGGGCGCTGGGTCGAAAAACCGGGCCAACGCCGCCGCCGTTACTACCGCCTGACGCCACTTGGTCGCAAAGTGCTCGCCCGCCAGCGGCAAGGTTGGCGCGAGTTCGTCGCCGCCATCAGCCGGATCACCGGGATTCAGCATGCCTGATTTTCGCGCCCAACTTCGCGGTCGCCTGGCCCGATGGAATCTCTCGCCCACGCGTGAAACGGAGATTGTGGAGGAGCTGTCGCAGCACCTTGAACAACAGTACGAAGACGCCCTCGGGCGCGGCGCGAGTGAAGAGGAGGCCGCGCGCGCTGCCTTAAGAGATCTCGAATTACCTGATTCGTTAGGCAAAGGAATGAAATACGTGGAGGCCATTCAGATGGGGACAGGAAGGAAAAGCAATATGCTGGCAGACCTCGGACAAGACATTCGCTACGGGCTTCGGATTCTGCGCAAGAATCCGGCTTTCACCGCGATCGCAGTCATCGCGCTCGCCCTCGGCATCGGCGCCAACAGCGCCATCTTCAGCGTCGTCAACGCCATCCTGCTTAAGCCGCTGCCTTATAAAAACCCGGCGCAACTGGTGATGATTTGGGAAGAGGCCACCCATCTCGGTTTTCCAAAGGACACCCCCCCACCGGCAAACTTCCTCGATTGGCGTCAACAAGGCAGTCTTTTCGAGGGCATGGCCGCGACCAGCTATCGCAGTTTTAACCTCACCGGCGTAGGCGAACCCGAACGTCTCGACGGTCGTCGCGTCTCTGCCAATCTCTTTGACTTGTTAGGCGTGCAACCGATCATCGGCCGAGCTTTCGTCGCGGAAGAGGATAAGCCGGGGAGCAAAGTCGTGCTCCTTAATGAAAGTCTTTGGAAGAGCCGCTTCGGTGGCGAGCCCAGTGTCATCGGCCGTGTTCTCAATCTCAATGGCGAGCCTTACACCGTCATTGGTGTCTTACCCCATCGTGTGCGTCTCCCCGCCCAGGGCAACTGGCACGACCAGGTCTGGGTGCCACTGGCTTTCTCTGCGGAAGAAGCGGCCAACCGCGGCAGCCATTATCTGGAAGTGATCGCGCGCATGAAACCCGGCGTGACTTTGCCGGAAGCGCAGGCCGAGATGGATACAATCGCCGCACGTCTCGCGAAGCAGTATCCCGACTTCAACGCCCGCCGCGGCGCAGTGGTGAAGCCGTTGCATGAAGAGATAGTCGGAAACATGAAATCTGCCCTCCTTATTTTGTTAGGCGCAGTCGCCTTCGTTCTGCTCATCGCCTGCGCCAATGTTGCCAACCTCCTGCTCGCCCGGGCCGCGGTGCGGCAAAAGGAGATTGCGCTCAGACTTGCGTTGGGCGCGAATCGCGCACGCCTGATCAAACAGTTGGTCGTCGAAAGCATACTTCTTTCCCTCCTTGGCGCGGCGGTGGGTCTGGGTCTCGCCTATTACGGGCTTGATGTTTTGACCCGGTTCATTCCCAACGATGTCGCCCACGCGGATACGATTGCGATCGATGGAAAAGTGCTCCTATTCACACTCGCAGTGGCAGTAGTCACCGGATTGATTTTCGGGCTCGCCCCCGCCAGCCAGGCTTCGCACTTCAATCTCAATGAAACCCTGAAAGAAGGGGGACGCGATTCCGCCGGCGGCGCTCGCGGCAAACGTCTCCGAAGCGCGCTCGTGATCGCGGAGGTCGCGACTTCATTCATCCTTCTGATTGGCGCGGGTCTGTTGATCAATAGTTTCTTCCATTTGCGAAATCTCGATCCCGGTTTTCGCGCGGATCACTTACTGACCTTAAATGTCGATCTCTCCGAAGTGAGATATCCCGACACGCAGCATCGGGTTGCGTTCTTTGAGGAAGCGAAGAGACGGATGCAGGCTCTACCCGGCGTGCAGTCGGTCGCGGTCGCGGGAAACCTGCCCTTCACTTACAACGGTGACTCGATGAGCATCGCGGTCCAGGGCATCCCGGATCCCCCGATCGATCAATGGCCCGACGTCATCTTCCGCACCGTTGGGCCGGAATATTTCGCGACCATGGGAATTCCATTAGTGCGCGGCCGTGATTTCAACGATCAGGATTCGCTCGACACCATCCGGGCGGTGGTGATCAGCGAAAAAACCGCCAAACATTATTGGCCAGGCGAAGATCCGATCGGCAAACACTTGAAGCCGGGCGCGACCAACTCGGACATTCCCTGGTTCACCGTTATCGGGGTGGTCAAAGACGTGCGCCAAAACGATTTCATCGCCCCGCCCAAGATGCAGATGTACTTCAGCTATCGTCAGGTGAAAGATCTGGTTGCGAACGCGCTTATCCTCCGAACCTCGGTCGATCCTTTAAGTCTTGCCACTTCCGCGCGCAATACGATCTGGGCGGTGGATAAGAATCAGCCGGTCGCCAACATCGATTCGATGGAGCAGATCGTGGCGGGAGCGCTCTCACGACAACGCTTTAGTACCCTCTTGCTCACTATCTTCGCCGGGCTGGCGCTGGTCCTGGCCGCGGTCGGCATTTACGGCGTCATGAGTTACTCCGTTGCCCAGCAAACCCGCGAGATTGGTGTTCGCATCGCGCTCGGCGCCGGCCGCGGCGACGTCCTGAAGATGACCGTACGACAGGCTTTGAAACTGGTTGGTGTCGGACTGATCTGCGGACTCATTGTTGCCTTTGTTCTGACGCGGGTAATGGGAAGTCTCCTCTTCGGGATCAGCGCAACCGATCCAACCACATTTATTAGCATCGCCCTTATCCAACTGGCCGTGGCTTTGCTGGCCAGCTACATCCCGGCCCTGCGCGCGACCCAGGTCGATCCGGTCATCGCCCTGCGCGCACAGTAACAGCAACTATTCCAAGAGGAACCGGCAGGCGCCCGCCCCTTAGAAAGGCGATCAGACACCTTGGGCTCAAACATTGAGCCTACCGAAATCGAGGGGCTGCGGCCTCTGAGCTATCTTGTGACGGTAAGATCGGCCGACTGGCTCCCACTGCCATAGAAGGCCGTGATCGCGACCACGGTGTTATTAGATACGGGAAAGGTAGTGACGGTAAAATTGGCTGCGGTTTGCCCGCCCGGAACGGCTACGATCGGTGGCACCTGTGCCACTGAGGTGTTGTCGGTGGATAAGGTCACGAAAATTCCACCCGGCGGCGCCGGCGTCGAAAGAGTGACCGTACCGGTCGCATTGGTTCCACCGCGAACGCTGCTCGGAGTGACGGTAAGATCTTCGAGCAAAGGCGGGTCATTCGGATTTGGCGAGACATTGACAAAGACCGACTTGGTTATGCCGCCGAGTGTAGCATCGACTCGCACCGAGGTTTCGATCGGCACCGAGCCAGTAGTGATCTTGAAACTGTTGGCGCTGTTGCCCTGGGCGATGCGTACTTTCGCGGGCACCTGCACGATACTCGGATCTGTGCTCGTTAGTCTAACCGCGGCCCCACCGCCGGGCGCGGGGGCGAAGATGCCGGCAGTGCCACGAATCGTGTCCCCGGCGATGACGGTGGAATCCGACACACCGAGAGCAAAGACGGTCGGCGGCCCAGGTGCACCAGGGTTGACCTCGAGTAGTTTGGCCTGGTTGCCGTTAAAGGTCCCGTACTGCGACTGGATGATCACCCAATGAGGTTCTAAGACCGGCGGAACGCTGATGGTAAAATTCGCGCTCATGCTTCCGGCCGGCACGGTCACACTCGGAGGAACGACGACCGTACCTTCCAGACTTCCACTCAAAGGAATGAGAGCGCCGCCGGCCGGCGCAGGTCCGGTAAGAGTGACTGTCCCCGTCGTGGTGGTCCCACCCAGAATACTGGATTGAGCGAAGGTAATGGACGTAAGACTCGGCGGGAGAGTCGCACCACCTGGAGGAGTAAGTATAACGAATAACCTCGGCGCAAGAAAGCCATCGCTCTCCGTGCCAGAGTCCAGCGCGACGAGGATTGATTCCGTGACCGGGCTGGTGGCAATGGAAAAGGTCGCGCCCAATTCCCCCTCTGGAATGGTAACAGTCGGTGGCGGTCTGAACAGGCTGGTGTTGCCACTCACCAGGCGGACGACCAGACCACCGGGCGGTGCCGGATCGAGCAAAGTAAGCGTGCCGTTGAATGATTCCCCGCCAACGACATTTTCGGCGCCAAGCTGTGTCCCCAGGAGCAGAGGGTAAAGGCCGATCGAACTCTGCTGGACCCCGCCTCCATAGGCCGCTCGCAGCGTACTAATCGTAGCTCCCGAGACCGGCTCGGTGGTGATCGGGGTGACTACGGCATCAGTCTTCCCCTCTGGGATAAAGACAGTGGCGGGAAGGTTTGCCTGCGGCAGATCGCTCGCCACACTTACCACCGCGCCGCCCGCGGGCGCCGGTGCATTCAAAGTTAATCGAGCCTGCGTGGGATTTCCTCCTGACGTCGCAGTGGGTGAAGCGACAAGCCAGAAGGGGACTAACCCTACTGGAGTCGGAGCTGCTTCGGTTACGGTAATGGCCCGACCTGCGGACCACGGACCCGCGACCGAACCGTGCAAAGCGCGGATTCGCCAGAAGTACTCACCCGGCGGCAGATCGGATGCAACCATGTAATCAGAGCGAGTGATATTTTGGATCAGAAGAACACCGAAGTTGCCCCCGAAATTAGGATCGGTATCGATATCAAGATCGTAGCCGGCAACCTGCGGATTGGCGGTGTCGGTCCAGTCAAAAGTAATCGGCAATGGCAGCGCGGCTGCGACGCCCGGCGCGACCTGACTGGGGGCGGACGGAACGGGAGCGTTGTTGGTCACATGGACAATCAATGTCTTTGAGGGAAGGCCACGGACGTTATCGGCTGAGACCGCGCGAACGCGATAATACAAATTGGGAATCTCGTTGCCCCAGCCGGCGCCCGCCTGAGTGCCGAAAGTGAGTGCGTTAGTAGTAAACGCGAGCGGATACGAAAAGGTGGGCTCGTCGTCCACTTCGAGAAGGTAATAGTGCGCACCAGAAATGGCGGACCATTTGAGGGTAAATGTTTCCCCGGCGTGGAACCGGGCGTTATTGGTCGGGGTGCTGAAGGTTGGTTTTCCGCGCGGTGCCGGTCCGAGCCCGGTAACGGTAAAACTGCGCACGCTCGACCAGGGCGAATCACCTCCGGAGATTGAAGTCGCTTTCACGCGCCAGAAGTAGATGCCGTTGGGCAAACCACTGACCATGTCCGAAGTGGCCGCGCCGACGCCCTCAAAGAGCATGCTGGTGAACCCTTCGAGCAGAACAGTGCTAAAGGTCGCACTCTTCGCGACCTGCCAGGTGTAACTGCCGATCGGGCCATTGGGATCAACGACCGGATTCCAATCGAGGGTGATGGGCTGAACCAGCGATGCTCCATCTGCCGGCGCCACTAACACTGGCGCGGGCGGAGTGGCGTGAACTACGGTTGGAGCACCCAGACCGAGCGAACCAACGATCGCTGCGATAAAAGCGGCCGAAATCTTCCCAAGAATCATGGCCGGCGCATACCAAAAGCAACCGGCCTGTGTCGATGCCCCAAAGGTAACAGTTCTGTAACCTTGGCGGAGAGAGAACGGTCTTGTGCTGCCCTTCTCACAACTTAATTCCAGGAACCAACGGCATACGACACATTCTTATTTTCGTTAGGCGAGTGCGCGATAAAAGACGCCGTTGCCGTGCCAGTTCCCGACATTTCCCGCATTCCTGAATTATATATTTCTTTATTTGTTAGGCTGACGTAACTTGTTTCCAAGGGGCTTGGGCTCCAGCCACCGCTACCGAGTGGAGTTACTCCGCCCTCAAGGCCGTGATCGGGCTAATGCGGGTGGCGCGCCGCGCAGGTAACCAAGTGGCGATAAGCGTGGCGGCCCCGAGCAATATCGGTGCAGTGGAGAAGGCGATTGGATCAAGCGCACCAACTTGGTAGAGCATCCCGGCGAGCAATTTCCCGGTTGCGACGGCAAGAAGGAAGCCAATGACGACGCCACCAGCGAGCATGACGACACCGTCGCGAACGATCATCCATTGCACACCTTGCGGCTGCGCACCGAGGGCCATGCGAATGCCGATCTCGCGCGTCCGGCGCGCGACCGCATAGGCGTTGACGCCATAGACGCCGACGATCGCAAGGAGAAGAGCGAGCCCGCCGAAGACGGCGAAAAGGACGGCCCCAGTACGGATGATGAAAATTTGCATGTTCGCGTCCAGGTGCTGCGGAAACGTCTTCAAGGAAAGCACCGGCAGATTTGGATCGGTTTCACGCACCACGCGGCGGACGGCATCCGCGAGCGCGGGAAAGTTGGCTTTATTCAGTGACGCCAACTGGATGAAGAAGAAGGCGTTGCTCTGGAAGCCGCGCGCAAATGGCAGATACACGGCCCCGCGCGGTTTCTTCTCGAAAATGTCGCCGCGCACATTTGCTGCGATTCCGACCACCTCGATCGGTTGTTCGGGATTGATGTTGCCTTTGCCGATCTGCTGAATGCCAGTGCCGCCGCCGCCATCGTCACGCTTGGCGCGGGGCGCGCCGTCAGGCGCGTACTGAATTTGCTGCCCGACTGCATCGCTTTCTGGCCAGAGTTTTTGTGCCAGGGCCTGATCGATGATTGCGACCGCGGGACTGTTGGCCTGAGTCGCTTCGGCAGCGGTAAAGGTGCGACCACGCAGGATCGGTATGCCTATGGCCGCGAAATAGTCGGCGCCGACGCTGTTGAAACGGGAGCTAAAGGCGAGCCCTTCTGCCGCCGTCGCCGGCTTGTCATCCTTGCTCACGTGCACGCCGGAACGTTGGATGGCTCTGCCTAACGACAGCATGCCAAAGGGCGCGGCCGCGGAGATGCTGACGTGCTGCGCGCCGGGAAGCGCGGCCAGCCGCTCGCCAAGGGTACGGTAGAGCTGCTCCGTGCGCTGCCGATCGAAACCACCGAGGCCCGCGTCGACTTCGAGGAGTAGATCGTTTTCAACGTGCAGCCCGGTCTCAAGATGGGCCGCATTCTTGGCCCCACGAATGAACAGCGCCGCGGCCGTGAGGAGTGCGAGCGAGAAAGCAATCTGCGCGACAACAAGGGGATTGCGGGGGAGAAAACGCCAGTGTCGCCGGACGACATCATCGCCGGCATGCTCCTTCAAATCACCGATAACACTATGACGCGAAAGCTTGACCGCGGGGCCGAGCGCGAAGGTGATCGTGGCTAACAAACAAAAGCCCAGGGTCGTAGCGAGAATCGGGAAGTTAGGGCCGCCATTCCAGACCAGGTCGGTCGGGAGAAGATCGCGCATGGAGAGCGCCAAAATCCTCGAGGCCCATAAGCCGACGAGCAGGCCAGCCGCACCCCCAAGGAGCGCGAGGAGCAAGCCTTCCGTCAGCAGCTGCCTAACAATGCGCCAGCGACTGCTGCCAAGCGCCATCCGAATGGCAATTTCTTTCCGTCGCGCCGTGCCCCGCGCGAGCAGCATGTTGGCGAGATTGAGGCAGGCGACGAGTAACACCACCGCTGCCATCCCGAGAAGCATGGGCGCGATCGACTGAATGTCGCTGTCATCGGGTGGATCGTCACTGATCGAAAAGCGTGAGAGCGGCGCGGTGATGAAGGTCTGATCCTTTTGTTCTACGGGGTAGGCGCGCTCGAGATTCGCCGCCAATGTCTTTAATGCGGGATGCGCGCCAAGAGCGTTGATCCCTGGCTTGAAACGCCCGATGAGCAAGAGCTGCTCGCCCGTGCGACTACTCAGCGATTTTCTGACCGGATCACCCGCAGTGCTCCCAATGAAGTCATAGGCACTCAAGGGCAGCCACACTTCGGGGGAAAGGACCGCCATTGTCCCGGTGAAAGTTTTCGGCAGCACGCCAATGATCTTGTAAGCGCGGCCATTTATGGTGACCTCGGAACCAAGGATGGAGGTATCTCGATTGTGCCTCGTCCAATAACCATAGCTGACCAGCACGACGGCGGCAGCGCGACCAGGCTGTTCTTCTTCGGCGGTAAAGATGCGCCCGATCACTGGCGCCACGCCAAGGACCTTGAAGTAATTCGCGGTCACGATAGCGGCAAAAGTGCGGCGGGTGTTGTTCTTCTCACCCATCCCAACCTCGGCGACGTTATAGCCGGCGACGTCCGAGAAGACGGAGTTCTGTTCTTCTACATCCTTCAAGGTGGGATAGGAAAATGCCCGAAACACTTTTGGGTTCCTGGTGTCTTGCGAAAAGATCTGCACCAGCTCGTTAGGCCGAGCGTAACCGGGCGGAGCAAACAACATCGTGTAAACAAGGCTGAAAACCGCGGTGTTGGCGCCGATGCCAAGCGTGAGGACAAGCACAGCCGAAAGGGTGAAGCCCGGCGCCTTGTAGAGTTGCCGAAAGGCGAAACGAAGATCTTCGATCATCTCGCCAGTGAGATGCACTCACCGGCCCAGCTGGATTCAAACTTCTCCGCTTGAAGGTGGTCGCCACCAGGCCAATCCGGTCATCGCCCTGCGCGCTCAGTAACAACTTCTCCAAGGAGCGGCGTTTTCCAAGCGCCCTTCCCCGATTATCCGTCGCATCGCCGATTTCTGTCGTAGCACAGGCTTCCAGCCTGTGGGCAGACCAGGCATCTTGCCTGGTCACCTATTCATCCGGCCAAGCTGCCCAGTGTTCACATATACGGGATGTCTGTACTAATAAGCAGCGGCACGGTCACCCATGGCTGCAACACTGGCTCGCTCGCGGTGACCGCACCTATCAATACCTGCAAAGGCATGCCGAATACTGCTAAGGCGAAACCGTTAAGCTGGCGACCTTGGCTTGCTGAGCAATACCTATCCGGCAACTCCTAACGAGCAAAACGGCGATAGAGCGCTTCGTACTGCGGCACAATCTGCTCCGCCGTGAAATGGGTTAGGGCGCGCCGCTCTCCGGCCGCACCCATGGCTTTCGCTCGCGCCGGCGAATCCGCGAGTAACTCAAGTGAGCGCGCCAACGCCTCCACCTCTCCGCGGATGGAGGAACCCGCTTTCACCATCGACCACGACTTCGGGAATGCCGCCGATGGCAAAGGCGACAATAGGTTTCCCATAGAACATCGTCTCGAGAATGCTCAAGCCGAAGCTCTCGTGCTCTGAAGTGTAAAGACCGGCATCCGCCGCGAAGAGGTAATCTTCAATTTCGGGCGCGCCCTCTTTCACCATCACCCGGTCACGCACCCCAATCTCGTCGAGCAGAGTTTCGTAGGGCGCGAACGAGCCGCCGGCAACAATCAGAAGTCGCACCGGCCTGGAATGGCGAACTGCTGCGAGCGTGCGGAGGAGGAGATCGATCCGTTTCAGGGGTCGAAGATTGGAAACATGCACGGCCAGAAAGTCGTTAGGCGAAATCCCCAGCTCCGCGCGCACCTGCGCCCGTGTGCGCGTCCGTGGCGAAGGGGCAAAGAAATTGTGAAGCACCTCGACCGGCCGCTCGATCGCGAAAGTGGCAAGCGTTTCTTTGCGCAAGCTCTCGGAGACCGTCGTGATCGCGTCCGAATGCGCCAGCGCATGTTCAATCGCGGGACGATATCCCGGATCCTGGCCGAGCAGAGTTGTGTCGGTGCCGTGCAGGGTGGCGACAATTTTCGGTTGATGCCGGCCCGAGGCCGCGAGCATCTGCACCGCCAGATAGGCGGCAGTGGCGTGCGGCACGGCGTAATGCACATGAAAAACGTCGAGCCTTTCCGCCTGTCCCACCTCGGCCATCCGCACCGCCAGCGGCAGGGTGTAATCGGGATAACTAAAGTATTCCTTCACCACGACCTGGTGAAAGAAAATGCGCGGTTGGCTGAGATCGAGCCGAACCGGTGGCGCGGAACTGAAGAAATGGAGCCGATGCCCGCGTTGGGCGAGTTCGGTGCCAAGGGCGGTGGCAAGAATCCCGCTTCCACCGATCAGCGGATAACAGGTAATGCCGATGTTCAGATTGCTCCTCTCCCTCATTTTCAAAAGAGACGCACTGACCGGGGCAACGCAGCCAGGTTGTTAATCAGCAAATCATCGACGGGGTAGAGAGCCTGCGCGTACTCCACGCCACTGGTCAGGCCAAGAAGGCGCGCGCGCGCCGTCTGCAACTCGACGTAGTGACGGGTTCGCAATTGCGTGGCGTGACATTCCATTAACTCCACCCAGCGCCCGAACTGCGCGCTGATATCAACCTGCAGTTTAAAGCGGTCGTTAGGCGGCTCGGCCCCGGGCGTGATCGCGTATTCGAAATGATGTTGAATCGCATGTGGTGCAAGCTCGCGCAGTTCCGAAAGACCGCCGTAGCGCGCCAGTCGGGCTGCGTTTCGGCAGAGCTGACTAACGACGGCATGGTCCGGGTGCTGATCGGCGCGGCCGGTGGGCGAGAGAAAGACGTCGGGCCGAACTCTGCGGATTTCGCGCGCCAACACTAGATTGTTCCGCGCAGATAACTCGATGTGACAATCGCCGCCGAGCTCGAGGAACTCGATCGCTGCCCCGAGCAGCGCCGCCGCCTTCCGCGCTTCGCTTTCACGCTCGTTAGGCGAGCCGTTGCTTCCCGCTTCGCCGCGCGAGCAGACGCAAAGCCTGGCTTCGCTGCCACCGGCCACTTCTGCCAGCAAGACGCCGCCACAACCGAACTCGATGTCGTCCGGATGTGCGCCCACCGCCAGCAATGTGAGCTTGGATTCAGACATCGGGAACATAAGCCCGGTCCGACTCCGTGATGGGGTCTCGGGCGATGAATTGGACTCCCGGCGCGTCGACCGTGTTCAGATATTCAATCTCGCTCGCCCCTGCGACATAATGGGTGCAGCCGATGACCGACTGCATCCAGCGCAGCCGCGTGTCCCGGGTCGGGCTCACCTGAGTGGCGTCGAATCTTTCCAGCGGCAACTTCAGGTACGAATTTCCGCCCTTGTGCAAAAGCAGCGCCTCGGCGCTGAACCGGGCGCGCACCAGTTCGCCGCCGTACTGCACATCGACATAGAAATCATCGACCGCGCAGGCGTGCCGCCGAAATTCCGGATCACCCGAGCGCATCACCCGGATGCCATCGAGCAGCCCGAACCGCCGATACATTGCCAGGCAAAAATCGGCCACGTTATCGGCCTCCACCGTTTTGAATTCCTCGAACCAGTGGCGCGGGACAAGGTTTGGTAATTGCCGGGCCGTATTCACCTGCCAGCCAGGAACGATTCGTTTCGCAAACAAGGGCGAGAACTGGCGCTGAAGTTTGTTCGCGAAACTGAAATTGATCCGATGCTCGTGCCCACTCCGTTGATCGCGCAGGATCGTCATCGTCTCCCGCGGATCGTGGTCGCTATCGTGACAGAAGAAGACAATCTCGCCTCCAAGCTCGGATTGGAGCCGACGCGCCGTCTTGATCTTGGCGTAAAGGAACCGGCGCGGAAAAATTCCGCACGGTTGTTGTCCGAAACAGATAATCGGTGACGACACGCACCCACCGTAGCACAGGCATTCCCACTTTGGGTCGCGGCTCGATTACGTGCGCGCGAAGAAGGTGACCTGGAGAAGAGTGGCGAAGAAGAGCACGAGGACGCAACCGATCAAGTTGTACCAAAGGTAACCGATCTGCGTGCTGTAGAAGAGCGCGAGAACAACTATTTCCGCGAGCAGGGCGGCGAAAAAGACCGCGGATCCCCTAACGAATCTAAGAAAGAAGGCGACCAGAAAAATCCCCAGGATGCTTCCGTAAAAAATCGAGCCAAGAATGTTGAGCGCCTGGATAAGGTTCTCGACCAGATTAGCGAGGAGGGCAAAGGAGATGGCCACCCCTCCCCAAAGCGCGGTACACAGCTTGGAGGCAACCAGGTAATGTTCTTCGCTTCCCTTCGGATGAATCAACGCCCGGTAGAAATCAACCACCGTGGTCGAGCCAAGGGCGTTGATTTCCGCTGCGCTCGATGACATCGCCGCACAAAAAATCACCGCGACGAGCAAACCGATCAGGCCATGAGGAAGATAGCCGAGAACGAAGCTGATGAAGACATAGTCGGCGTCGTTCGTCTCGCTCCGCGGATCGATCGATTTCAGTTCCTGCTTCAGTGTCGTCCGGACTTCTTCGACGGAATGTTGAGCGGAGCGCGCCGCCGCGCTGGAAGCGGCAATCGCTGGCGGCGAATCCGATTGAATGCTCTTGGTCAGGCTGCGCACCGCGGCTTCTTTATTGGCGAAAGCGCGGTCGTAGCGAGCTTGCAAATCGGCGATCCTCGCCGGTGCGGCGGTCGCCGCCCGCTCCAGCGCAGGTCGATTGAAGAAAAGCGGCGGTTTCTCAAACTGAAAAAAGACGAAAACCATCACCCCGATGAAAAGAATGAAGAACTGCATCGGCAGTTTCAGGATGGCGTTAAAGATCAGACCAAACCGGCCGGCGACGAGCGAGCCGCCCGCGAGATAACGCTGCACCTGCGATTGATCGGTTCCAAAATAGGAGAGCGAGAGGAAGAACCCGCCCAGCAGCCCAGACCAAAAAGTATAGCGACGATGGGGATCGACCGAAAAATCGACCGCATTCAGTTTCCCCAATTTTCCTGCGACCGAGACTGCATCGGTAAAGGAGACCCCCGCGGGCAGACGATGAACGATCATCGCAAAGGCAATCGTCATGCCCGCGAGAATTACCCCCATCTGCCATTTCTGAGTGTGACTGACCGCGGTCGTCCCGCCCGAGGCAGTATAAATGACGACGAAGGATCCGGAGAGAACGATGGTCAGGCTAAGACTCCAACCAAGCAGCGTCGAAAGAATGATCGCGGGAGCGTAAATCGTTATCCCTGCCGCCAGCCCTCGCTGCACCAGAAAAAGAAATGCCCCTAACAATCGCGTCTTTCGATCGAAGCGTTGCTCGAGGTACTCGTAGGCGGTCACAACCTTGAGCCGGTGATAGATCGGCATGAAGACGGCGCAGACGACGATGAGCGCGAAGGGAAGGCCGAAATAATTCTGGAGAAAACTCATGCCGCTCTCGTAGGCCTGCCCCGGGGTGGAGAGGAAAGTGATCGCGCTCGCCTGTGTGGCCATGACCGAAAGCCCGATCGTGCCCCAGCGAATGCTGGCGTCGCCGTGGAGATAATGACCGAGATCGTGGTCGGCCCGCGTTTTCCACCAGCCGTAAATGGCGATGGTGAGCAGGGTCCCGAAAAGGACAGCGTAATCGATCCCGCTCACCCGAAATAGCGGCTGACAAAATAGAAGAACCCCACTTCGAGAATAAAAATCATGACCACCACCAGGTAGGCCATGCGCCAGGAACCGAAGAGCGGGATCTGGTCGTTAGGCAAATTCATCGGGCTGCCCGCCCTAACGAAATCATGTTCGCAAAAATCCGGTAGGCGCCGGGCACCCCGGCCGGTAATTCACGGAACCACGAATAACCGGTGTAAACAAACCAGCCTTGACCGACGGGCGTGACCAGCAAACCGCCGTCGAGCGGCTTTTCGTTCGGATCATTGCTCGAGAGGATGGGGGTCCAGCCTGGGTCCCATTTATCAGCGAAATAAAGCCCCCGTTCCTGCACCCAGCCTTCAAAATCTGCCGCCGTGATCCGGTTGGGCGAATTCAGCACTGGATGATCCGGCACGAGTATGCGCACGGGCGCGGTCTCATCGGTCACGCGGTCATGCGATACGTTAAGTGAATGCGGCAGTTGGTCAGGCTTTGGCCCCGGGGTGGTGTTGTATTGAACCACCACCACGCCGCCCTCCTGGGCGTAAGCAAGCAACTCCGGATACCATGCGCCGATGCGATCCGGATGCACATTGTAGATGCGCACCCCGAGCACGATCGCATCGAACCGGGCGAGGTTGGCGCGTTTCACGTCGCCATCGCCGAGCACCTCCACGGCAGAACCGATCTCGCGCAGGCTGTCGGGGATCGCGTCGCCCGCGCCCGCAATGTAGCCGACGTGCGCCGCTTTGTTCGCGATTCTTGCCCTAACGAGTTTAGCTTCCGCAGGCGAGACCAGTGTTTGCGGCTCAATATGCGGGTAGGAAATGCGTTCCCGGCTGACGGCCGTTACCTGCCCACCTGGTTCGGAGACGAAGACCGCACGTAACCGCCCCTCCCCCGATTCCGCCGGTGGGGTGACCTGAAAAGTACAACTCGTCTCCGTTTCTGCAGCCTCGAGATGCACCGGCAAGGATGCGGGTTCGACCTTCCAACCAGGGGGAACTTCCAGGGCCAGATTGGCGTGGAATTTATCGCTGGCTGCGATCACCCGCAGGTTAATCGTCTTCGCTTGGGTATCGCCGAAGACGAACACAGGCCGCGGCAATTGCACAAAGGCGGGGGGCGCGATCACGAGAGGCTCACTCACTTCCCCGGCGACCCGATCCACTTTGCGAAAACGCGGCTCCAGGTCATAGGTGATTTCTTCACTGCCGATCTCAACCGTCGCACTCACGGGGAAGGGCGGCGCATTCTCCGGTGCGCCAATTGATCTCTGATCGGTGACTTTATAGGTGCCAACTGTACCGGGCTCGCGCAGCCAGTAGGGTTCGGAAAATGGCAGATCGTTAGGCAAGGTGACGGTTGTTTTCTCGGTCGTTAATACGTTAGATGGAAGCGGCTTGCCGAGTGGGGCCTCTTTTCCACGTTCCAGAACGCGCAAAGACTTCCACCTAACCGACTCCGGTGAGCGATTAATCGCTTCGATTTGCAAGCCGAGCGATTCGCCCGGTTGCGCGAGCGATTTGGCGGTTACCGCTTCGAAATGAAGCCCAAGGCAGGCGCCGATGAGACCATCAAGATCGCTTAGCTTTTCCTGCGCCCAGGGATTATCGCCGAGGGTTCGCAGCTTGCGCCGCAATTCGAGTAATGCGGGAACCGATTTCCAGGGTTGCGTCGCCTCGAAATGTGCCAGCACCGCTTTGACTGCATCGCTTATCCCGCCCGAATTCGGGACCCTTCCCCAGGTGGTATCGATCCCGCTGAAAATCCCCTCGCCTTCGCGCGGCGCCTGGCCGTCAAGAAACTGAAAATATTCTTTTCGCTCGCCGCGCCGCACTTCCACACCGAAGCCCTGACTCTTGTGCATGCTCCGGCTGGCCGACGCGATTTCAGGAAAGGATTTACCCAAGAGCGGCTGATAGCCGCCTACCTCCAGCGGGATCAAGCCGGTGACATCCAGAGGCTCGTGACGTTGCTCGGCGCGGAACGCCGCCCAGGAATTCCACAAGAGTCGCACCGGCTGCCATGGCCTAACGAATTTAAGTTGCTCGGGAAACTGCTTCGCGTCGCCGGTGCGGCCAAACGCTGCCGCCGCCAGTTGCGCCGAGGCCGTGTGGTGCCCATGGGTCTCGGAATCCTGACTGGGAAAACGAGTCACGACCACGTCGGGTCGAAATTTCCGCATCACCCAAACCACATCAGCCAGAATCTTCTCCCGGTCCCAGATGCGCAGCGTTTCTTCCGGTGATTTGGAGAATCCGAAGTCATTCGCGCGGGTGAAAAACTGCTGGCCATGATCGATGCGCCGCGCCGCTAACAGCTCCTGAGTGCGAATGACGCCGAGCTGATCGCGCAACTCGGGCCCGATAAGATTTTGACCACCGTCACCCCGCGTAAGCGAAAGATAAGCGGCATCATAAAGCGCACCGTTCGCCCAATAGGAAATGAGTCCGGTGTTCTCGTCATCCGGATGCGCGGCAATGTAGAGAGCGCGCCCGAGGACATTGAGTTTCTCGATTGCGAGTCGAATCTCAGCAGCATCCATTGCTCGCGGGGCCTCCGTCGCACTCAAGACGCGAATCAGACTAACGAACCCAAGCAGAGCCAGGCAGCGCCGGATCGAAAACATGGCCGAGTTTGGGCGACCGGCGAGTGACGCGCTACTTCAGGCTATCAATGACCAGCTGGTTGTTGCGAATCTTTCCAGCACATTGGGATCCTAAGCTTAGAATTCCACGTGGACAAGTTGTCGCG
>JADMIO010603968.1_pt1 | contig 59417 bp, 46 predicted proteins | sample 8958161 | NCBI WGS metagenome assembly JADMIO01 (sample SAMN16585339, study PRJNA669376) | soil metagenome | isolation source: Crop rotation soil | place: USA: Cullars Rotation, Alabama | collected 2011 | reverse complement strand
GCCGCGACTTCAAGTCACGTGAATTCCAAGCTTCGGATCCCACTGTGCTGGAAAGGGGACGTCGTCCCAGGTCTTCGCTTCCTTCTCCGCGGGCTTGACGTAGTAGTAGATGTCCTGGAAGTCGATGTCCGAGACGTTGCCGCCCCACGTGGGGATCGGCTTCTTCTCGAAGATCGCGAGCGCCTTGAGGCGCATGTCGCGCATCCACTTCGGCTCGCCCTTCATGTCGGAGATCTGCGCGACCATCTCGGCGTCGAGCCCCTTGCGGGACTTGAACACGAACGAGTCGGGCTCGTGGAAGCCGTACTTCTCCGCGTACTGGTCGCGGAGGTCGAGTGACGGTGCGGGTGTCGTGGTCATCCGGCGACGACCTCCTTCCCATCGCGCACCCAGTCGTAGCCGCGGGATTCCAGCTCGAGCGCCAGCTCCGGCCCGCCCGATACCTGGATGCGGCCGTCGACCATGACGTGCACGTACTGCGGCTTGATGTAGTTGAGGATGCGGTTGTAGTGCGTGATCACGAGCACGCCCATCTCGGGCCCGGCGAGCGCGTTGACGCCCTCGGACACGATCCGGAGCGCGTCGATGTCGAGGCCGGAGTCGGTCTCGTCCATCACCGCGATCTCGGGCTTGAGCAGCGCCATCTGCAGGATCTCGGCGCGCTTCTTCTCACCGCCCGAGAAGCCGTCGTTGAGGTAGCGGGTCGCGAACGACTCGTCCATCTTGAGCAGCGCCATCTTCTCGCGCAGCAGCGTGCGGAATTCCTTCGGGTTGATGCCCTTCCTCTGCGGCATCGCGCCGTTGCCGTCCGTCGCCGTCGGCGCCAGCCGCGCGTTGAGGGCGGCGCGCAGGAAGTTCGCCACCGACAGGCCCGGAATGCCGACCGGGTACTGGAACGCCATGAACATTCCCAGGCGCGAGCGCTCGTCGGTTTCCATCTCGAGGACGCTCTCGCCCTTGAACAGGATGTCGCCCGACGTCACCTCGTAGCGCGGGTGGCCCATCAGCGTATTGGCGAGCGTGCTCTTGCCGGAGCCGTTCGGGCCCATCAGCGCGTGCACTTCGCCCTTGCCGACGTTCAAGCTCAGGCCCTTCAGGATCTCCTTGCCCTCCACGGCCACGTGAAGGTCCTTGATCACCAGTTCAGGAGTGCTCATGAGTCGTTTCGATTCCTCCCGCCGCAGCGGGTGTTGAGGGTGTCGCGTCCCATCCTGGGGCGCACCACCGAAGGGAAGGCCGTCGCGTGTCCTACGCCTGGAAGCTCTCGCCGCAGGCGCAGCTGTGGCGGACGTTCGGGTTGTTGAACTTGAAGCCGGAGCCCATGAGGCCGTCGACGAACTCGATCACCGTGCCTTCGAGCAGCGGCAGGCTGCGGCGGTCGACCACGAGCTTGACCCCGTGCGCGTCGAACACCTCGTCACCCTCCTCGCGGGCCGGGCAGAATTCCATGAAGTACGAATTGCCCGAACAGCCGCCGCCCCGCACGCCGATCCGCAGCCCGAAATCCGGCTCCGGGCGCGTGTTCAGCAGCTCGAGCACCTTCTCGGCGGCGAGCGGTGACAGCGTGACGCCGGTCTTCTTCGCGGTCTGGTTCAGAATGGGCAGATCCATTGAACTCACCTGATGTCCTCGACTCGAACGAATCCACCCCGACCGGACGTTCGAGTCCGGGCCGGCCGGGAAATGAAGCCGGCGACGAGCGCCGGCTCATCCTTCATGCCATGGTCCTGCACGCAATTCGCGCAGCCTTCGACCGCGGCCGTCGGTGTCGCACATACGTTGCACGTCCGGAGGTACGCGAGCCCGTCGATCAGCTCGCGCTCGAGCCGCCGGTGGGTCGCCATCGCCGCGCGCGTCTCTTCGAGCTTGCGCTCGAACAGCTCGCGCAGCCGCTCCATCGCCAGCGGCCCGATCTCCGCCTTCCACCATGCCTTCAGCAGTTCGCCCATTTCCTGGAGCGAGAACCCCAGCGCGTGCAGCAGGTCGATCCAGCGCACCCGATCGATCGCCGCGGGCTCGTACAGCCGGTAGCCGCCCCGCGATCGCGTCGCGGGCTCGAGCAACCCGAGCTCTTCGTAGAGGTGGATCGCGCGCACGGTCTTGCCGGTCTGGCGTGCGAGGTCGCCGACCCTCAGGAGGGCCGCCGTCTCGGGCCGTGGGGCTCGGATGCGCGTGGTGCGGGACGTCGAAGCCATGGCAGCATAACCCTTACGTGTGCGTTAGATTCCGCGCAGAACTTACGGGATGTTCGGCAGTTGGTCAAAGCCGCATGAGGCATTTACGGGCGCCGCCGCGGTGCGGGCGTGGCGGAATGGCCCAACGCATTGATTCGCAACCGGTTGCCGTGGCGCAGAGTCACTCAAGTCGCGCCCCGGATCGGCCGATCCTTGGGACATGATCGGCGCCATTCCCCCGAGCCCGTTGCAGGCGGCCGCGCAGGCGGACGCCCTGGAGCGGATGTACCTTCGGCTCTTCAGCCGCAAGGACGCCCAGGCGACGTCGGCGCGGGCGACGCCGGACGAGCCCGTCGACACGTACGAGCCCGCGTCCGCCCGGGAGACGCTCCCGACGGTGACGTACAGCCTGCGTCCCGGGAGTTCCTGAAGCGCATGACCCGGGCCGGCGGCCCGGCGCGCTCGTGACGGCATCGAGGAGGTCGATCCATGAGCAAGAAGGCGATCTGGTTCGGCTGCATCGTCGGCTCGACGCTCGGCGGGTTCGTGCCGACGCTGTGGCACGCCGGCATGTTCTCGCTGTGGGGCGTCATCTTCAGCACGGTCGGCGGGATCGCGGGCATCTGGCTCACCTGGCGGATGATGCAGTAGCCCCGACGGCATTCTTGAGAACTTACGCGCCGGAGTAGAGGTATCACCAGCCAGCCCGGGTGGCCGCCCACCGGCCCCCGATCGCCTGGCGCCACGGCTGCACCCGTCGCTCCAGGAAACCGAGCGTCGGAGGTGCCTCGTGAGCCGTTGCAAGGGTGCCATCGTCCGCAGTTGCGTCGTCGCCATCCTGTCGTGCGCGCTCCCGCGGAACGCCGCCGCGACATGGCCGCCCGACTCCTCGAGCGCTGTCCCCTTGTGCACGGCGCCATACGGCCGGCGGGACGTGCAGGGCGTATCCGATGGCGCGGGCGGCGCCATCTTCGTGTGGCGGGACTCACGCAGCTTCACTCATGACGACGTGTTCGCGCAGCGCGTGAGCGCCGACGGCACCACGCTGTGGGCGATCGACGGCATCGCACTTCGCAGTCTGACGAACGAAGTCCTCGAACTGGCGTGCGTCAGTGACGAGGCGGGGGGCGCGATCGTGGTGTGGTCGGAGAGTCGCGCCGAACCACGGTCGGACCTCTACGCGGCACGCATCGGCCCCGACGGGTCGCTGCTCTGGCCGGCAAACGGCATCGCGGTCTCGACGGCACCCAACAACCAATACGCGCCGTCGCTCGCCCCGGACGGCACCGGTGGTGCCATCGTGGCGTGGGCCGACGCGCGCAACGGCGTGGATTCGGACGTCTACGCGCAGCGCATCGACGCTTCGGGCGTCCCGGCGTGGGCCGCCGACGGCGTGACGGTGTGCACCGCGGCCGGCGACCAGGTGGTCCCGTTCGTGATCCCGAATCGAGATGGTGGCGGGTTCGTGACCTGGGTCGACTACCGCACCGGCGATTCCGACCTGCGCATGCAGCGGGTCACCGCTTCGGGAGCACGGCGGTTGGCCGACGATGGGTTCATCGTCGCCGGAGGTCCGGGTTTCCAGGGCTCGATGCCCGGCAATGGGATTCCCGACGGCATCGGCGGCGTTCTCCTCGGGTGGGAGGGCTCCGGCAACAGCCAGGACGTGTTCGCCCAGCACTTCGACCGCAACGCGATGCGACTCTGGCCGTCCGATCCCATCCCGGTGTGCACCGCACCTGCCGACCAGCAGACTCCGTTCATGGTCGCGGACGGCGTCGGGGGCGCCATCCTCTCGTGGCAGATCGACGGGCGGGACAGCGCCGATCAACACATCTTCGCTCAGCGCGTCGGGCAGGGCGGTTCCCTGCTGTGGAACGAAAACGGCGTTCGCGTCACCGCCGCCCCCGGCCGGCAGTATCTGGCGGCCATCACGGGGGATGCGTACGGCGGAGCGATCCTGGCCTGGTGGGAGTATCCCGGGGGCGCACCCCGTGCCCAGCGCGTGGACGGATCCGGCACCTTGCGCTGGGGCCCGAACGGCCTTCGCCTCCGGGACCCGGCGGGAGCGACAGACGATATGGCCGTCGTCGCAGACGGGAACGGCGGCGCCATCGTCGCATGGGTCAACTGGGATGGCGTCGAGTCCACCCTCCTCTGCCAGCACGCTCCGTTCGCGGGAGTCGAGCCGGTGCTCCCTCTCCGCCGCGGCCTCGCTCTGGTCGCCCGTCCCAACCCCGGAACCAGCCTCGTGCGCGTCGAATTCAACCTGACGGACAACGGACCCGCGACCATCGAGTGGCTCGACCTCGCCGGCCGGCGGGTCGCCTCACGTCATCCCGTCCCGGGTGCAGGGAACCAGGTGCTCGAGTTTCCCGAAACCGCCCGCCTCGCGCCCGGGGTTTACGTCGTCCGTCTGACGCAGCGCGGCAGCTCCGCTTCGATCCGGGTGGTCGTCACCCGTTGACCCCGTCGTTCGGGTGCCGTGTCGATCCTCGTGCCCCCCGTTCGTCCTATGCTTGGACGGCAGACGAACGAACCCGCGACCGGCGCCGTCCCGCCGGCCCGCACGACCCCGGAGGCACTCCATGCCACAGTTCCTGCTGTTCGCCCGCGACGCCGGATTCCCCACCGACATGAGCCCCGAGCAGATGCAGAAGATGCTGCTCAAGTACCGCGAATGGACGAACCGCGTCCGTGAGATGGGCAAGCTCGTCGACGGCAACAAGCTCCACGAGGCGGGCAAGGTGCTCGCGAAGCAGGGCGGCCGGCTCGTCGTCACCGACGGCCCGTACGCCGAGTCGAAGGAGCTGCTCGGCGGGTACTGGGTGATCGAGGCCGCGAACGCCGACGAGGTCGTGAAGCTCGCGAGCGATTCGCCGCATCTCGACGTGGGCACGCTCGAGATCCGCGAGATCGACGCGATGACGCCCGCTCACGCGCGGTGACACCCGTGGTCGACGCGCGCGTCGGCGGCCTCGTCGACCATCTGTTCCGCCACAGCGCGGGGCCGATGGTCGCGGCCCTGGCGCGCGCGCTCGGGGCACGGCACCTGGACCTCGCCGAGGAGTGCGTGCAGGAGGCGATGGTGCGGGCGCTGCAGACGTGGAGCTACCGCGGCGTGCCCGACGACCCGGCGGCGTGGCTGTTCCAGGTGGCGCGGCGGGCGGCGATCGACCGGCTGCGCCGCGATCGCACGTGGAGCGGCAAGGCGGACCTGCTGCAGCGCTCGCTCGAAGGCATGACGGCGCCGCCCGCGACGGCGGCCGACCTGCCGGACAACACGCTCGCGATGATGTTCATGTGCTGCCATCCGCGGCTGCCCGAGGCGTCGCGCGTGGCGCTCACGCTCAAGACGGTCGCCGGGTTCGGGGTCGACGAGATCGCGGCCGCACTGCTGGCCGCACCGGCGACGGTCGCGCAGAGGATCGTGCGCGCGAAGCGGCAGCTCGCCGACGAGGACATCCCGCTCGAAGTGCCGGGCGGCCGCGGGCAGCCCGAGCGGCTGGACGCGGTGCTGCGCGTGGTCTACCTGCTGTTCAACGAAGGCTACGCGGCGCACGGCGGCGCCAACCTGGTGCGTGCGGACCTGTGCGACGAGGCGATCCGGCTCGGGCGCCTGCTCGCCCGCCACCCGCACACCGCGACGCCGGCCACGCACGCGCTGCTGGCGCTCATGCTGCTGCACGCGAGCCGGCTGCCCGCGCGCACCGACGCGATGGGTGACCTGCTGCTCCTCGCCGAGCAGGACCGCGTGCGCTGGGACCGCGGCCTGATCGCCGCGGGGCTCGCGGCGCTCGACCGGTCGGCGGCCGGCGACACGCTGTCGGCGTACCACCTCGAGGCCGGCATCGCCGCGTGCCACGCGACGGCGTCGAGCGTCGAGGCGACCGACTGGGCGGAGATCGCGACGCTGTACGACGACCTCGTGCGCGTCGCCCCCTCGCCGGTGGTGCAGCTCAACCGGGCGATCGCGATCGGCATGCGCGACGGCCCCGCGACCGGGATCGCGATGCTCGAGGCGCTGGCCGGGGCACCCGGGCTTGCGGACTACGCGCTGCTGCCGGGCTCGCTCGGAGCGCTGTGGCTCTCCCGTGGCGGGCACACGCAGGCCGCGGAGTGTTTCCGGCGGGCGCTCGCGCACGCGGGCTCGGAGCCGGAACGGCGATTCCTCGAAGCGCAGCTGCGGCGCGCGCAGGCGGCGGCCCCCTGAACGGCCGGCCCTGCCTGACTGTCAGGCGGGCTGCCAGCAGCGGTCGGGCCGCATGACGCACCCCGTTGGCGTGCAGCGGGTTGGCGTGGCGCTGAACTTGCAGCCTGCGCGGGCGTCCCGGTGACCCGCACCGGTGTGCCTGGCCGCGCATGTGCGGCGACGGGGGCGACCATGAACCACGACCAGAAGCCGCAGGGATTCCACACCCGGCTCGTGCACGCGGGCTACCACCCCGACGCCACGGGCGCCGTGACGGTGCCGATCTACCAGACGTCGACGTTCGCGTTCCGCAACGCGGACCACGGCGCCGAACTGTTCGCCGGCGGGGGCCAGGGCTACATCTACACGCGCATGGGCAACCCCACCGTGCACGCGCTCGAGGACTGCGTGGCGCAGCTCGAGAACGGCGCCACCGCGATCGCGACCAGCTCCGGCATGGGGGCCGTGAGCGCGGTGCTCATGGCGCTGCTCGACCGCGGCGCGCACGTGGTGAGCACGGCGTCGGTGTACGGCTGCACGCGCGGGCTGATCGAGAACCACCTGTCGCGCTTCGGCGTGACGGCGACGTTCGTGGACAGCACCGACCTCGACGCGATCCGCGCCGCGATCCGGCCGGAGACGCGGCTCGTGTACATCGAGTCGCCGTCGAACCCCGCGATGCTCGTCACGGACCTGCGCGCCGCCGCGCAGATCGCCCACGCGCACGACTGCCTGCTCGCGGTCGACAACACGTTCGCGAGCCCGTACCTGCAGCGTCCGCTCGAGCTCGGCGCCGACGTGTCGCTGCACTCGGTGACGAAGTTCATCAACGGCCACGCGGACCTGGTCGGCGGCATCGTCGTGACGCACAACATGGCGCTGGGCGACCGGATCCGCTCGATGATGGTCAACCTCGGCTCCAACATGGACCCGCACCAGGCGTTCCTGGTCATGCGCGGGCTCAAGACGCTCGGCATCCGCGTCGAGCGCGCGCAGCAGGGCGCGATGCAGATCGCCCGCTGGCTCGAAGCGCGGCCCGAGGTGAAGTGGGTGCGCTACATCGGGCTGCCGTCGCACCCGCAGTATGCGCTCGCGCAGCGCCAGATGGCCGGGCCGGGCACGATGATCGCGTTCGAGCTGCACGGCGGGCTCGACGCCGGGCGCGCGGTCATGGACCACGTGAAGGTCGCCACACTCGCGGTGTCGCTCGGCGGCGTCGAGACGCTGATCGAACACCCGGCGTCGATGACGCACGCCGGCGTCAGCCGCGAGGCGCGGCTCGAGGCGGGCATCACGGACGGGCTCGTGCGCTACGCCGTCGGCATCGAGGACGTCGAGGACCTGATCGCGGACCTGGACCAGGCGTTCGCGAGCATCGCGGTCGCGGTGCGGTAGACCGTCACGCCGGGGCGGCCTGCGTCGCGCGGGCCGCCTCCCATTCGTGGCGCAGCAGGCCGTACACCTCGTGATCCACGAACCGGTCGTACAGCCATTCCGCCTCGCGGATCGTGCCCTCGTGCCGGAACCCCAGGCGCTCGGGGATCGCGCGGCTGCGCGCGTTGCCGGTGGCGCAGCGGATCTCGACGCGATGCAGCTCGTATTCGGCGAACGCGTGGGCGACGACCGCGCGGCACGCGGCGGTCATGATGCCGCGGCCCTGGTGTGACGCGGCGATCCAGTAGCCGAGCGACGTGTTGCGGTTCGCCCACGAGATCCGGTGGTGGCCGATGATGCCGGCGATCTCCCCGTCACGCACGATCGCGGCGCTGAAGCCCTGGCGGTCGGCGAACTGCTTGAGCGTCGCCTGGATGAACCCCGCACTGTCGGTCGACGATTTCACGGCGTCGAGCCACGGCAGCCAGCGGCGCAGGTGGGCCCGGTTCGCGTCCGTGACCGCGAACAGCGCCGCCGCATCGGCCGGCAGCATGAGGCGCAACTCGGTACGGCCGTCGATGGTGTGGCGGAACATGCGGCGGGGCCCCCGGGTGACGGGCACCATTTGTTCATATCTTCACTGGCGAATCCACCCGGGACCCCGCAGACTGGCCCCTTCCACCGAGGCCCACCCGGAGACGAATCCCATGCGACTGCGTCACGTCCTGTTCCCGCTCGCCGCCGTCCTGATCGCGTCCGCGGCCCTGGCCGACTACGGCAAGCCGCCCGCCCCGCCGTCCCAGCCGGCGCCCTCGAGCACATCCGGGTCCGTGGACGAGAAGTCCCCCCGCATGGAGGCCGAGCGCTACTACTCGGACGCCTACGACGACGTCGTGAAGGCCGGCAAGGACGTCGAGAAGGGCAAGAAGGAGAGCGCTGACAAGCGCTACCGCCGCGCTCTCGAGCGCAGCCGCAACGCCGTGGCACTCGACACGACGTACCACGAGGCCTGGAACCTGGTGGGCTTCACGTCGCGCAAGCTCGGCGACTACCCGGGTTCGTTCGCCGCGTACCGCACGGCGCTGCGGCTCAAGCCCGACTTCGCACTCGCGCACGAATACTACGGCGAGGGCCTGCTCGAGACCGGCGACCTGCCGGGCGCCGAGCAGCAGCTCGCCGCGTTGCGCGCGAGCGGCACGCCGGAGCTGATCGCCGAGCTCGAGGGCGCGATCGCGAAGTACCGGACGGCGCACCCGGCTCCGACCGCCGCGACGGCGGCGGCACCGGCGGCGGCGACGACGGCCACGGGCGCGTCGACGACGCCGGCCGCGGACGCGCCGGCCGATACGTCGAAGACGCCGGCGACGAACTAGCCGGCGATCACGCGGGCTTCCCGAGCACCTCGCGGATCCGCTTCGCGAGCACGTCGGGCGTGAACGGCTTCTGCAGGAACGCCACCTTCGAATCCAGCACGCCGTGGCGGACGACGGCGTCGTCGGTGTAGCCGGACATGAACAGCACGCGCGTCGACGGACTGCGCTCGCCGAACGCCTCGGCGAGCGCCCGTCCGCCCATGTCGGGCATGACGACGTCGGTCAGCAGCAGGTCGATCGGGCGGCTGCCCGCGACGTCCAGCGCTTCGCGACCGCTCGCGCACGCGATCGTGTGGTAGCCGAACCGCTTGAGCTGCGTCGCGACGAGGGCGCGCAGCTGGTCGTCGTCCTCGACGAGCAGCACGGTCTCCGTGCCGCGCACGTCCCCGGCCGCCGGCGCGACCGGACGCGTCTCGCGCGCACCGGCCTCGTTCGATGCCGGGAAGAACACCTTGAACGACGCGCCCTTCGCCGGCTCGCTGTAGGCGTAGATCGACCCACCGCTCTGCTTGACGATGCCGAACGCCGTCGACAGCCCGAGCCCCGTGCCCTTGCCGGTGTCCTTCGTGGTGAAGAACGGCTCGAACGCGCGCTGCAGCGTAGCGCGGTCCATCCCCATGCCGGTGTCCGTGACGGCGAGCATCACGTGCGGGCCCGGCTGCGCCTCGGGATGCTCGACGCAGTAGCGGTCGTCGAGGTCGACGTTCGCCGTCTCGATCGTGAGCCGCCCGCCGGTCGGCATCGCGTCGCGTGAATTCACGACCAGATTCATCAGCACCTGCTCGACCTGGCTCTGGTCGGCCTTGATGCGCGCGAGGCCCGGCGCCGCCCGGATCGACAGGTGGATGTCCTCGCCGACGAGCCGGGCGAGCATGCCCTCCATGCCGCGGACGATGTCGTTGAGGTCGAGCACGCGCGGCTGCAGGACCTGCTGCCGGCTGAACGCGAGCAGCTGCCGCGTCAGCGACGCCCCCTTCGTGGCGGCGCGCTCGATCTCGGTCACGTCGCCGCGCAGCGGGTGGCCGGGGTCGAGCGCGTGCATCATCGATTCGCAGTAGCCGAGCACGACGCCGAGGATGTTGTTGAAGTCGTGGGCCACCCCGCCCGCGAGCCGGCCGATGGCCTCGAGCCGCTGCGACTGGCGCAGGCCCTCCTCCGCCTGGGCGAGCGCCCGTTCGGCGCGGACCCGCTCGTCCACTTCGCGGCGCAGTTCGGCGGTGCGCGCTTCGACGCGCGCCTCGAGCTCCTGGTGCGACGACTGCAGGACCTCACGCGCCTGCCGCTGGTCCGTGACGTCGATCGACATGCCGAGCAGGTACTGGGGCTCGCCGTTCTCGCCGAGCAGCGCGATCTTGCGCGTGTGCAGCCAGCGCGTGCCCGTGGGCGTGTCGATCGGCTCCTCGGGGATGTCGCGCATGGCGCGCGACGCGAGCACCTCGCGGTCCTTGGCGACGAAGAAGTCCGCCTGCGCGGGCGGGAAGAAGTCGTAGTCGTTCTTGCCGAGCAACGACTGCCGCGGCTGGCCCAGCAGCTCCTCGCCCGCACGGTTGAAGCGCTCGAACCGCAGGCTCGCCGCATCCTTGAGGAACACCATCGCGGGCAGGTTCTCGATGATCGAGTCGAGGAAGTAGTTGAGCCGGCGCGCCTCCTTCTCGGCACGCCGGAGGACGTTCAGGTTCTCGAAGATCACCGCGACGCCGCGGTCGAGCACGGGGGTGGCACGCACCGAGAACGTCGTCATGCCGATGCCGGGATTGCCGTAGAGCACGTCGCCGAGATCGCGCGGCCGGCGGTTGCGGCACACCTCGGCATACACCCGGAGCCGGTCGCGGTCGGCGGACGGGAATGCCTCGAGGATCGGGCGCCCGATCCACGACGCCATGTCGCGCTCGGTCGTGCGCGATGCGGCCGGGTTCGCGAACACCACGCGCAGGGAGAAGTCGTCGTCCGGGTCGTCGAGCCGGTAGACGATCACCCCGACGGAGAGCTGTTCCAGCAGATGGACCGAATAGGATTCGAGTTCCGAGGGCATCGGCACCGTTCCCGTCGACGTCGTGCGCCCCACCGCGGGGACGCGTATTCCGGCAAGGCTATCAGCGCGCGGCGGCCGCGCGCCATTCGAAACCTCGCGGGATCAGCCGCGCGGCGCCGGATCGAACCGCGGCGCGGGAGGAACGCTCGGCATGGCGAGCCCGACCCAGACGCCGAGCCCATAGCTCAGGTGCAGGCACAGCATGACGGCCGGCAGCACGGGCAGGATGCGCCACTGGCCGCGCGACGCGAACGTCGCGAGGGCCACGAGCACGAACCCGATGTACGCGCCGAGGATCGTGCCGAACAGCACCCACACCGGCGGAAATACCAATCCGCCGATAGCACTCAGGACGAGCGCCAGCGAGAAGATCGACGGCACGAGGTGGCGCAGCTTGAGTGACTGCGGGAATCGCCGGACGAAGCGGCCCTTCCAGATCCCGTTCGGCCAGTACTGCTTCCACAGCGCCGCGAGCGTCGAGCGCACGTGGTACGTGGCGCGCAGCCCGGGGATGAGCAGCATGCGACCGCCCGACATCCGCACGCGATAATTGAATTCATAGTCCTGGTGGCGGACCATGTTCGGGTTGAAGAGCCCGATCCGCTCGAACACCGTTCGCCGGTACGCGCCGAACGGAATCGTGTCGACCTCGAACGGCTCGCCGCCCGTCGCCGTGCGGAAGCCGGAGTTGCCGATGCCGAACGGCGAGCTCATCGCCGCGGCGATGGCCTCGCCCACGAGCCCGCTGCCGACCGACTCGATCGCCCCGCTCGCCGCGTCGGCGCCCTTGTCGTAGATCGTCGAGACGCAGACGCGGATGTAGTTCGACGGCATCTTCGCGTGGCCGCCCATCAGCACGATCACCTCGCCCGTCGACTGCCGGATCGCCTCGTTCGTGCCGGTCGGCATGATCCGCTGCGGGTTGTCGACGAGGACGACGCGCGCCCCGGAACCGTCGCGGGCGACGCGATCCGCCACCTGCGTGACGACCTCGCGGCTGCCGTCGGTCGACCGGCCGTCGGCGACGAGGATCTCGAGCCGGTCCGCCGGGTAGTCCTGTGCCAGCACCGCCTCGAGGTTGCGGCCGATGAAGCCCACCTCGTTGCGGACGGGGATCACGACGGAGACGCGGGGCAGGTCGGGGTCGTTCATGGTCGCGGCGATCGTCACCGGGGTCCCTCCAGGGTGCGTCGAAAGGCCGGAATGCACGGCCCGGCGGCTCGCATGGTTATCGGCGCGGACCCGTTCGAGGCGCACAACTTCCGCGACCCCGCGACCCGAGTCAAGCCGTCCCCGCCCGACGGTGCTATCCTGCCGCGATGCGCGAAACCCCGGTCCGTCCCACGTTCGAATTCCACGTCGCACGCGCCGTGCGGGACCGCTACGGCCTCGACGACGCCCTGTTCTCGTTGAGCGGCAACGTCGTGCTCGCGAACCTCGCCGCCGTCCGCGCGTTCGCGCGCCGCGTCAACGACCGCCGCGCGGCGGCCACGCCCCCGCTGGAGCCCCTGTCGCCCGGGGACCTGAACGCGATGGGCCTGATCGACGAGGTGTTCCACTTCGTCGTCGCCCGCTACCAGCAGGACCGCGACCCGACGGCCATGGTGTCGGCGCTCGATGCGATCGACCGGGAGCTGGGGCGCGAGCGCGTCGACCAGGCCCTGGCCGGGTTCTGCGACGGCTTCCCGCCGGTCGCCGTCCATCGTGGCCGGATCGATGCCGCAGCCTGGCTCGCCGGCTCGACGGCCGGGGTACCGCACCGCGCGATCGCGCTCGAGGAGCTGCTGATGCTCCGGCTCGCGAACGACAACCCGGCGTTCGCCCCGTTCGCGGAGCTGTTCGACGATCGCACCCTGCCGGCGCGCGCGGCGTGCACCGAGGTGCTCGCCGCACTCGAGCGCCGGCTCGTCCACCGGCCGCGCTACGGCCCGTTCGACCAGGTGCTGATCGACATGCTGCGCTCGCCGGCGCGCGAGCACCCCGAATCGCTGACCGCCCAGCTCGAATACATCCGGCTCCACTGGGGCTACCTGCTCGGCGACCTGATGCTCCGCATCCTCACCGGCATCGACGTCCTGGCCGAGGAGTCGCACGCGCGCTGGATGCGCATGCACCCGCCCGACTGGTGGAAGCTGCGCGATTCGGGCAGCGACGCGATCCTGCGCTTCGGCGGCACGGGCGCCGAGCACGAACCCGAACGCTTCACGCCCGACCGCGACTGGATGCCGCGCGTGGTGCTGCTGGCCAAGAGCGCGTTCGTGTGGCTGGACCAGCTCTCGAAGCTCCACGGGCGCGAGATCCGCCGGCTCGACCAGATCCCGGACGAGGAGCTCGACCGGCTCGCGCGCTGGGGCGTCACCGGCGTGTGGCTGATCGGGCTGTGGGAGCGCAGCCGGGCCTCCCAGCGCATCAAGCAGCTGTGCGGCAACCCGGATGCCGCGGCATCGGCATATTCGCTGCTCGGCTACTCGATCGCGTCCGAGCTGGGCGGCGAGGCCGCCCTCGAGCAGTTGAAGGCGCGCGCATGGGCGCGCGGCATCCGGCTCGCGAGCGACATGGTGCCGAACCACATGGGCATCGACTCGCACTGGGTGGTCGAGCACCCCGACTGGTTCCTGTCGCTGCCGGATGCGCCGTTCCCCGCGTACTCGTTCCACGGCCCCGACCTGTCGCACGACGATCGGGTCACGATCCAGGTCGAGGACCACTACTACGACCGGACCGACGCGGCCGTCGTGTTCCGCCGTATCGATCGCGGGTCGGGCGCGACGCGATTCATCTACCACGGCAACGACGGCACGAGCTACCCGTGGAACGACACCGCCCAGCTCGACTACCTGAAGCCCGAGGTGCGCGAAGCGGTGATCCAGACGATCCTGCACGTCGCGCGGCAGTTCCCGATCATCCGCTTCGACGCCGCGATGACGCTCGCCAAGCGGCACTTCCAGCGCCTGTGGTTCCCCGAACCGGGGACCGGCGGCGCGATCCCGTCGCGCGCCGAGCACGGGCTCACGAAGGCGCAGTTCGACGCCCTGATGCCGCAGGAATTCTGGCGCGAGGTCGTCGACCGCGCCGCCGTCGAGGCGCCCGACACGCTGCTGCTCGCCGAGGCGTTCTGGCTGATGGAGGGCTACTTCGTCCGCACGCTCGGCATGCACCGCGTGTACAACAGCGCGTTCATGAACATGCTGCGCGACGAGCAGAACGCGAACTACCGCAGTGTGATCAAGAACACGCTGGAGTTCGACCCCGAGATCCTCAAGCGCTACGTCAACTTCATGAGCAACCCCGACGAGCGCACGGCCGCCGACCAGTTCGGCCGCGACGACAAGTACTTCGGCGTCTGCACGCTGATGGCGACGCTGCCCGGCCTGCCGATGTTCGGCCACGGCCAGGTCGAAGGGTTCGAGGAGCGCTACGGCATGGAGTACCGGCGCGCGTACAAGGACGAGCGCCCGGACCCCGGGCTGATCGCGCGCCACGAGCGCGAGATCTTCCCGCTGCTGCACCGCCGCCACGTGTTCGCGGAGGTCGCCGAATTCGAGCTGTACGACTTCTACACGGACGCCGGCGCCGTGAACGAGGACGTGTTCGCGTACTCCAACGTGCGCGGCGGGGAGCGCGCGCTCGTGCTGTTCCACAACCGCTTCGGCGACACGGCCGGCTGGGTGCGGATCTCCGCCGCGACGATGCGCGCCGCGGGTCACGGCCGGTCGCTCGTCCAGCGCAGCCTCGGCGACGGGCTGCGGCTCGACCCGTCGGACGGAAGCTACGTGCGGTTCCGAGACTTCGTGACGGGCCTCGAATACGTCCGCGCGTCACGCGACCTGCACGAGCAGGGTTACCGCGTCGAGCTGCACGCGTACGAGCGCCGCGTACTGCTCGACTTCCGCGACGTGCGCGACTCCGCCGCGGAGCCGTGGGCGCAGCTCGATCGCGAGCTCGGCGGCCGCGGTGTGGCGAACCTGGACGAGGCGCTCGACGAGCTGCGCCGCCGCGCGCTCACGCTGCCGTTCGCGCACCTGCTGGCCGCGGACGTGCTGCGCGACCTGGCGCAGCACGCCGTCGCGGGCGCGAACGGCGCCGGTTCCGATACCCGGCTCGACGACCTCGAGGCCCGCGCGCGCGGGTTCCTCGACGCCGCGGCGTCCCAGGGACTCGGCCGCGGCGACGCGGCCGAACTCGCGCGCGCGATCCGCACGTCACTGGCCGGACGTACCGGCGCGGCGGCGCGGCGCGACGGTGCGAAGACCGCCGGACCGGCGGCGTCGGGCGCGACGGACGTGCGCACGTGGGGCATGCTCGTCGCGTACGAGGCGATCCGGGCGCTGGGCACGCACGCCGGCCTCGACGCGCCGGCCGCCGCGCGGCTCGCACGCGAGTGGCGGCTCGACCGCGCGCTGCAGGCCGCGCTCGAATCCGCCGGCGTCGACGGCGCCGCCGCGTGGCGCGGCATGCAGCTCACGTTCGGCCTGCTCGCCCACGCCGCATTCTTCGCGGAAGCGGCGCGCCGCCGCATGGCGGCCGACCGGATGTTCGCGCACTGGCTCGGCGACGACACCGTGCGCCGGCTGCTCGACGTGCACACCCACGCGGACGTCGAGTGGTTCCGGCGCGAGTCGTTCGAGGAATGGCTCGGCATGCTCGCGACGGTGGCGCCCGCGGCACCTGGCAAGGCGCAGGACGCCTGGGTCGCCGACCTCTCGACGCTCGCCGAGCGATCCGGCTGGCGCACCGATCACCTCGTCGCCACCACGCCCGCCCGGCCCGCGACGAAGCGCGCGACCCCGAAGTCCGGTGCGACGAAGTCCGCGGCCGCCAAGCCAACCGCGGCGAAGCCCGCGCCGAAGCGCGCGACCTCACCGCCCGCCCCCCGCAAGCGCACGCCAAAGCGAAACTCGCCGGCGTAGCCCTACGCCGGCCGGGGCGGTCTCGGGAAGTCGTCGGGGTGCGTCAGCGGCTCGCGCTTCTTCGCCGGGGTGCGCCCGTAGTCCTCAGCCCATTCCGCGAGACGCGCGAGCCGCCAGTCCTCGAGCTGGTCCCAGCGGAAGCGCCAGGCCCAGTTGCCCGCGGGGCGTCCGGGCAGGTTCATGCGGGCATCGTCGCCGAGCTCGAGCACGTCCTGCAGCTGCACGATCGCGGTGTGGGACACGCTCGCGATCGCGGCGCGGATCAGCGCCCACGTGAACCCGGCGTCGTCGCACGCGAGGTAGCGGCGTGCGTAGTGCTGCTGCTCGGGCGGGGCCGCGGCGAACCACGCGCGTGCGGGCTCGTTGTCGTGGGTGCCCGTATAGGCGACGCAGTGGCTCGGGAAGTTGTGCGGCAGGAATTCGTGCGTCGGGCCGTCGCCGAACGCGAACTGCATGATCTTCATCCCGGGCATGTCGAACGCCTCACGCAGCGCGTGCACCTTGGGCGTGATGAAGCCCAGGTCCTCGGCGAGGATCGGCACGTCGCCGACGGCGCCCCGGATCGCCTCGAACAACGCGGCACCAGGACCGTCGACCCACGCGCCGTGCTCCGCGGTCGGCGCGTCGGCTTCGACCTCGAAATACGCCTCGAAGCCGCGGAAGTGGTCGAGCCGCACGATGTCGACGACCTCGAGGGTCGCGCGGATGCGTTCGATCCACCACGCGTAGCCGGTCTTCGCGTGCGCGTCCCAGCGATAGATCGGGTTGCCCCACAACTGGCCGGTCGGCGTGAAGTAGTCGGGCGGCACGCCCGCGACCACGGTCGGGCGCCCCGCGGCGTCGAGCTTGAACAGGTCGCGGTGCGCCCACACGTCGGCGCTGTCGTGGGCCACGAAGATCGGCACGTCGCCGATCACCTGGATGCCGTTCGCGTGCGCGTGGCCGCGGACGGCCTCCCACTGACGGAAGAACAGGAACTGCCAGAACCGCTGCGCCTCGATGGCGTCGGCCAGCCGATCGCGTGCGGCCGCCAGTGCGGCGGGCTGGCGCTGCGCGAGCGGTGTCGCCCATTCCGTCCACGCGCGGCCGCCGTGCTCGGCCTTGAGCGCCATGAACAGCGCGAAGTCGTCGAGCCAGCCCGCATGCGCGTCGCGGAACGCGGCGAACGCGGCGCCGAGCGCCGCGCCGCCCGCACGATGCCGCGCCCACGCCTCGTCCAGCACGCGGAGCTTGAACTCGATCACCGGCCCGAAGTCCACCGGGCCGTCGCCGAACTCCGGCGCGCGGTCGAGCGCCTCGCGGTCGAGCAGCCCGTCGGCCGCGAGCGCTTCCGGGCTCACGAGGTACGGGTTGCCCGCCATGGACGAGAAGCACTGGTACGGCGAGTCGCCGAATCCCGTCGGGCCGAGCGGCAGCACCTGCCACAGCGACTGCTTCGCGCGGGCCAGCGCATCGATCCAGCGGAACGCGGACGGCCCCAGGTCGCCGATGCCGAAACGTCCCGGCAACGACGTCGGGTGGAGCAGCAGCCCCGAACGACGCGGGAACATCATGGACGTGCACCTCCGGAAGGCTCGATCAGGAACAGGGTCTTCTCCCCGCCGAACAGCGGCGTCGCCGTGAAGCCCGCGGGCACGCCGTCGCGATAGTGGCGCCACGTGCGGGTCTCGATCAGGCACAGGGCGCGGCCGTGCTCGCGCACGAAGCGCGACAGCCCTTCGGCGCCGACGACGACCGGCAGCGGGTGCGGCGAGAAGTACGGCTTCGGGCTCCCGGCGAGCACCGTGGGCACGAGCCGCGAGTAGTACGTCAGCCCGCGCACGAGGAAGCGCTCGCACAACAGCGCCTCGCCGGGCCGGATCGCCGCGGCGACGGCCGCGGCCGGCGCGCGGGTCGACGTGATCGTCTCGATCCACGCCGATCCGGTCGTCAGCAGCGTCGCGACGAGCACGCCACTCGCCACGATCGTCGACACGCCCCAGGCCGTCCAGCGTCCGCGCCACAGCAGCAGCGCGCCCGCCGCGAGCACCGCGGCGACGATCGCGAGCGACACGCGCACCGGCGCCAGGATCGGCACGCACGCCGCCGCGGCGAACACGGCGGCCTGCACCAGCGCCGTCACGCGCGGCGCCCGTGCCCGGCGGCCGAACCGGTCCGGCATGTCGAAGTCCGCGATCGCGCGCCCGGCGAGCAGCGCCAGCGGCACGAACGCGAACAGCACGTACGTCGGCAGCTTCGAGTGGCAGATCGTGAAGAACGCGATCGACGTCGCGATCCAGCCCCACAGGAACGCCCCGCCGCGGGCATCGCGCACGTCACGCCACGCCCGGGACGCGACCGCGGCGAGCGCCGGCCACCACGGCAGCGAGCCCACGACGAGCACGAGCAGGTAATACCAGGGCACGTCGTTCTCGGTGTGTTCGGCGCGCAGCAGGCGCTCGACATTCTCGTGGAACCAGAACGTGCGCAGGTAGTCCGTGCCGAACCGCCGCGTCATCACGACGTACCAGGGCAGGGCCGCCAGCGCGAACACCGCGAGCCCCGCCACGAGCGTCGTGACGTCCACGCGGCGCGGCGCGTGGCCGCGCACCCACGCCACGAGTGCCGCGAGCGCCGGCACGAGGGCGCCGAGCGGCCCCTTGGTCACGACGGCGAGCCCCGACCAGGCGCACGCGGCGATCCACCACCCGCGCCGGCCGGCGGGGTCGCGCGCGCCGTTCCAGAACGCGAAGCACGCGAGGCTGGTGAACAGCGCGAAGATCGTGTCGGTGAGGATCATGCGCGACGTCACCATGAACTCGACGCCGGTCGCGAGCACGACCGCGGCCGCGAGTCCGGCGCGGCGCCCGAAGTGACGCGTGCCGAACGCGTAGACCGCGAACGCCAGCGCGCACGCGGCGAGCGCCATCGGGAGGCGTTCCGCGAACTCCGTGCGGCCGAAGACGCGCATCGACGCCATCATCAGCCAGTACACCATCGCGGGCTTCTCGAACTGCGGATGGCCGAAGATCCGCGGCACGACCCAGTCGTGCGCCTCGAGCATCTCGCGCGACGACAGCGCGTAGAACGGCTCGTCGGGATCGATGAGCGGCAGGTGGCCGAGCCGCCACAGGAAGAACACCGCGCACACCAGCGCGATCGCGAGCAGGTCGCGCACCTGCCTCGATCGTTCGGCGGGGGAACCGGGGCCGGCCGCGAGCGGCGTCGCGACCGGGATCACGGAGGGCCGGGGCTCAGCCACGCCCGCGGCCGGCCATGGCCTCGCGCACCGTCGTGGCCAGCGCGCGCCGCGAGCCGGACACGTGCAGCGCCGGCAACGCGCGCCAGCCGGCTTCGTCGAAGAACCCGTACCGCACGTCGACCTTCACGAACCCCGGCGTGCGCATCGGCAGCGCCGCGACCGGCAGCCGCAGCTCGCCGTGGTACGGGCCGCCGCGGTAGACCGCCGCGTTCGGGTACGCGCGGCCGTCGGCGAACCGCAGCGGCGCCTCGCCCGTGCGCCAGGGGAGTGCCACGCTCATGGACCGCCGCAGGCCGGTGAGCCCGGGGAACAGCAGCTGCACATGCGCGGACCCGAACGCGCGCGCACACGGCCGCCGGCGCAGCGTGAGCACGAGCCCGTCGTCGGTGACGGTCACGTGGCGGACGGGGTGATGGGGCTCGTCCACGTCCGGCGCGGCGGGCTCGTGGTAGATCTCCGACGGCGTCGCGAACGCGAGCAGCTCGCGGCGGCGGAAGAAGAGCTGCGACACGTGGCAGCCGATCGCCCGGCGCTTGCACTCGACCTCGGCCGGGCCCAGTGCCACGCGCACCACGGCGCCGGCCGGGCGCTGGGTGCGGTCGTGCACGACGTACTCGAACAACCGCACGGCCGCGCCGTGGGCGGCGAGCGCGGTGCGGACGGCGATCGCCACCGCGCTGTGGTCGGGATGGTGATCCTGCGCGGACGGCGACACGACGTGCGACGGGCGCACCTCGTCGAACAGCTCGCGCAGCGCGCGGTCGAGCGCCGGATCGCCGCCGATCACCTGGTCCGTCAGCCGCTGGTCGGGAAAGCCGAGGAAGCTCGCGCGCTCCGGGCCGAGCCCGAGCGTGCGCAGCGAGCGCAGCGCCTCGCCGCGGCGGCGGGCGCCCCAGCGCGCCCGCTCGCGCGGGCCGATGTGCCAGCGCCGGTCGGCGGCGCGCTGCGGCCACGGGTTGTTCTCGCCGTCGGTGAGGAACGCCACGAACACCATCGCCCCGACCGCGGCGGCGCGCTGCAGCAGGCCGCCCATCGCCAGCGCTTCGTCGTCCGGGTGCGGCGCCAGCAGCAGGAGGCGCGAACCGGCGGTGATGTCGAGCGCCTTCATACCGGAACGGCGCGATCCGACCAGTCGAGCCGGATCCCGTGACGACCGAGGCGGCCGGTGATGAAGTCGTACGCCGGCGCGTCGGGCCCGATGCGCTCGAGCGGCAGCACGCCCGTGCCGCGCACCCCGCCGGACGCCACGAGCTGGGCGATCGTCGAGGTGGTCAGCGCGGTCGTCCGCGACATGGCCGTCAGGCCGGTCGCGTCGTCGCGGCGGTCGACGAGCGTCATGCGCTGCTCGCGTTCGCCGTGCCGCACACGCACCAGCATCGCGACCAGGTCGCGCGGTTCCGGGCTCGTGCACCGCGCCCGGAACTCCGCGGCGAACCCGCCGGACTCGACCAGCGGCTTCACCGCCGCGACGTGGCCGGGCCAGCGCAGCGTCTTCTCGCCCATGCGCGGGACGCCCGGCATCGTGTCGATGAGCGTGCGCAGGCCGTCGCTGTAGAACGCCTCCATCGTGCCCGCGCCGTCGATGTCGATCGACTCCATCCCGCTGAACACGGGGACCGTGACCGGTCGGCCGCCGTCGACGATGCGCGCCGGGCGCACGTATTCCTGCTCGAGGTCGTCGAGCGACCACGTGATCACGTAGCCGTAGGGCTTCGTGCGGTCCTGTGCGACACCGCCGACGTAGATCATCACCTCGTCGGGCCGCGCCGACGCCGAAGCGCGGCCGACGGCGAGGTGCGACAGGCCGGGCGCCAACCCGCAGTCGGGCAGGATCGGGATCCCCGCGGCACGCGCGCCGGCGTCGAGCGCGAGCGGGTTCTCGGCGCAGAAGCTGACGTCCACCATCGGCCGCTTCGCCTCGATCGCGGCCTGCATCGCCGCGTAGCCGAAGCGCGACGGCAGCGCCCCGACGGCGAGGTCGTGCCCGGCGATGAGCCGCGCCGCGTGCGCCCCGTCCGACAGGTCCGCCTCGACGAACGCGAGGTTCGCCCGCGCCGGCAACTCGGGCCGGCGGACGTCGGCGACGGTCACGGCGGCCTCCGGCAACGCGCGCGCGAGGTCGCCTGCGATCACGCGGCCCTGGGCGCCGCCGCCCAGGACGAGGATGCGTTTCACCGCGTCGCCCCCTGCTTGGCGCGCCACTCGTCGATGCCGCCGGGCGTCACGTTGGTGCCCTTCTCGATGCGGTCGTTCCAGGACTCGAACGGCTTGTCGCCCGTGACGTCGACCATGGTGATGCAGCCCGGCACGGGGCAGACCGCGGAGCACAGGTTGCAGCCGGTGCACTCCGTCTCGTCGACCCAGGTGACGTGGACGCCGCGGTCCTGCGTGGCGGCGATCGCCGCGTCGCGCGTCGGGGCGACGTGGCCGTGCGGCAGCGGGTCGGCCGCGGTGTGGATGCAGAACACCGACGAGTCGCGGCAGGCGACGTAGCACAGCTCGCAGCCGATGCACTTCTGCGTGTCGACGCGGGCGGCGACCTTGTAGTTGAGGTCGAGGTCGCCCCATTCGGTGTACGCCGGCACGGCCTTGCCGCGCAGGTCGTTCACCGACGCCATGCCCTTCTCGTCGAGGAAGTTCGACAGGCCCTCGATCATGTCCTCGACGATGCGGAAGCCGTAGTGCATGACGGCCGCGCACACCTGGACGCTCGTGCAGCCGAGTGCGATGAACTCCGCGGCGTCGCGCCACGTGGCGATGCCGCCGATGCCCGAGATCGGGATGTTGACGCGCGGGTCACGGGCGAGCTGGCCCACCATGTGGAGCGCGATCGGCTTGACCGCGGGGCCGCAGTAGCCGCCGTTCGTCGAGTACTTGCCGACGACCGGGTACGGCACCATGCGGTCGAGGTCCACGCCGATGATGCTCTTGATGGTGTTGATGAGCGACAGGCCGTGCGCACCGGCCTCGACCGCGGCGACGCCGGGCTCGAGGATGTCGCCGATGTTCGGCGTCAGCTTGATGAGCACCGGCACGGTCGAATACTCGACCGCCCAGCCGGCGACGACCTTCAGCACGTCGGGCTCCTGCCCGACCGCCGAGCCCATGCCGCGCTCGCACATGCCGTGCGGGCAGCCGAAGTTGAGCTCGAGCCCGTCGGCGCCGTGATCGATGACGGCCTTGATGATGTCGCGCCAGTCCTCGCGCTTCTCCACCATCAGCGAGGCGATCACCGCGTGCTTCGGGTACTTGTTCTTCACGAACTTCATCTCGCGAAGATTGACCTCGAGCGGCCGGTCGGTGATCAGCTCGATGTTGTTGAAGCCCACCATCCGCTGGCCGCCGACGTCGAGCGAGCCGAACCGGCTCGACGTGTCCACGATCGGGTCGCCCAGCGTCTTCCACACGGCGCCGCCCCAGCCGTGGTCGAACGCGCGCATGATCTGGTCGCCGGAATTCGTCGGAGGGGCACTGGCCAGCCAGAACGGGTTGGGGCTCTTGATGCCGGCGAACGAGATCGACAGGTCAGCCATGGTGGGGTTCCGCCCAAAAAGGACGCGGGGAATTCGCTCTCGGGCACGGGCCGCGGCTCGCAGGGCGCGGTGAGGCCGCCATAGTAGCACCGCTCGCCGCCGGTGTGGACCGGGGGCAGAGGCCGGCCGCCGGCCGCCGAACCGTTGCGCCGTGCCGCCTGGAACCCCGATGATGCCGCGCATGCCCGAGCCCGGCGTACCGCCGCTTCGCGAGGCCCCGGCCGTCCGGCCGCCACTCGCCGTGACCCTCCTGCTCGGCGTCGTGGCGGTGGGTTTCGCGATCCACGCGTCGTGCCTCACGCAGTACGGCTGGTTCCGCGACGAGCTCTACTACGTGACGTGCACGCACCACCCGGCCGCGGGTTACGTCGACCAGCCCCCGCTGTCGATCTGGCTGCTCGGGGCATGGCGCGCGTCGTTCGGCGAGTCGCTCGTGGCGGTGCGCGCGCTGGGTGTCCTCATCGGCGGCGCGGTCGTGTTCGCGGCCGGTGCGCTGGCGCGGGCGCTGGGCGGCAACCGGTTCGCCCAGGCGTTCGCGGCCTTCGCGGTCGTGGTGTCACCGCTGTTCCTCGGCACGGCGCACTTCTACTCGATGAACGTGCTCGATCAACTGGCCTGGTCGCTGGCGCTGCTCGCGGCGATCCGGGCATTGCGCGTCGGACGGGTGCGCGACTGGGCGCTGCTGGGGCTGGTGCTCGGGCTCGGGCTGCTCAACAAGCTCAGCGTCCTGTGGCTGATGGCGGGACTCGTTCCCGCGCTGGCGGTCGCCGCCGCGCGACGGCCCGACCGCATGCGTGGACTGGCCGTCGCGCTGGCGGTCGCGGCCGCGGCGTTCGCGCCGCACGTGGTCTGGCAGGCGCTGAACGGCTGGCCCACGCGCGAGTTCATGCGCAACGCCGCCGGGACCAAGATGCTCCCCGTGACACCGCGCCAGTTCTTCCGCGGCCAGGTCATGGACCTGCACCCGATCCTGGCGCCCCTGTGGATCGCCGGCCTGGCGTGGTGTGCGCGTCGGCGCGCCGAAGCGGCATCGCGGCTGCCGGCCGTGGTGTGGCTCGCCGCCGCCGCGATCCTGCTGGCCGCAGGGACGAGCCGTACGGCCTACATGGCGGCGGCGTACCCGGCGCTGTTCGCGGCCGGGGCGATCGCGCTCGAGCGCGCGACGGCGCGGCGGCACGGGATCCTCGTGCGCGCGGCAACGGTGGCGCTGGTGGCGCTGGCCGCGATCCCGGCACTCCCCCTCGCGCTGCCGCTGCTGCCCGTCGAGCGCTACATCGCGTACGCGGGCCGGCTCGGCTTCGCACCGCACTCGGACGAGCGCACCGAGGCCGGGCCGCTGCCGCAGCACTTCGCGGACATGCACGGGTGGCACGAGCTGGTGGATGCGGTCGCGCGCGCGTACGGCACGCTCACACCGGACGAGCGGAGGCGCGTCGTCATCTACGGCGACAACTACGGCGAGGCGGGTGCGATCTGCGTGCTCGGCCGCCCGCTCGGCCTGCCGCCCGCGATCTCGGGCCACAACGCATTCTGGATGTGGGGACCCGGGCCGCCGATCGCCGACCCCGTGGTGATCGTGATCGGCGGTGACGAGGCGGACGAGCGCCGCGTGTTCGCGAGCGTGGAACGCGCGGGCACCTGGACGTCGCGCTACGCGATGCCGTACGAGCGCGACCGGGCGATCTGGGTGTGCCGCGGAGCGAAGCGATCGATCGCGCAGCTGTGGCCGCAGCTGCGCCATTACATCTAGCCGGGCCGCCCCCGCAACGGATTCGACCCGGGCGGGCATTCGGCAAGAATCTGGCCTCGGTCAAGGCTCGAGTTCTTCCGACCTGCCCACCCGGATCTCGATCCCTCTGTACACCGGGGTCCGGCGCGGGTTCCGGCGTAATCGAACGCCCCGGTGGCTCGCGGCCCCCGGGGCGTCGTGCGTTGCACCACGCGTGTGACGACGCTCAGGCCTTGAGCGCCGCCAGCACCTCGTCGAGCATCTTCTTCGCGTCGCCGAACAGCATCCGGTTGTTGTCCTTGTAGAACAGCGGGTTGTCGACGCCCGCGTAGCCGGAGGCCATCGAGCGCTTCATCACGATCGAGACCTTGGCCTTCCACACCTGCAGCACGGGCATGCCCGCGATCGGGCTGTTCGGGTCGTCCTCGGCGGCCGGGTTCACGATGTCGTTGGCGCCGATCACCATCGCGACGTCGGTGTCGGGGAAGTCGGCGTTGAGCTCGTCCATCTCGAGCACGATGTCGTAGGGCACCTTGGCCTCGGCCAGCAGCACGTTCATGTGCCCGGGCATGCGGCCCGCGACCGGGTGGATGCCGAAGCGGACGTTGACGCCCTTGTCGCGCAGGAACTTCGTGATCTCGTAGACGGTGTGCTGCGCCTGCGCCACCGCCATGCCGTAGCCCGGCACGATGATGACGTTCTTCGCGTCCACGAGCAGCTCGGCCGTCTCGGCGGCGCTGATCGGCGTCACCTCGCCCGCGGGCGCGGCCCCCGCGGCCGGCGCCGCTCCGCCGTCGGTCCCGAACCCGCCGGAGATCACGGACAGGAACTTGCGGTTCATCGCGCGACACATGATGTACGACAGGATGGCGCCGCTCGAGCCCACCAGCGCGCCGGTCACGATGAGCAGGTCGTTGCCGAGCATGAAGCCCGTCGCCGCCGCCGCCCAGCCGGAGTAGCTGTTGAGCATCGACACCACGACGGGCATGTCGGCGCCGCCGATCGCCATCACCATGTGCACGCCGAACAGCAGCGCGATCCCGGTCATGACGTACAGCGGCATCATGCCGTGCGCGAGGTCGGGCGCCCCGACGAACCGGATGCCGAACCAGATCACGATCCCGAGTGCCAGCAGGTTGAGGAGGTGCCGGCCCGGCAGGATCACGGGCTTGCCGCTGATCTTCCCGGCCAGCTTGCCGAACGCGATGATCGAGCCCGAGAACGTGATGGCGCCGATCAGGACGCCGATGTACGTCTCGATCAGGTGGATGGTCCGGTCGGCCGGCTCGAGGCTCGCCGTCGCCGCCGGGTCGATGTAGTTCGCGAACCCGACGAACACCGCCGCGAGACCGACGAGGCTGTGCATCAGGGCCACGAGCTCGGGCATCTGCGTCATCTTGACGACCCGCGCCGCGTAGAGGCCGATGCTGCCGCCGACCACCATCGCGCCGACGATCCAGGCGAGGCCCGCCGGGGTGACGTGGGGGCCGAAGATCGTCGCCAGCACGGCGAGCGCCATGCCGATGATGCCGTACACGTTGCCGCGGCGGGACGTCACGGGGTGCGAGAGTCCGCCGAGGCTCTGGATGAACAGGATGATCGCCGCGATGTACGCCACGGTCGAGAGACTGGGAGTGAGCATCATGGCGGCCCCCCTACTTCCGGAACATGTCGAGCATGCGACGCGTCACCGCGAAGCCGCCGAACATGTTGATGGTCACCATGACGAGGCTCGCCACCGCGAGGCCGAGGATCCAGACCGTGGGACGCGTGGCGATCGAGGCGTCGCCGGTGAGCGGGGGTGCGATCTGCACCAGCGCCCCGATGGCGATGATGCTCGAGATGGCGTTCGTGACGCTCATCAGCGGCGTGTGGAGGGCCGCGGTGACGTTCCACACCACCATGTAGCCGACGAAGCACGCGAGCACGAAGACCGTGAAGTGGGACAGGAAGGCCGCGGGAGCGCCCGCGCCGATGACCCAGAACAGCACGGCGGCGATGGCGAACATCACCGCCGTCCGCACCGGCGACGGCGGTGCGGTCGGCTCGCCATGCCCGTGCGCCCTGGGCTTCTCGACCGGCTTCGCCGCAGCGGCCGCCGGCGGCGGTGGAGCGGCGATCCGGGGCGGGGGCGGCGGCCACGTGACCTGCCCCTCCTTGATCACCGTCAGGCCGCGGATCGCGTCGTCCTCCATGTTGACGTCGACCGTGCCGTCCTTCGCCTTGCACAGCTCCTCGGCCAGCCGGAACAGGTTCATCGCGTAGAGCGACGACGACTGCCGCGCGAGGCGGCTCGGCAGGTCCGTGTAGCCGACGATCGTTACGCCGTGCTTCACCACCACCTTGCCGGGCTCGGTCAGCTCGCAGTTGCCGCCCTGCTCGGCGGCCAGGTCGACGATCACGCTGCCCGGTCGCATGCTCTGCACCATCTCCGCGGTGATCAGCCGCGGGGCGGGCTTCCCGGGGATCAGGGCGGTCGTGATGATGATGTCGGCGTCCTTCGCCTGTTGGGCGTACATCTCGCGCTGGGCCTTCTGGAAGCCCTCGCTCATCACCTTCGCGTAACCGCCCGCCCCCGCGCCTTCCTCCTCGTAGTCGACCTTCACGAACTCGCCGCCGAGCGAGACGACCTGGTCGGCCACCTCGGCGCGCGTGTCGTTGGCGCGGACGATGGCGCCCAGGTTCGCCGCGGTACCGATGGCGGCGAGGCCCGCAACGCCGGCGCCGGCGACGAACACCCTGGCCGGCTGGATCTTGCCCGCCGCCGTCACCTGGCCGTTGAAGAACCGGCCGAATGCGTTCGCGGCTTCGATCACGGCGCGATAGCCGTTGATGCCCGCCATCGAAGTGAGCGCGTCCATCTTCTGGGCGCGGCTCAGCTGGCGCGGCAGCGAGTCCATCGCGAGCACGGTCGCCTGCTTCGCGGCCAGCGCCTTCATCAGGTCGGGGTTCTGCGCCGGCCAGACGAACGACACCAGCATGCCGCCCGTGCGCATCAGGCCGACCTCGCCGGGCGTGGGCGGGCGGAGCTTGAAGACGATGTCCGACCCGGACCAGAGGGCCGCCGCCGTGTCGGCGATGGTGGCGCCCGCGGCGCGATACGACGCGTCGTCGCAGTTGGCGGCGACGCCGGCGCCGCTCTGCACCATCACCCCGAAGCCCAGCTTGACGAGCTTCTCGACCACTTCAGGCACGGTGGCGACGCGTTTCTCGTCGGTCGCCACCTCTGCCGGTATACCGATCACCAGTGCCATAACGGCCTTCCCCCCACCCCATCTCTATCATTACCACCGCCGCTCGGAGCACCGGCGCACTCAGGAGCCTGGAACCACCTGCGTTCCGATGGAGCGGTGGAATGTTATTGGGTGTTTGAACGTCCGGGCCTGCCGGACCGGCCGGTCCGGGGCCCCTCGGTTGTGCGACTTCCCGCCCGGCCGAGGGTGACCGGGCCTGCCGAAACAACGATGGACGTCGCCGAATGGGGAATCCGGCGCCATGAGGCCACGCGGGAGACCCCAAACGTTCCGGATGCTGGACCTGCCACGAGGGCGAGTCAAGCGAACGGCCCGCTCCGGAGGACCGGTGCGGGCCGTCGCGTACCGCCTGTGCATCGTCAGTGCACGATCGCCACGCGCGTCGTGTACGCGTGCCCCGGGACCGCGAAGCGGACGTAGTACACGCCCGCGGGCAACGCCGCGCCGCCGTCGCGGCCGTCCCATTGCGCGCGATACCGGCCGCGTGGGTAGTCCCCATCCGCGAGCACCGACCGCACGCGTCCCTGCAGGTCGAGCACCTCGAGCCGCACGCGCGCCGCGCGCGCGACGCTGAAGTCGAGCGCCACCGGGCCGCGCGACGGATTCGGGCGCGGGGCACCGAGGGTGAACTCGAGCGGCGCACGCGCCGCGGCTTCGATCGGGCCGAACACCGATCGCGCACCGTCCGCGGCCGTGCCGACGAGGCGGTACCAGTAGCGCGCCCCGGCGATGGCGGTACGGTCTTCGGCGACCGTGACGCCGTCCCCGTCGCGGCGCGCGACGTCGAGCGCCGTCCACGGACCGTCCTCCGCCGGCGCCCGCTCGAGCGCCAGGTTCGCGAACCCGGCACCCGACAGCGCCCACGTGACGCGGATGCCGAAGTCCGCCGCCTCGGCGTCGAGCCGCGTCACCGTCACGGCGGTCGGAACGTCGGCGATCGTGAACGGCAGGTCGCTCTGGTCGCCGCCGACGAACCCGCCCTCGTCGACGACCTCGACGAACGCCGACGCGACGTCGTCCGTGCCGGGCCCGGTCACGGTCCACGTGTAGGCGCCCGTGTTCGGCACGTCGCGCGCGATCGGCTCCCATGCGAACGCTCCCGTGCGGGCCAGGTACAGCGAGACGCGCGGCGCGTGGGCACGGCTCGCCGCGTCCCATGCGATCGTCGCCGGCCGGCCCACCTCCCAGCGCTCGCCGTCGTTCGGCGACAGCACCCGGGGGACGGCGGTCGACGCCGCGAGCATGCGCTGCTGGATCGCGTTGGAGTAGCTGGCGCGGTACACCGGGCTGCCCGGGAACGACGCCGACACGAGGTGCGTGCCCTCGGTGAGATCGGATCGTGTGAGCGCCGCCTCCCCGTGCACCACGTCGATCGCGCCGGCATAGACGCCGTCGATCGCGAACTCGACGCGCCCGGTGTTCACCGCCGGCGACAGCACCGCGGTGAACCGGACGTGGCTGCCCGCGAGGATCGGGTTCGCGCTCGTGCGGAGCGCCAGCGACGTGCCGACGCCCTGCAGGTCGAGTTGGGTCGACTGGGCGCAGGCCGAGTACGTCGTGTCGCCCGAATACGCCGCGTCGATCGTGGCATAGCTCGACTCGCCGACCCGGCACGACAGCCGCGCCGTGCCCGCGGTCACGGTCGCGGTCCCGAGCGTCACGCCGCCGCACTGGAACGTCACGGTGCCCGTGGCGCCCGCCGGCTCGAGGCTCGCCACGACCTCGACGGGATCACCCACGACGACCCGGCCCGAGGGACAGTCGAGCGTCATCTGCACGGGCCGGCCCACGAACGTCGCAACGTACGAACCGGTCGCCGCATCGTGCTCGGCGTCGCCGCCGTACACCGCACGGAGCGTGCGGTTGCCGAACGCCGGGGCATGGTAGGGCACCCGCGCGATCCCGCCCGTGAGCGGCGCCGTGCCGATCGACACCGCGGCGTCGAAGAACTCCACGGGCGTCCCGTCCGGGGCGGGTGGGACGTGGCGCGCGAGGATCTCGATGTCGCGCGTCGTGCTCGGATTCGACGTCGTCATGACGTCGAGCCGCGACGGGAACCGCACGTAGACGGTCTGCGGCCACGACGTCAGGGCGGGCGTGTACAGCGTGTCGCCGGCGTAGCTCGCCGTCACCATGTACGTCCCGGGGTCCGCCGGGGTCATGAAGTCGAGCCGCAGCGTGCCGGTCCCGATCGGCACTCGGCCGAGCATGCGCGTGCCCGACGCCTCGCCGTCGAGCCGGAACTCGACCGCTCCCGTCGCATCGGCCGGCATCAGCGCCGTGGCGGTCACCCCGCGGCCCGTGAGCGCGGGGTTCGGGCCGAGCCCCAGCCCGAGCGACGGCACGACGCGCGCGAGCGTCTGCTGGAGCAGGAATCCGCCGCTCGCCGCGTAGGTGTCGTCGCCCGAGTATTCGGCGGTGATCGTGCGCATGCCGGGAACGACGAGCTCGAGCGTGGTACTCGCGACGCCGTCCACGACCGGCACGACCCCGAGCACATGGCCGAACGCCGAGAACCGGATCGTGCCCCTCGCCGCTGCGGGGCGAACCGTGGCGGTGAGCGTGACGGTGCGGCTGACGCGGCCCGGGTTGCGGTCGCTCGCCAGCGTCACCGACGTCGGGGTGCGCCCGGCCGTGTGGGCGCCCGCGAACACGTGCGCGACCCGCACGGCGGACGTCGTGTCGGACGCGTCCGCCCAGATCGCGGTTGCGCCGTTCGCCGCATCGGCCGCGAGGGCGGGCAGCCAGTTCGCGATCGGCGTCGCCGACAGCAGGGCGCCGTCGGGCGCCTCGCCGTAGCTCAAGCGCCCCGTGCCGTCGATGCGATGCCACCGCAGCGTCGGCGCCTCGGGGGCGCTGGCGTCCTGCCAGGCCACGTAGGCGCCGCCCGCGCCATCGGACGCGATGGCCGGGAGCGTCTGCTCGCCGGGGCTGGTGCACACCGGCATGCCGTCGACGGCCCAGCCGGTCGCAGGCACGCCGTCCGCGGTGATGCGCTGCGCGTAGATGTCCGCGACGCCGGCGCGCATGTCGGTCCAGGCGAACAGCGCGCCCCCCGCGTCGTCCGACACGATCGTGCCGCGGCGGGCCGATGCACCGCCATACCAGCCGTACGGATTCGGGCCGAACGACGCCGGCTGCGCGCACACGCGGACGCCGGCGGTGTCCCACAGCATGGCGCCGTCGGCCGTCACGCGCTGGGCGAAGACCTGGGCGGCCGTCGCGTCCTGCGGATCGGACCACGCCACGATCACGCCGCCGGCGCCGTCGGACACCAGGCCCGGCGCGTCGGCGGGTGCGGTGCGCACGATCCGCCCGCCCGACGGCCAGCCGGCGGCCGGCGAACCGTCGTCGCGGACGTGCGCCAGCTCGAGGCGCGCGGCCGGCCAGCCTTCGACCCACGCGACGAACGCGCCACCCGTGCCGTCGGCGATCACGATCGGCGCCCTCACGTACCAGTCGACGGACAGCTGGACGCCGGCGGGCCACACGGGCGCCAGGGCGGCGCCATCGGCCGCCCAGCGCTGGATCATGACCTTGTCGCCCCAGATCTGCGACGAGTTCCGCCACACGACGTACGCGCCGCCGGCGCCGTCCGGCGCCAGCGCCGGGAACGCGTCGCCGACATCGTGCTTCAGCGTGCCGTTGCCGCCGCTCTCCGTGGTGGCACCCGGCGCCTTCGCGTGGCCGCGCCCCGCATCGGACACCACGAGCGCCGGCCGGTCCGCGCGCACGTGGCGCAGCGTCACTTCGCCGTAGTCGTAGCCCTGGTCCCACGCGACGTAGGCGCCGCCGGCGCCGTCGGCCAGCAGCGTCACGTTGTCCCTGTATCCCGCGTAGGGCATCGCGTACCCGCGTGCGGGCCACCCGGGTGCGGCATCACCGGACGCGTCGAGATGCTGCGCGATCAGCGAGGGTCCCGTGCCGTTGTCGCCGAACCAGGCGCAGAACACGCCGCCGGTGCCGTCGGCCACGATGCGCGGCATGACGCGGTCGTCCGCGGTTCCCGCGCCGGACGCGGCGGGTGTGAGGGCCGCGAGTGTCATGGCGGCCAGCACGAGCCGGGCGGCACGCGCCGCCGGAGTCCGCGCGCTCATCGAACGATCGCGACCCGGCGGACCGCCGAGCGCCCCATCGACGCACACCGCACGTAGTACACGCCGGCCGGCACCGCGCCGGCACCGTCGCGGCCGTCCCATTGCGCGCGATACCGCCCCGGGGCGTAGTCGCCGTCGGCGAGCACCGATCGCACGCGCCCCTGCAGGTCGAGCACCTCGAGCCGCACGCGTCCGGCGCGCGGCACGCTGAAGTCGAGCGCCACCGGGCCGCGCGACGGGTTCGGCCGCGCGGCGCCGAGCGCCAGGTCGAGGGGCGTGCCGGCCGGCGGATCGACGCCGAGGGGCGAACCTCCGACGATGGCGAACGGCAGGTCGCTCTGGTCGGACCCGACGCCGCCGTTCTCGTCGATGACGAGCACGGTCGCGGTCGCGGCCTCGGCGCCGCCGACGTTCGTGTTCGGCCCCGTGACGAGCCACGTGTACGAGCCCGTGTTCGGCACCTCGCTCGCGATCGACTCCCACAACATGGACGTCGTGCGCGCCAGGTAGATCGACACCGTCGGCGCCAGCGCCTGGGCGGATGCGTCCCACGTGATCATGGCCGGCTGGCCCACGGTCCAGCGCTCGCCGTCGTTCGGGGACAGCACGCGCGACACGGGCCCCATGGCGGGCTGGATCTGCTGCACGATCGAGTTCGAGTAGCTCTGCTTGTACACCGGCCCGCCGAGGAACGACGCCGAGACCTCGTGCGACCCTTCCGCCAGGTCCGACCGCGTCAGGCACGCGCGGCCGCCGCTGACGTCCACCGTGCCCCCCGCGATGCCGTCGATCGTGAACTGCACCTGCCCGGAACTGCTGGGTGGCGCAACGGTCGCGGTGAAGCGGATGCGGCTGCCCGACAGGATCGGGTTCGCACTCGTCGCGAGCTGCACCGACGTCGCGATGCCGTGCACGTCGAACGTCACGGTGCCCATGCACGAGGCGTACGTCGTGTCACCGGAGTAGGTCGCATCCACCACGACGGCGTTCGTGCTGCCGGCGACGCTGGCGATGTGCGCGACGCCGGCGACGACCGGCGCCGTGCCGAGCGTCCCGTTCGCCGACGAGAACGTCACCGTGCCGGTGGCGGTCGTCGGCTGCAGGACCGCGACGAAGTCGATGGGCTGGCCGATCTCGAACGGTCCCGGCGTGCAGTCGAGCGTCATGGTGAGCGGCGCGCCGGTGAATGCCTGGTAGTAGAACCCGTCTGCGGTGTCGTGGTCCGCGTCCCCGGGATAGGCGCCGTGCAGCATCCGCGTCCCGCGCGTCGGGGCCCGCCAGTGGAGCGTCGCCGTCCCGCCGACGAGCGGCGCGGTGCCGATCGGCGTCGCGCCGTCGAAGAACTGCACCGTGCTCGACGGCGGCGCGGGCGTCAGGGTCGCGACGAGATCCAGGTCGCGCGACGTGCTCGGATTCGCCTGGGTCATGAGGCCGAACGACTCCGGGAGCTTCGTGTAGACCGGCAGGACGCACGACGCCGTGGCCGCGGTGTACAACGTGTCGCCCGGGTAGTTCGCGGTCACGAACCACGTCCCCGGCGTGCCGGGCGACGTGAACGCGAGCGTGGCGACGCCGCCGGTGACGGCGGCGGTGCCCAGCACCTGCGGGCCGTTCGGTATGCCGCCGAGGCGGAACTCGACGGTGCCCGTCGCGTCCGCCGGGAGCGTGGCCGACGCGACCCCGGCCCGTGCGGTCAGCGCCGGCGAAGGCGTCGCGGCACAGGCGATCGCCGGCGCGAGGCGAGGCAGCACCTGCTCGACGACGAACCCTCCGCTCGGCGCGTACGCGGCGTCGCCGGAATATTCCGCGGTGATGGTGCGGTTGCCGAAGCTCGTCAGGGGATATCCGATCGACGCCCTCCCCGCCGCGACGGGCGCGGTGCCGAGGACGTACCCGAGGGTCGAGAACCGCACCGTGCCGGTGGCGTTCGCGGGGCTCAGCTGCGCCGTCAGTGTGATGACGCGGCCCTCGCGCGCGGGATTGCGGTCGCTCGTGACCGACAGCGTGGTCGCGGCGGGACCGGTCGACTGGGCGCCGGCGAACACGTTCGAGATCCGGATGTTGGTCGCGGGGTCGGACGTGTCCGCCCAGATCACGGTGGCCGAATGATCCGCGCGTGGCGCCACCGCGGGCGCCCAGTTCGCGATCGGCGTCCCCGACAGCAGCGCACCGTCGGCGGGTTCGCCGTAGCTCATGTGGCCCGTGCCGTCGATGCGGTGCCAGCGCACGGTGGGTGCGGCGGGATCCCGCGCGTCCTGCCACACCACGTACGCGCCACCCGCCCCGTCGGCGGCGAGCGCCGGAAGCGACTGGTCGCCGAACGCCGCGCACACCGCGTTGCCGTCGGCGGCCCAGCCGGCCGCGATCGTCCCCGCGGCGGTGACGCGCTGGGCATACACGTTCGCGAGCCCGGCGTCGGTGCCGTTGCGCAGGTCGGACCAGGTGACCAGCGCGCCGCCCGCGCCGTCGGTGATGATGTCGCCGCGGCGCGCGAGGTTGTCGCCGTACGCCCCGAATCGATTCGGGCCGAACCGCACCGCCTGCGTGCACAACGCGACTCCCGCAGGATCCCACCGCACGGACGCGTCCGACGCCACGCGCTGCGCGTAGACCTGCTCGCGGTCCGACGCACGACGGTCCGCCCACGCCACGATGACCCCGAGCGCCCCATCCGGCACGAGGCCGGGCGCACGTCCGGTCGTCGGACTGAGCGCGATGCCGTTCACCGGCCAGCCGGGTGCGAGTGCGCCCGTGTCGAGCACGTGCGCGAGCCGGATCGTTCCACTCGGCCAGCCCCCGGCCCACGCGACGTAGACGCCACCGGCGCCATCCGGCACGCACGACGCGTCGAACGCCTGGTAGTCCGTCGACAACACGGCGGGATTGGGCCACATCGCGGTGAGCGTCGATCCGTTCCGTGCCCATCGCATGAGCCGCACCTGGAACGAGCCCTGCAACTCCTGGTTGTAGGACCACACCAGGTACGCGCCTCCGGCGCCGTCGGAAGCCAGCGCGGGGTACGCGTTGCCGGTGTCGAACTTCTGCGTCCCGTTCCCGCCCGCGTCGATGCCGGGCAGCGGGTGCTTCGCGGCCTCGGGCGCATCCCCACCCACGACGACCGACGCGGGGCTGCCGGCGCTCACGTGCCGCAGGATCACCTCGCCGTAGTCCCAGCCCTGGTCGTAGGCGACGAACGCTCCGCCGAGGCCATCGGGGCACAGCGCGACGTTGTCCCAACCCCAGCCGGCGGCGACCTGCGCGCCGCGCAGCGGCCAGCCCGTCGCGGCGTTACCCGCGGCGTCGAGGTGCTGCGCGAGCAGCCCGATGCCGCTGCCGTTGTCCCCGAACCACGTCGAGTACGTGCCGCCCGCGCCATCGGGGACGATGCGCGGCATGCCCGTGGTGGACGTCGTGTGGGTCGGGGCGCCGGCGGCATGGACCGCGGCGACCGTCGAGGCGAATGAGGCGATGGAGAACAGGACGGCACGAGTCGCCGTCCGGATCGAGGGAACCCGGGTGTTCACGGCAGACCTCCGATATCGATGGATCGGGCGAGCGAATCCGCGTCGCAAGGGACGCGGATGATCATCGAGCGTCGGTTATCAAGTCTGCCGGAATGCGCCTCCTCGGGGGGTGCTGCGGGGCAGGCGAAAGAGTAGTACTCCGCACCGCGCTTGGACAGCACGATTTTATTCGCGGGGCCGGAACGTTGGCGCGGGCGGCGCAACCCCCATCAACGCAACGGCCGGGGCGCCTGCGAGGCGCTCCGGCCGCGTGTTACGGGCGCGACGCAGGGCGTGATTCCGCTCCGATGCAGTACCGCTCCGATGTTTGGAACCCGCGCCGCGCCCTTTATGAACCCGTGCGATCTAGAGAATCATACATGCCCGGCGAGGACGGGCGCATCCGCGCGCAGGGTGATGCCGAGCGAGGCGGCCATCGCGCGGACGGCGCGCTTCGCGTCCTGCACCGCGGTCACGACCAGCTCGCCGCCGAGCACGTCGCCGCCGGCGAACACCTTCGCGTTGCCGGTGGCGCCGGTCTTCGGGTCGGCGACGACGAGGCCCTTGGGATCGAGCGCCACGCCGGGGAGCTGGCCGACGAGGTCGCGCAGCTTCGACTGGCCGATGCCGACGACGACCAGGTCGCACGGCAGCTCGCGGCCGTCCGCGAACCGCAGCGCCGACAGCCGGCCCGTGGCGTCGCGGACGAATTCCTGCGGCACGGCGCGCTCGAACATCCGCACGCCCTCGCGCCGCGCGAGCGCGAGCTCGTGCGCGTAGCCGGGCATCTCGGACACGGTGCGGCGGTACGCCAGCGTCACCTCGGGCACGCCGAGCTGCGCCAGCTCGCGCACGGCGTCGAGCGACGTGTTGCCGCCGCCGATCACGATCGCGCGCGTCAGCCCGCCGACTTCGAGCCGCGGGTCGAGCTTCATCCGTTCGATCCACGCCGTGGCGCCGATCACGCCGGGGCCGTCCTCACCCGGGATGCCGAGCTTGGAGTCGGTACCGAGCCCGACGCCGAGGAACACCGCGTCGTAGTCGCGCAGCAGGTCGCCGGCCGGGACGTCGCGGCCGACCTCGACACCGTCGCGGATCGTGACGCCGAGCGAGCGCACGAACGCGATCTCACGGTTCGCGTCGTTCGCGTGCATCTTGTAGGGCGCGATGCCCGTGATGTTGAGCCCGCCGGGCAGCGGGCGCTTCTCGAACAGCGTCACGTCGACACCCTCGAGCGCCAGGTAACCCGCGGCCGCGAGCGACGCCGGGCCGGCGCCGATGCAGGCGACCTTCTTCCCCGCCGCGGGCGCCTTCGGAAGTGCGGCGGCATCGAGGACGGCCTCCGTCGCGTAGCGCTGCAGGCGGCCGATCGCGATCGGGGTCCGGTGCCAGGCGTTGTAGACGCAGGCGCCGACGCACAGCACCTCGACCGGGCACACGCGCGCGCACGAGTAGCCGAGCAGGTTCGCGGACAGGATCCGCTGCGCGGAGCCGCGGACGTTGTCGGTGCCGATCTTGCGGATGAAGCCGGGGATGTCGATGCCCGTCGGGCAGGCCGCGACGCACGGGGCGTCGTGGCAGTACAGGCACCGGTTCGCCTCGGCGGTCGCCTCGCCCTGCGTGTAGTTGGGCTTGGCGTCGAGCAGCCGCAGCTCGAGCCTCTCGGCGGGCAGCGGCCCGGAAACGGGAACGGTCATCGGGGTTTCACCCTCCGGAACGTAACGGGGACCATCCGGGGACGGCGGGATATGACCGACGAGAATAGGCCACCGGCCCGGCCGCCGTGAAGCGGGAATCGGCAACCCGGCGGGCCCGGCCCCGGCCCGCCGCCTCGCCGCCGCACCCCACCCGCTCGTCGCCCGGGGCGGCACGTTCGACCGGCACGCCGGCGGCCGCCTTGAATCGTGCGGCATCGGCGGCCCATCATCGGGGTTCGCGTCGCCCGGGCGCCACCCATTGGAGTGATTCCATGCGCCGTCCCATGCACCGCCCTGCCGGACCGCTGCTCGTCGTCCTGTGCCTCGTCCCCGCCGTGCTGTTCGCGGCGCCGAAGAAGAAGCAGCCGCCGAAGCCACCGAAGGCCGAGCAGGTGAAGGCCGCCGAGGCCGCGAAGCCGCCGCTCCAGTCGCTCGTGTCGGCGGAGCAGGGGTTCGCGCGCATGGCGCTCGCGAAGAACACGCGCGATGCGTTCGTGGCGAACCTGGCCGCGGACTGCGTGATGTTCCGGCCGCTGCCCGTCAACGGCTACGACCTGTACGTGAACCGGCAGCCGAACACCGCCAGGCTCGCGTGGGCGCCGGTGTTCGCGGAAGTGTCCGCGGCCGGCGACCTGGGCGTCACCACCGGACCGTGGGAATTCACGCCGCCGCCCGACCAGGCGAACGCCGAGATCGCCTACGGCCAGTTCTTCTCGGTCTGGAAGCGCGACGCCGGGCAGCCGTGGAAGGTGGCGCTCGACTGCGGCGTCTCGCACCCGCGACCGGATGCCCCCGGCGTGGGCGCCTCCGCCGTGACGCCCGGCCCCGCGCACACGACCGCGGACGGCGACGCCGGCGGGCTCGCCGACATCGACGCGCGCATCGCGGCCCGGGCGCAGGAGCTCAACGGGCCGCGCGCGGTGATGGACTGGACCACGACCGACCTGCGCTACCTGCGCGAGGGCGAATGGCCGCGCACGGGCCAGGACGCGCGCAACGCGATGAGTGCGATGCCGTCGCACGTCACGTTCCGCACGCTCGGCTCGGGCCTCGCCCGTTCGTCGGACCTGGGCTACACGTACGGCGTCCGCGAGGACGCGTCGGACGTCGCGGACCACGCGCCGGATTCGACCGTCTACGTCCACGTCTGGCGCCGCACCGGGCCGGCCGAGTGGCGCATCTCGCTCGCCGTGGAGCAGCCGATCCGGCATTGACGACCGCCCCCGCATGAGCGCTCCCGCGCGGCCGCGCGCCGCCCGGGCGGCCGCGCCGAAGCACGGCCGCGGCCCCCGGCCCGATCCCGCCGCCGCAGGGCGCGGCGTGGCGTGGACGTTCGCCCTCGCGGCGTTCGCGGTGGGGCTCTCAGTCGTGCAGGCGATCCGCCACGCGTGGGTGGCGGACGATGCGTACATCTCGTTCCGCTACGCGGACCACCTCGCGCGCGGCCTGGGGCTCGTCTACAACCCGGGCGAGCGTGTCGAGGGCTACACGAACTTCCTGTGGACGCTGTGGTGTGCCCTGGGCCTCAGGCTCGGCAGCCCGGCCGAGGCGTGGGCGCTTGTCTGGAACGTCGCGGGCCACGCCGCGGCGGTGTTGCTGCTCGCCTGGCCGGCGATCGCGCGGGCGCGTGCGCGACGTGGGTTCGAGGTGCCGCTCACCGCACTCGCTCTCGGCTTCCACGAGGACTGGTCGATCTTCGGCACGAGCGGGCTCGAAACACCGTGGTTCACCGCGTTGGTCGTGGCCGGCTGGCTCGCCCTGACGCTCGAGCCGCCGCGGCCGCGGCGCGCCGCGATCGCGGCGCTGCTGCTGTCGCTCGCCACGCTGACCCGCCCCGACGGCGCGGTGTTCGCGTTGCTCGGCGGCATCGCGGTGCTCGTGACGGCGCGGCCGCGCGGGCGCGCCGTCGCGGCGTACGCGGCGGTGGCGCTGGCGATCGCGATCCCGTACGTGGCGTGGAAGCTCGCGTACTACCACGCGCTGCTGCCGAACACGTGGTACGCCAAGTCCGGTGGCTTCAGCTGGTACGCGCAGGGGCTCGTGTACCTGTGGCTCTACTTCCTGCGCTACGGCGTGCTGCTCGTGACGTTCGTGGCGGGCGTGGCGCTCGGTGTCGCGGCGATGCGGCGGCGGCGCGCGGCCGGGGCCGCCGGGGCCGCGCCGTGGGCGGTCGCCGCGGCGTTCGCGCTGGCGTACCTGGCGTACGTGGCGCGCGTCGGCGGCGACTTCATGTACGCGCGCTTCGCGATTCCCGCGACGCCGTTCCTGCTGCTGCCGCTCGAGGCGGGGCTGCGCGCGCGCGGGCCGCGGCCGGCGTGGCTCATGCCCGCCGCGGCGGCGGTGGTGGCGGTCGCGCTGGCCGCCAGCCGGTCGCCGCTCGAGGGCGACGCGCGCCTCAACGGCATCGTGAACGAGCGCGCGACGTGGACGGATCCCGCGCGTGCGGCCGAGCGCCGCGAGAGTGCGGCGAGCCTGAAGCGCTACTTCGCCGGGCTGCCGGTGCGCTACGCGTTCGTCGGCGGCCAGGCCATGCTCGCGTACGCGTCGCGCGCGCCCGTCGCAATCGAGGCGACCGCGGGGCTCACCGACTCCCTCATCGCCCACCAGCCGCTGGCGGCGCGCGGCCGCGTCGGCCACGAGAAGGCGGCGCCGCCCGGCTACCTCGTCGAACGCCGGCGCGTCCACTTCTGGTCGGTGTACGAGCCCACGGACTACCCGGGACTCGACCGCTACGTGCCGATCGTGCCGATCCGGTTCGACCACACGATGGCGCTCGTGCTCACGTGGGATCCGGCGTTGATGGCGGAGATGCGCCGGCGGGGTGCGGAGTTCCGCGACTTCCCCACCGACCTCGATTCGCTCGCCCCGCGCCTGCCCACGCTGCCCGACTCGACCGTGAGCCGGTTGTACGCGCTCGCGCGGCGGCTGTACTTCGACAACGTGCACGACCCGGCGCGCGAGGCGCCGTACCGGCAGCGGCTCGGGCTCGCCGCGGAGGAACGATCGCCATGACGCACGACGCCTGGACCGCCGTCGACCGCTACATCGACACCACGCTCGTCGGCGCCGACGCCGCCCTCGACGCCGCCGTGGCCGCGAGTGTGGCGGCGGGCATGCCGCAGATCCACGTGTCGGCGAGCCAGGGCAAGCTGCTGCACCTGCTCGCGCGCGCCATGGGGGCGCGGCGCATCCTCGAGATCGGCACGCTGGCCGGCTACAGCACGATCTGGCTCGCGCGGGCGCTGCCCGCCGGCGGCCGCGTCGTGACGATCGAATACGAGCCGCGCCACGCCGAGGTGGCCCGCGCGAACTTCGCGCGCGCCGGCGTCGCGGACCGCATCGAGCTGCGCACCGGCCGCGCCGCCGACGTCCTCGCGGCCCTGGCGGCCGAACACGCGCCGCCGTTCGACCTCACGTTCATCGACGCCGACAAGCCCGGCCTCGCCGACTACGTTCGCGCGACGCTCGCGCTGTCGCGGCCGGGCAGCATGATCGTCGCCGACAACGTGGTCCGCGACGGCAAGGTCGCCGACGCCGCGAGCGCCGACGCCGCCGTGCAGGGCGTGCGCCGCATGCACGACGCGATCGCGGCCGAGCCGCGGCTCGACGCGACCGCCATCCAGACCGTCGGCAGCAAGGGCTGGGACGGGTTCACGCTCGCCGTCGTCGGCTGAACGCGACGGGCGCGGCTCCGGAGGACCGGCGCCGCGCCCGTGCGTTCGATGCGTGGCGCCCGCTACGCGCGGACACCGGCCGGCTGTTCGGCGCCGTGCTGGACGCGCGGCGTGACCTTGCGCGTGACGAACCGCCCCGCGCCGCGCTCGACGTTCAGCTTCCCGTCCTTGAACACCACCTTGCCGTTCGAGACGACCGTGGTGGGCTTCCCCTTGACCGGGAAGCCCTCGAAGATGCTGCGGTCGGACTTCGAGAAGTGCGTCTTCGCGCTCCGCGTGCCGGTGGCCTTCGGGTCGTAGATCACGAGGTCGGCGTCGGCGCCGACCGCGACGGTGCCCTTGCGCGGGTAGAGGCCGAAGATCCGCGCCGGGTTCGTGCTGCCGAGCTCGACCATGCGCTGGACGTCGAACCGGCCCTCGCACACACCGTACGTGTAGAGGATCTGCAGCCGGTCCTCCACACCCGCGGCACCGTTCGGGATCATCGTGAAGTTGTCCTTGCCCATCTTCTTCTGCTCGAACAGGAACGGGCAGTGGTCGGTGCCGACCGAGTCGAGCATGCGGTTCGACAGCCCGCGCCACAGCGCGTCGTGGTGGCCCATGTGCGCGGGGCGGATCGGCGGGCTCATCACGTAGCTCGAGCCTTCGAAGTTCGGCTTCGTGAACACGGAATCGTCGAGCAGCAGGTACTGCGGGCAGGTCTCGCCGTAGCAGTGCTGGCCCTCGAGCTTCGCGCGCACGAGTGCCTCGACCGCCTCGCGGCAGGTCATGTGCACGATGTACGCGGTCGCGCCGTGCAGCCGCGCCATCATCAGCGCGCGGTTCGTCGCCTCGCCCTCGACGCTGCTGGGACGCGACACCGGGTGGTACTCGGGGCCGAGGTTGCCCTTCGCGACCAGCTCCTTCTGCAGGTGCACCACGGCGTCGCCGTTCTCGGCATGCACCGCCACGACGGCACCGAGCTTCGCGGCCTGCTGCATGACCTGGTACAGCTCGCCGTCGTCGACCATGAACGCACCCTTGTACGCCATGAACACCTTGAACGACGTGATCCCTTCCTGCTCGACCACGCGGCGCATCTCCTCGGCGGACGTGTCGCCCCAGCCGGTGATCGCCATGTGGTACGTGTAGTCGGCGACGGCCTTCTTCGATTTCTCCTTCCACGCGGCGAGCGCGTCGAGCATCGACTGGCCGCGGTTCGGGATGCAGAAGTCGATGATGCACGTCGTCCCGCCGGCGATGCCGGAGGCGGTGCCGGATTCGAAGTCGTCCGCCGACACGGTGCCCATGAACGGCAGCTCCATGTGCACGTGGGGGTCGATGAACCCCGGGAACACGAACTGGCCCGACGCGTCGATCGTCTCGCCGCCCGCGCCCTGCGCCGCGAGGTCGCGGCCGATGCCCGCGATGCGGCCGTCCTTCACGAACACGTCCGCGACGTAGCGATCGGTCGCGGTGACGATCTCGCCATTCCTGATGAGCAGGCTCATGTGCGTCTCTCCCCTATGCCTTGCGGAACCCGACCAGTTTCATCCACGGCCGCGACCGGTCGTGCCCTTCGTACGACTCGAGCACGAACCCGTCGTCATCGGCCCAGAACGTGTACCCGCGATCCTCGCCTTCGGACGGCAGGTACGCGACGTAGCACTTCGCATCGCGGCGGCCGAGCGCGGTGTCGACCGTGCCGCGCTCGATGCAGCGGTAGATCGTGCGCTCCGGCGTGACGGCCATCATCGGCGGCCCGATGCGCAGCACCGGGAAGTCGTGCGTGCCGCCGACCTGGAAGTCGCGCCGCGCCAGGATCACCAGGTTCGCGAGGTGCGAGGTGAATTCGATCTCGCAGTACTCCGGGAAGTCGCCTTCCTGCTCGCGCGTGTGGCCCTCGTACCCGATGCGCACCCGCCAGCGGCCCGCCTCGGCGCGATGCATCGCCTCGAGCCGGCGGCCGCCCACCGTCCAGATCACATCGAGCCCGGTCGGTCGCCAGTCCGGTGACAGCATCACGCGGTACTCCTGCCGGTTCGGCAGCGGGTGCGGCGGCACGAGCTCCTGCTCGCCGGTGATCGCGTAGCCGTCCGCGGCGCGCGCGATCGCCCAGCGCTCCTCACCGCACTCGCGGCCGTCCAGGAACAGCTGGTAGCGGCCCTCGGCGACGAGGCCGGCGGCGCCCGATGTGAGCAGGTCGTGCATGCACGGGCGAGTGTAGCACCACCGGAACCGCGGTCAGAGCGCGCGCGCGAACCGCCGCACGATGTCCCCCGCGGGCTCGAGGGCCGTGATGTCCGCGACGCTGCGGCCCGCCTGCCAGAACTCGTGCGCGCGGCGCTCGTCGAGCGAATCGCGGCGCAGCCGCCACAGCGACCGCATCAGGTAGAGCCCGCGCATGAGGTGCTTCGTGCGCGGCTGGCGCAGCAGCCAGCGCGACACCGGCCCGACGCGCAGCCCCGTGCGACGCAGGTACGGGGTCTCGATCACCGCCATCGGCACGCCGCTGATGCGGTCCGTCCACACGATGTCGGACTCGCCGGCGTCGAGGATCGCCTGCTTGTACGCATGACTCGCATGGCACTCCGGCGTGGCGATGAAGCGCGTGCCCATCTGCACACCCGCGTAGCCGAGCCGGATCGCCGCCGCGAACGCCGGCGCATCGCCGATCCCGCCCGCGCACACGACGGGCAGCCCGAAGGGTGCGAGCTCGTCGAGCAGCGGGGCCAGGTCGCGCGGGCCCGGGTGGCCGCCCGCGCGGCGGTTGACGGCGATCAGCCCGTCGACGCCCGCGTCGCGCGCCTTGGCCGCCCAGCGCGCCTCGGTGACGTCGTGGTACACCACGCCGCCCGCGGCGTGGGCGCGGTCGACGACCCACTTCGGGTTGCCGAGCGACGTGACGAAGAACCGCACGCCCTCCTCGAGCGCGATGTCGACCCACGCGGTCATGCGCTCGTGGTAGCGCTTCGAGGTCTTCTCGATCAGCGCGTTCATGCCGACCGGCCTGGGTGTCAGCCGGCGGATCCGCCGCAGGCCTTCGCGGAAGGCGTGGCCGTGCACGTACGTCATCGACACCGGCTGGACGACGCCGAGCCCGCCCGCGTCCGACACCGCGGCGACGAGCTCGGGGTTGCTGCACGGGTACATGGCGCCGCAGATCAGCGGCACCTCGATGCCGGCGTGGCGCGTCAGCGCCGTCTCGGGGGCGGGCGTCACGCGGGGCGCAGCCTCCAGCGCGCGCGCACGCGCGCCACGACGTCGCCGCCCGCATCGCGGAGCGCCGCCTCGACGACGCACTCGACCTCCGCCGTGACCGCCGGCGGCTCGACGCGGCTCTCCGCGACGATCGTGCCGCGCGCCTTCTTCTCGTACTCGGTCTCGATGCCGGTCACGATCGCCCGGACGCCCGCGGGCAGCACGGTCGTCATCGCGAGCCCGCTCGCGAGCTCGCCCAGGTTCGCGAGTGCCACCGCGTGCAGCGAGTGCAGGTGGTTGCGCAGGCCGCGGCGGTCGTCCATCGCGATGCGCGCGAACCCCGGCTCGAGCGCCAGCACGCGCGGCCGGATGCTGCCGCTGTACGGGACGCTCCGGCCCAGGACGGCGCCGAACAGGTGGGCACCGAACGGCAGCACGCGCGTGCGGCGCCACAGCGACAGCAGGCGCTCGCCGGGCGGCGGGGACGAGGACGGAGCGGGCATCGACGCAGGGTAGCAGCCGGACCGGCCGGCCGTCGCGCCGCGGCGTGGTAGCCTGCGGCGCGATGAAGGCCCTGACCATGACGCGCCTCCTGCGCAGCGCATGCCTCGTGGCGATCCTGTGGGTCGCACCGCCCGTGGCGTGTGCGCGGCCCGTGGTCGCGGCGGAATCCACCGCCGTCCGCCCGCGGCTCACCGACGCGCAGCTGCTCGATCGCGTGCAGCGCCAGACGTTCCGCTACTTCTGGGACTTCGGCCACCCCGTGAGCGGGCTCGCGCGCGAACGCAGCAACGTGCGCCCGGACTACGGCGACGCGGTCGTCACGACCGGCGGCACGGGGTTCGGCGTCATGGCGATCGTCGTCGCGACCGAGCGCGGCTGGATCACGCGGGCGCAGGCCGTGGCGCGGCTCGAGACGATGACACGGTTCCTCGCGCGCGCGGACCGGTTCCACGGCGTCTACCCGCACTGGCTCGACGGGGCGACCGGGCGGACGCACCCGTTCAGCCGGCTCGACGACGGCGGCGACATCGTCGAGACCGCGTACCTGATGATGGGCCTGCTCACCGCGGCCCGTTACTACGACCGCACGACACCGGCCGAGACGGTCCTGCGCGCCCGCATCGACTCGCTGTGGCGTACCGTGGACTGGACGGCGCACGTGAAGCCCGGCACGCCGGCGCTGATGTGGAACCGCAGCCCGCGCCATGGCTTCGCCGTCGGCGCCACCGTGGCGGGCTGGAACGAGGCGCTGATCGCATACGTGCTCGCCGCATCGTCGCCGACGCACCCGATCGACACGACGCTCTACCACCGCGGCTGGGCGCGCGACGGCGCGATGGTGAACGGTGCGGCGTACGAAGGCATCACGCTGCCGCTCGGGCCTGGCGGCGGCGGGCCGCTGTTCTTCGAGCAGTACTCGTTCCTGGGCCTCGACCCGCGCGGCCTGTCCGACCGCTACGCCGACTACTGGACGCAGTGCGTCCACCACACGCTCATCAACCGTGCGTACTGCGTCCGCAATCCGAAGCGGTTCAAGGGCTACGGTCCGGACTGCTGGGGGCTGACGTCGAGCGACGAGCCGGGCGGCGGGTACGGCCACCACGCGCCCGATCGCGACAACGGCGTCATCACGCCCTCGGCGGCGCTGTCGGCGTTCCCGTTCACGCCCAAGTATTCGATGCAGGCGCTGCGTCATTTCCACGACGACCTGGGGACGAAGCTCTGGGGACCGTACGGGTTCGCGGACGCGTTCGACGAGACGCACGGCTGGGTGGCGCCGTCGTGCCTCGCGATCGACCAGGGCCCGATCATCGGCATGATCGAGAACCACCGCTCCCGGCTGCTGTGGAAGCTGTTCATGGGCCGTGCCGACGTGCGCCGCGGGCTCGTGCGGCTCGGGTTCAGGAGCCCGCACCTGGACTGACGCGCGACGCGCGTCGCGGCGCGCCGGCGCCACGGCCGTCGAGGTGACCGCCGGCGGCCGGCCGGCCGGCGGTTTCACGCCGCCGCGCGCCTCGCTTATGCTCGCGCGCATGTCCACACCCCCGACGGCCGCACCCACGCCACGCACGGGCCCCGCGCTGCTGGCGCTGGGCCTCGCCGCGGCGGGCATCGTGGTCACGATCATCCTGCTGCGCGAGCACCTGACGGTGTTCGAGGGCGACACCGCCGGCAGCCTGTTCTGCGGCGGCGGCGGGCGGTTCGACTGCAACACCGTCGCCGCGAGCCCGACGAGCTGGCTGCTCGGCCTGCCGCTGGCGCTCTGGGGCCTCGCGTTCTACATCGCGTCGGGGGCGCTCGCGCTGCTCGCGTGGAAGCTGCCCGACGGCGAGGCGGCGGCCGCGGCCGGAGTCGGATCCGTGCTGGCACTCGCGGCACTCATGCTCGATGCGTGGCTCGGCTGGACCATGGCCACGAAGATCGGCGCGTTCTGCATGAACTGCGTCGCGACGTACGTGCTCAACCTGGGCCTCGCGATCGCGTTCTGGGCACTCGATCGCCGCGCGGGCGCCACGCACGAATGGAAGGCCCTGCTCACGCGCTGGGCCGCCGCGCGGCCGGGGCGCTGGCTCAAGGTCGGCGTCGCCGTCGTCGCGGTCGCCGGCGCCGCGTGCGCGTTCTTCTTGACCGGCCGCGCCGTGGCCGAGACGCTGGCCGATTCCTACGCGGAGGCCGGCGAGCTGCTCGTGCGCATCAAGACCGAGCCGCCGATGGACATGACGCGATTCTCCGCACTGCCCGCCGAGGGCCCGGCGAACGCGCGCGTCGACATCGTGGTCGCGAGCGACTTCCAGTGCAGCTTCTGCCGCGCCCTCGCCGCCCGGCTCGACGAGGTGCGGCGCGACCACCCGAACGACGTCCGCATCCGGTTCCTGAACGTCCCGATCAGCTCACAGTGCAACCCGAAGGTGACGCACGACGAGCACCAGCACGCGTGCTGGCTCGCCCGCGCCGGCGCGTGCGCCGCGCAGCAGGGCAAGTTCTGGGAATACCACGACCTCGTCTACCGCACGCTGTCGCCGACGCATGCGAACGAGGCCGGCGTGCGCTCGGCCCTCGCGGGCATCGGGATGGATGCGGCCGCACTCGACCGCTGCCTCACGAGCGGCGAAGCCGACAGCGTCGTCGCGCGCGACATCCGCGCGTGGATGGACCTCGACATGGACAGCGTGCCGTCGGTGATCATCAACGGCCACCTGAAGACGGGCGGCCTCTACCCGACGAGCCTGCGCCGCGTGGTCGAGGAGCTGATCGCGAAGCAGTAGAGGGCGGTCAGCGCTCCGCGCGCCACACCACGCGCGTCCGGTCGTGCCCGGCCAGCGTCGCCGCGGTGAGGCCGCCGACGACTGCGATGGGTAGGCCCACCGTCGCCAGGGCGGTGCCGGTCGACACATCGTGCGAGCTGAGGACGGCGGACAGCACGGGGACGGCGAACGCCACGCCCAGCAGCGCCGTCACCGTGAATGCGACGAGCGGCCCGGCCGGCCGTCGCGCGACGGCGATGCTGTCGATCGTGGGCCACGGGATCGGCTTCGGCGGTGCGTGGAACTTGACCGCGTCGGCCGTCTCGACCAGCGCCACGCGCGGGCCGCGGTAGACCGCCGTATGCGTCGACCACACGCCCGTCGAATCGAACCGCGGCCCGGGCAGCTCGAAGCGGCCGTCGCGGCACCAGACGATCGCGAAGTGATGCCGGGACGCGGCGCGCAGCGCCACGAGGCCCGCGTCGTCCGGCGCCGGTCCCGCCGACGCCTCGCCGGACATGGCGATGGCCGCCGCACACGCGACGGCCATCCCCGATGCAGCGGCCTTCACACGCACCTCTACCACCAGCGCGTGATCGTGACCTTCTTGTCCGTGTAGAACTCGATCGAGTCCGAGCCGTGCGCCTTCAGGTCGCCGAAGAAGCTGTTCTTCGCTCCGCCGAACGGGAAGAACGCCATCGGGGCGGCGACGCCGATGTTGACGCCCAGCATGCTCGGCTCCACGCGGTAGCGGTACTCGCGCGCCGCGCGGCCGCTCGAGGTGAAGATGCTCGTCGCGTTGCCGAGCTCGTGGCGCGTGACGATCGACACGGCCTCGTCGAAGTCCTTCGCCCGCATGATGCACAGCACCGGCCCGAAGATCTCCTCCTTGCCGATCGTCATCTCGGGCGTGACGCCGTCGAAGATCGTCGGCCCGATGAAGTAGCCGTCCGGGTTCTTCGGGTCCTTGTAGCCGCGGCCGTCGACCAGCAGCTTCGCGCCCTCGGCGATGCCCTTCTCGATGTAGCCGAGCACCTTCTCGCGGTGCTGCTTCGTGATCACCGGGCCCATCGTCACGCCGTCGCGCGTGCCGTCGCCGACGACGATGCGCTTCGCCTCGTCGACGAGCTTGTCGCGCATCTTCTCGTACGCGTCGCCGACCGTGAGCACGACGCTGTTCGCCAGGCAGCGCTCGCCGGCGCAGCCGAAGCACGATTCCGTCGACACGGTCGCGGCGCGCGGGATGTCGGCGTCCGGCATGACGACGACGAAGTTCTTCGCGCCGCCGAGGGCCTGGACGCGCTTGCCGTGCTTCGCACCCTCTTCGTAGATGTACTTTGCGATCGGCGTCGAGCCGACGAACGACACGCCCGCGATGCCGGGGTGGCGCAGGATGCCGTCGACCGCGTCCTTGGCGCCGTTCACCATGTTCACGACGCCCTCGGGGAAGCCGGCCTCGTGCAGGCACTCGAAGATCTTGACCTGAGACATGGGCACGCGCTCGCTCGGCTTGACGATGAACGTGTTGCCGGTCGCGATGGCGTGCGGCAGGAACCACATCGGCACCATGGCCGGGAAGTTGAACGGCGTGATCGCCGCGAACACGCCGAGCGGCTGGCGCACGGTCTGGCAGTCGATGCCCGACGCGATGTCCTCGAGCGACTGGCCCATCATCCGCGTCGGGATGCCGATCGCGAGGTCGACGTTGTCGATGGCGCGGCGGACGCTGCTGCGCGACTCGTCGAGCGTCTTGCCGTGCTCGAGCGTGATCATGCGCGCGATGTCCTCGAACCGCTGCTCCATCAGGTCCTTGAGCTTGAACAGCGGCTTCACGCGGTTGACGGGCGGCGTGCGGCGCCACGCCGGGAACGCCTTTGCGGCCGCCTGGACGGCCAGGTCCACGTCCGTCGCACCGCACAGCGGCGTCTTCGCGATCAGCTCGCCCGTGGCCGGGTTGACGACGTCGATGAACTGCTTCGCGGCCGGTTCGACCCAGCGCCCGCCGATGTAGTTCGGCACGATGCGGGTGCCCGAGCCGGTGCTCGCGGTCTGGGACGGGCTCGTCTGCGTGGACGACATGGAACGACCTCCTTCAGGCGGCAGGCGGGCGGTCGGGCGACCCACCGGCGGGCGCCGGGATGGTAGATTTCGCGGGACGCCTCAGCGTGGCCGCGCGTCAGGAACGGGGAGCATACACCCGTCGCGCCCGCCCCGCATGCGCCCGATCGTGCACCGCGCGCACCACCGCGCGCATGTGCGCCCACGCGAACCGCCGCTGCAGCAGGCGTTTGCCGAGGTCGGCGAACGGGATCCAGTGCGCCTCGGCGGCGTCGTCCCCGGCCCGCGGCGTCCCTGACCGCCACGCGGCGTGGAAGTACCAGTTGAACGTGGGGAACGGCCCGAACCCCGGCAGGTCGTAGGTGTCCCACCAGGTCCCGAGCGGCGTCGCCGGCCCGACGCGGAGCCCGGTCTCCTCGTGCAGCTCGCGGCGTGCCGCGGCCTCCGGGTCCTCACCCGTCTCCAGGAATCCGCCGGGCAGGTCGATCGCGCCGCGGCGCGGCTCATGGCCGCGGACGAGCATGAGCAGGTGGCCGCGGCGCACGACGGTGAACCCGACGCACAGCCGCGGGTAGTCGAACATGCGGTAGCGGCAGTGCGGGCACCGGATCTGCAGCGCGCCGCGCGGGATGCCGGGCCCGCGCCGCGGCGTGCGCGCGAGCGGCGTGCCGCAATGCGGACACGCGAACGCCGGGCGGCGGGCCGCGGCCGTCATGGCGCCGTCACCGTCACGACGGCGGGCAGCGGCACGGTCGGGCGCATCGGGTTCGGCACGCTGCCGTCGGGAACGCGGTGCCCGAAGCTCGCGTACGCGAACGCACCGGCACGCACGGCGAGGGCGGCCTCGTCGCCGCCGTCCATCGACATCGCGTGGCGGAGTCCCAGCGGCATCGTCCTGAGCAGCCCCGCCATCTCGTACAGCGTGTAGCCGCCCTCGCTCACCAGCACGAGCACGCGGCCCTGCGCGTCCTCCGCCACCACGGTGCGGTAGGCGACCTGGTTGCTGCGCCGCACGCGGATGTGGCCGTCGTCGTCGAACAGCATGAACGACTGCGCCACCTCCCGCCACGGCAGCTCGTCGGCGCGGATCGGGTGCGCGTCGAGGTCCAGCACGCGCGCGCCGGGCCCGCCGCTGCGCGGGTCGGCAACGAGGGCGGCCTTGAAGCCGGCGTGCAGCTTCGCCGAGATCGCCTCCCCGCCGCTCACGAACAGGCCCATGTACGAATAGTCGGGGTAGTACTGGCCGGCGTTGAACACGGCCAGCGCCCCGGTGCGACGCTCCCATTCGAGGATGTCGAGCGGCAGCCGGTCGTCGAACTGCGTGTAGTGGTGCATCCGCAGCCGCACGAGCCGTGGATCGAGCCGCAGCACGGCGATGCCGGACGAGCCCATGCGGCAGTACGGCTCACCGCGCATGAGCGCGAATTCCATCCCGGGGCGCAGCAGGCGGAAGCGTGGCGCCGCCTGGGAGCGGCTCAGCAGCACGGCGCCGGTGACCAGTGCGGCCAGCACGGTCACGCGCCCGATGGGGAACCGCCGCACGGACTTGCGCATCAGGCGCCAAGTCTCGCACACGGCCGCGACGCGTCAACTACGCGGCGCGGGGCTGGTCGTCGCTGTCGTCGAGGAAGGCGGAGAGTGCTTCGAGGTCGGCGCGGGCGCCGGCGTGGCCCGGGTTGATCCACAGCGTGTGGCACAGCACGCGCAGCGCCAGCTCCACGGACCCGCTCTCGAACGCGGCCGAGCCGAGCAGGTAGAACAGCGACGGGTCGTGCGGCGCGAACGAGAGCCCGCGCAGCGCGCGGCCGATCGCCTCGCGCTCGTTGCCGCGATCGAGCGATTCCTGCGCGGCCTTGCGCATCGCGCGCGCGGCGTCGGCGTCGAACGGCGGCTCCCAGCCGGGGATCTGGAGCTCGAGGTGGAACATCGCGTCACGCACCGCCTGCTCGACGTACGGGTCGAGCACGATCTGCTCCTGTTCGCCGAGGCGATCGGCGAGGCGCGAGAACACGAGGGCGATTTCGGTGAGTGTCGGCTGCCACGAATCGGACATTGCTGCCTCCTGCCGCGGTTATCGGCAGGGGCGCGGGACGCTTGAGCCCGATGTGGGTGAAAATCGACGAACGCGCGAACACCCGCGCGGGACGGGGCCCGCGCGGGTGTCGGGGGGGATGACCGGCGCTAGTGAAGGACGCTGAACTTGCGGGTCTGCGTGATGCCGCCGGCTTCGAGCCGCAGGAAGTACGAGCCCGTGCGCAGGGCGGCGCGCTGCGTGTTCCACGCCAGGTGGTGCTCGCCGGCGCCGAGCGTCTGGTCGACGATCCGCGCCACCATGCGCCCCCGCACGTCGAACACCGACACCGTCACGTGCATGTCCTCGGGCACGGTGACTGCGAACGCGAGCGCCGACACGACCGGGTTCGGCGCGAGGCGGCCGAGCGCGATCCGCGCGTCGAGCCCGACCGGGCCGACGGACACCGTCTGGCAGGCGTCGCCGACGTTGTCGTGATCGGTGTCCTCCTGGCAGAAGTTCCGCGCCGTCGGGCAGTTGTCGCAGCCGTCACCGATGCCGTCGTTGTCGGTGTCGATCTGCATCGGGTTCGCCGTCGCGCAGTTGTCCGCGTCGTCCGGCGTGCCGTCGCCGTCGGCGTCCGTGGCGCCGATCTCCGCCGGCGCGAGCAGGTCCGCGGCGAACGCGTTCGACAGCCGCGTGTCGCGCAGGATCGTCGTGGGCGACGACACGCAGCCCGTGGACTCGCATCGCGCGGCGCGGAAGCCCGGGAAGAACGCGCTCGAGCGCACCCCGGTCGACACGTCGAGCGTGCCGGGCTCGGCGTCCTGGTCGATCAGGATCGGGGCACTGAGGGTCGCGAGCGGCAGGCCGGGGTTCGCGGGCTGCCACGTGCCGCTGCTCGTGAACGTGATCGCGGGATAGCCGACCGAGGGGTAGTCGAAGTCCGCCGTCGCCACCGTCGGCAGCGTGCGCGTGAAGATGATGCGCGGCAGCACCGGCAGCGAGCCCGTGAACGTGCCGCCCTCGGCGCACGAGCAGCCGTTCTGCATGATCGTCATGGTGCCGCGCGGCTGCCGGGCGGTGCTCGACAGGACGAGCTTCGCGTCCCACTGCTCGGGGCTGCCGCCGCCGCCGTACGTCACGGTGATCGGCGCGATGCTCTGCAGGCTCATCGCCACCATCTCGAGCGACACGATGCCCGACCCGCCCGGTCCCATCGACGCGGTGGCGTTGCGGCGCACGATGGTGTCCGTCGGCCCGAGCGGTCCGCTCTGCGTCGCGTCGATCGGCACGCCCTGGAACGTGATCGTGCCGCCGAACGCATCCGAGCCGGGGCCGAAGAAGCCGTCGAAGATCGGGTTGCCGCTGAAGTTGATCGACGCCGTACCGGACGGGGTCGTGTAGAGGTCGACGCCGTACGGCGCCGAGCACGAGCCGATGCCGGCGGTCACCGCACCGGTCACGAGCTCGTTGTTGACGAACGTCGCCGCCGCAGCCGTCACCTGGTAGTCGTTCGCACTGGTCAGGCTCAGCGTGCCGGCGGTGAACTTGAACTGCAGCGCCTGCAGCGTGGTCGACGGCAGCGGCCCGTTGAAGGCGGGCGTGGACACGCCGTTCGCGTCGTTCAGCGTGCTCGTGCTGCCGGACCCCGTGTAGCTCGCGCCGCCCCAGCTCACGCGCCAGTAGATCGTGGCCGGTGCATCCTGTTCCCACGTCAGCGAACCGGCCGTCATGTAGGACGCCGGGATCAGGTTCGTCATCATGAAGTCGGGTGCCGTGGTGAGGTAGTTCACCATGTTCGGGCTCGCGATCAGGATGCGGTTGCCGGCCGCGTCGCCGAACACCGGCGCGTTCACGTCCATCAGCACGATCGGGTTGAGCCCGGCCGCATCGCGGACCACGAGCCGGCCCTGGTTCACGAAGTTCTCGCCGGTCGAGCGCTCGCGGAGCTGGATCGCCTGCGCCGTCACGTCGCCGTTGACGCCGCCGATCACCTGCTCGATCTGCATGAGGTGGAACGAAGCGTGGGCACTCGTGGCGATCGAGGTGGCCGCCGCGACGGCGAGCACACGAAGCAGCGCGTGGCGTGAGGAGCGCAAGACGGTACCCTCCGGTTTCGGGTGTCACCCGTGCGACGGGGGGACCGGCCGCGGGCGGGCGAAAAGGGGTGATGCTCGATTGTAGGTGGGGCGGGACGGGCTCGAGATACACAAACGGCGGTCCGTAGAACTACCGGACCGCCGGATCGCGTTCAGCCCTGCTGAACTTCGGCCCGGCCCGCCGTGTAGCTGGCGTGCGCCGAGGCCAGGAACTGGCCCAGTACGTTCGCCGCCACGGCCAGCCGGTATTCGCGCGACGAGCGGATGTCGTCGATCGGCGCCAGGTCGCGCGCCACGCCGTCACGGGCCGCCGCGGCCGCCGCCGCCGAGGGTGCTGCGCCGAGCAGCGCCGCCTCCGCCTCGCGCGCGCGGATCGTCACCGGGGCGACGCTGCCGAACGCCAGCCGCACGTGGTTCACGCGCCCGTCGCGGCCGCGGCCGAGCAGCCCCGCGAACACCACCTTCGAGATGCTCTGCGCCCGCCGCGTGCCGACCTTGCGGAAGAACGCGCGCGCCCCCGCCGGCGCGCTCGGGATCTCGACCGCCACGATCAGCTCGTCGGGCTCGAGCGCCAGCGCCCGGTAGCCCGTGTACAGGTCGGCGAACGCGACCGCGCGCGGCCCGCGGACCGAGCGGACGTGCACGATCGCGTCGTGCGCCAGCAGCACCGGGAGCGAATCGCCCGCCGGCGAGGCGTTCGCGATGTTGCCGGCGATCGTCGCGCGGTTCTGGATCTGCCACGCGCCGACCTCGGCCGCCGCGGCGGCGAGCGACGGCAGCCGGCGGCGCAGCAGCTCGGAGTCGCGGATCTCGCGGAACGTCGTGCGCGCGCCGAGCGTCACACTGCGCGCCCCGGCGCGGATGCCGCGCAGCTCGCGCAGCCCGCCGAGGTCGAGATAGCGCGTCCCGGGCGGCGTGCCCGCGTTGAGGTAGACGAACACGTCCGTGCCGCCCGCGAGCGGCACCAGCCGGCCGTCGGCGAGCGAGTCGTGCATGGCGCCCAGCGCGTGGGCGAGCCCCTTCGGCCGCACGACGGTGTAGCGCGCGACGGGGGACCTCATCGCGTGCTCCGCTTCGCGGGACGCGGCCTCGGCTTCGCCTGCGTGCGCGCGGCGGCGCGCACGGCGTCGACGATCTTCTGGTAGCCGGTGCACCGGCACAGGTTGCCGGCGAGTGCTTCGCGCACCTCGTCCTCGCCGGGCACGCGGCCCTTCACGCGCGCGAGCAGCTCCGCGGACGTGACGAGCATGCCCGGTGTACAGATCCCGCACTGCGCCGCGCCGTGGTCGATGAACGCCTGCTGCAGCGCCGTCAGCCGGCCGGGGCGCGCGAGCCCCTCGACCGTGACCACCCTGGCGCCATGCGCCTGCACGGCCGGCACGAGGCACGCGCACACGCTGCGGCCGTCGACGAGCACCGAGCACGCGCCGCACTCGCCCTCGCCGCAGCCTTCCTTGGTGCCCGTGAGCCCGAGATCCTCGCGCAGCACGTCGAGCAGCCGCTTGAGCGGCGCCACCCGGGCGCGCCGGCGCGCACCGTTCACCGTCATCTCGACCGTCACCGCGGGTGCGGTCGCCGCGGCCTTGCGCGCTTTCATCGTCCCCTCCCGTCCGCCAGTGCGTGCATCAGCCGCTCGGGCGTCACCGGGATCTCGGTGACGTGGCGGCCCGTCGCATGCAGGATCGCCGCGACGACCGCCGGCGCGGGCCCGTCCATCGGCAGCTCGCCGACGCCCTTGGCGCCGAACGGCCCCTTCGAATACGGCAGCTCCACGATCTCCACGTCCAGCACCGGCGTGTCGGCCGACGTGGGGATGATGTAGTTCGTGAGCTGGTGGTTCCACACCCGGCCGTCCTTCCAGCGCAGTTCCTCGAGCAGCGCCCAGCCGAGCCCCTGCACCGTGCCGCCCTCGATCTGCCCCGCGGCCAGCACCGGGTGGATCGCCTTGCCGATGTCCTGCGCGGTGGTGACGCGCAGCAGCCGCGTCTCGTACGTGTCGAGGTCGACCTCGACCTCGGCCGCGAGGGCCGCGTACGAGAACACGCCGTACGCGTCGCCGCGGTAGTGGTCGTCGTCCCACACGATCTCGGCGGGCTTCTTGTACCGCTGCTCGATCCGCAGCGGCCCGCGTTCGGCGAGCCATCGCTTCGCGATGCGCTCGAAGTCCTTCGCGTCCTTCACCGGCCGCTCGGCGAACAGCTCGAGCGTGTCGCGCAGCTTCCCGGCGCAGCGCTCGAGCAGCCCGCCGACCACCATGGTGGTGCGGCTCGCGACGGTCGGGCCGCTGTCGGGCACCTGGCCGGTGTCCGCGCGCTCGACGATCACCGACGCCGCCGGGATGCCGAGCGTCTGGCCGACGATCTGGGCGAACACGGTGAGCGTCCCCTGGCCGATCTCGGTGTTCGCGGTCAGGATGCGCGGCCGGCCCTCGGCCGTGACGTCGATCGCGGCCATCGAGTTGAGTTTCACCTCGCCGCTGCCCGTGAACCCCGCGCCGTGGTAGACGAGCGAGAACCCCGCCCCGCGCCGCAGCCGGCGCCCCGTCGCGCGGCCTGCGCGCTCGCGCGCCTCCGCGTCGGCGTTGAAGCGCTCGTACTCCGCCCGGCGCTTCGCCCAGTTCGAGCGCTTCACGGTGCGCTCGAGCACCTCCATCGTGCCGACGCTCTCCTGCAGCGTCTGGCCGGTGGGCGTGACGTCACCGATCACGTACGCGTTGCGCCGCCGCAGCTCGACCGGGTCGAGCCCGAGCCGTTCGGCGATCGCGTCCATGTGGCATTCCATGCCGTACATGGTCTGCGGCGCGCCGAAGCCGCGGAACGCCCCGTTCGGCGGCGTGTTCGTCGCGACGGCGCGGCAGTGGATGCGCACGTTCGGGCAGCGGTACGGCCCGCCCGCGTGGATCGCCCCGCGCGACAGCACGACCGGCGACAGCGTCATGTACGCCCCGCCGTCCATCACGACGGAGATGTCGTTCGCGACCAGCCGGCCGTCACGCGTCACCCCGGTGCGGAGCCGGATCACCGCGGGATGGCGCTTCGTCGTCGCCGCGATGTCCTCGAGCCGGTCGTAGATCATCTTCACCGGCTTGCGGCTCTTCCACGCGAGCACGGCGGCATGCGCCGCGATCAGCGACGGGTACTCCTCCTTGCCGCCGAATCCGCCGCCCGTGACCGCCTGGATGACGCGCACCTTGTCGCCCGGCAGGTCGAACGCGTGCATGAGCGCCTTGTGCACGTAGTACGGGCACTGCAGCGACCCGCGCACCGTGACGCCGCCCTCGCGCGTGCGCTCGGCGATCATGCCGTTGTTCTCGATGTAGAGCTGTTCCTGGTGGCCGCAGCGGTATTCGCCCTCGACGATCACGTCCGCGCCGGCGAACCCGGCGTCGAGGTCGCCGCGCCCGATGTGGATCTCCTTGAACACGTTGTCGTCGCCGTAGATCAGCGATCGTTTGGCGATCGAATCCTCGACCGTGAGCACCGGCGGCGTCGCCGCGTACTCGATGCGGATGGCGTCACGCGCGGCGATGGCCCGGTCGCGGTCCGCGTGCGCCACGAGCACGACGGGTTCGTCGGCGTGACGCACCACGCCGGCCGCGAGCAGCGGCTGGTCGAGCTCGATCACGGCGACTTCGTTCTTCCCGGGGATGTCGGTGTGGTCGCACACCGTAACGCCCGTCCAGTCGAACGCGGGATCGCGCGACACCTTCACGATGCGGCCCGACGGGATCGTCGAGCGCACGGTGAAGCCGTGGAGCGCGCCGGGGACGTGGAGGTCGTCGACGTAGCGGGCCTGGCCCGTGACCTTGTCGTGGCCCTCGAGCCGCGGCACGTCGGTGCCGACGAGCGTCGGGCGGAGGATCTCGGTCGCACGGGCGCGGCGCGGCGCGGCGGTGCGGGCGGCACGGGCCGGGCGGCGGCCCGGGCGTGATTTCGTCCTGGTGGGCATCGGGGTTCCCGTGGAAGCGAGGATTTCGGCAAGTCCGGCGGGAAGCGACACCCCGCGCGACGGAATGCTTTGCCGTCAGCCTACTCCGCGGACCCGGACCGTGCCAGCGCCCGGACCGCGCCGGGTCACTCGATCGTCAGCCTCACCGCCGCCGCGACGGCGTCCGGATGCGTGCTGCCCGGCCCCGGGTGACGCACCCACTGGACGTCGGGCTGCAGCGTGACGTGCGCGTGCACGTGTGCCGCCCAGCCCGCCTCGAGCGACAGCTCGTCGCCTTCGCCTGCGACCGCCCGCGCGCCGTCCGTCGCCCGCGCGTAGACCATGCCGAGCGTCAGCTCGTCGCCGGGCCGGAACGGCACACAGCCCGTCGCATGCAGTCCGGCGTCGGCCGCCCATGCGTACACGTTGCGGTCGGCCGGGGCGAGCCCGCCGCGCAGCCAGCCCGCGACCGCCGCGCCCGCGTCGCGCGGCGCGGCCGCCCACAGCCGCCGCTCGGCGATGGCGTAGAGCCCGCCGTTGCCGCCATGGCTGGATCCGCCGTCCAGGTCCGCGAACGTCGCCGAGTGTCCCCACGCCCCGAGCTTCCACACCGGCGCCGCGGGGGCCGCGCTCGTGTGCGACACCTCGACGACCGCGAAGCAGCCCTGGCGCGCGTCGAGCTGGAGGTGGGCGCCGTGCACCGTCGGGCCCGACGCGCCGTCGGGCGAATCGAGCGCGTCGCCGTCGTACACGCCGGCTTGCACGGTCCAGTCCGCGCCCGGCTGGACGACCAGCCTTGCGCCGAGAGCGGGCACGCTGAACACGGGGCCGCCGTTCAACGTGTTCGCCGAGATGAACGCCGGCCATCCGAACCCGCTGTTCAACAGCAGCGCGCCGTGCGCGTCGGTCGCGAAATCCTGGTCGGCGAGCAGGCTGCCCGCGCGCAGCCACGCGCGCCCGCCGAACCCGCGCTCGACCCACGCCTGGTAGAGCCGCACGGTCGGCACCGCGTCGATGTTGCTCGCGACGAGCGCGTCGCCGAGCAGCCGTTCGCTCGGGCTGCGGCCGTACAGCGCCATCGTGCTGACACCCGCGCGCGCCCCGCGCCACGCGCGACCGTACGCGCCGAGGTCCGCGTCGAGCGACACCAGCACCACGCCGTGTGCGACCGCGCCGCGCTCGAGCCCGCCGCGGACGCCGGCCATGACCTCCTGCACCGCGAGCGCCGACCACGCGGTGGTCGGCGTTGCGGCGACCGTCGCGATCACGGTGGACACGACGGGCCCGGCGACGTCGGGGGCGTCGACGGCCATCGTCTCGTCCGGCTCGGGGGTCTCCGTCGGGGTCTCAGCCGGGATGTCCGGATCGGCGGCGGCGGGGACCGTAGCGAGCAGCAGGACGAGGCACGCGATGCCGAGACGGCACACCGGGCGGGGGGCGGGCATGGAACGGTCTCCTCTGGCGAGGGGCGGCACGAATCCGTTCCGAGGGTGGGACGTATTTCCCTTGTTTTCGGCAGTCGGCGGGCCGGCCTTGAAACCGCCGTATTGGGCCGACTCAATGATGTTAAGTGAGGTTAACTCGACGTCCGCACCCACGCCAGCCGCCGGCCCGTCTGCTACCCTGCCGCGGTTCGCGTGGTCGCCGGCCGTTCCTTCAACACAGGTGGGAACCGATGAATCGCAGACAGGCCATCCGCACCCTCGCCCTCGGCGCGGCGGCGTTCCCGCTCGCGTCCTCCGCCGGCGCCCGTTCGCTCACGCGTCTCGCCCCATCAGGCCCGCATGCGGCCGATCCCGCGCCCGCGGGCGGCGCACCGGCGAAGCCCGCTCCCGCCGCCCCCACGGGGCCGTTCGTGGTGCCGCCGCTCGGCTACGCGTACGACGCGCTCGAGCCGCACATCGACGCGCAGACGATGCAGATCCACCACGACAAGCACCACGCGGCGTACGTGACGAACCTCAACAAGGCCGTCGCGGGCCGCAAGGAAGTCGACGGCTGGACGGTCGAGCAGCTCGTGCGCGACCTCGACAAGGTGCCCGAGGACATCCGCCTTTCCAGCACATTGGGATCCTAAGCTTAGAATTCCACGTGGACAAGTTGTCGCG